>Ga0182017_10002362_pt1 | contig 14334 bp, 10 predicted proteins | sample 712E3DmetaG_FD_120492 | JGI IMG/M metagenome (GOLD analysis project Ga0182017, IMG submission 120492) | Permafrost microbial communities from Stordalen Mire, Sweden - 712E3D metaG | ecosystem: Environmental > Terrestrial > Soil > Wetlands > Permafrost | place: Sweden: Stordalen | collected... | reverse complement strand
CTAATAAAACTGACTCATTGGATGCCCTTGACATCAAAGTATATGCCAAAGGAATTGACAACGTTGAAATTCAGGGCGTCATTCCACTAGAGCTAACTTTACCTACCACTGTACAAACATCGGGATGAATGTAAATCCATAATAAAATTTATACATGGAATAAGTCAAGTCCCAATACAGTTTACTGCTAAACAAAATTAAGAAAATATAATGATTTCACTCAAAAGTGCTTACGACACAATAACAGAACAGTGTAACCTGCCCTAAAAGATATATTGAATTTAACTCAACATAAATGTCCCGTGATATTTGGACTTGCTAATTTGAGCAGTTACTTCCTGAAATCCGGCATTCGTAAAAAGCGAACGTATTTCATCTACAGGAATTCCATGAGACTTCTCGATTCGTTCTCTGACCATCAACCGTCCACGTTTCCCCAAAAGGCGCGATAATGCAATAGTTGTCAAAGGCCTTTCAATGGGAGGTATATGATGAAATACGTTGAATGAAATTATGATGTCTACAGAGTGTTCAGGGATATCCAGTTTACGAATGTCTCCAACTTTAAATTCAGCATTAGGAAATTGTTGCATCCTCTTTGTAGCCACGTTGATCCAATAAGTGGAAATATCCACCCCAAGCAAATGACCTCTGTTGTTTAATATTCTCAATAAGTAAAGGCTGGCAGCGCCGCCTCCACATCCGAAATCCAAAACACGTTCATTGCCTTTTAATTTTAGACTTTTTACATCCGCACCGTAATAATAAAATCCAAATATGGTTTTAATTTTATCTTCCAGTGCAAACCAGAAAGAAGGGTGTTCAAATTCAGAATTTCTAGGATCATGGTTATGACCGCCATTGTTTTCGGTCATTTGATTATCCTCCTTATGTTTTTGGTTGCTTTTCACTGTTTTCAAACACGATATCACTGATCGCAACGGAGCGAAGTTGGTCAAAACATATATCAACTCGCAAAGATTGTCGCTTAAACCGGCAAATGTAGTATAAACGTCCTTTGGTACTTTGTTGGATACCTATGGTAGCTATGGGTTAAATACTGTGTTTCCCTAGGGGTTAGCTCAGCAAAGCCCCACGAACTGTCCTCAGTTTTTAGTTTGTGGTTTAAACTTTTATCTATTGTTAGTTCCCTTGTCATTATTTGTAAATATCTTCTCGGTCGGTCAATAGATTCGAATCAACCAAGATGAAAGATTATGCAGCAGTATCAAAATCAAGCCATTTTGGTTACGTCAATTCTAACACTGCTCCAGAATTGCTGCAAGAGTGACATAACATTGAATAGTGGACCAACGTAGGGATACTTTAGCTCGGTACTTGGAATGATACACTCGGCGAAGCAGATACATGGACAGCAACAAAGTAAAACATATCAAAAATTAATGATCCTACTGGAAAATGTACCTGAGTTTTTAATAGACAAGAGGGAGTCGATGAGGCTTCCTCTTTCTTTTTAAGGGAAAGTAATCGTTTATCGTGGCTTCTTACCAATCATCGGCTTGCACTGGGAATTTGGGATTACGAGCAGTCTTGCAATTAATTAGCGTCAAGAAGTCGGTAGCAGGTTCTTTAGAGGTGGTTATGTGTTTTTATGTTTGTTACCGCTGGCATTGGTCAAGTTTTGTGTGAGGCCAGTTTCCGTTCAACAATTATCCCTTCGTTAACGTAATTACGAGAAGAATCGGTGTTGTGACTTGCGCTTATGAACCCTTCGACTTGTTAAGGAGCAACTATCGCTGCAATAAGCCATTGACAAATACCATGGGGTCTGTGACAATACTGGATATAAGGAAGCTAGTTATGATAGAGATCAAAACAAATAAACGAGTGGCTATAGATTCCCCAGACCATATAATGCCCAATGCTACAGCTAAGGATAATAGTATTAATCACAGATTCAATGAGAAAGTATCCGCACTTTTTGGGGAGAGACCTATTAGAGTTCTTGATCTCGGCTGTGCCGGCGGTGGTTTCGTTAGGTCGATGGTGGACGACGGACATGACGCTTATGGAATAGAGGGAAGCGACTACTCAGCCAAAATGCGGCGAGCAGAGTGGCGAACGATCCCAGAGAGGTTGTTCACCGCAGATGTTACGGAACCATTTGAGGTACTGGAAAATGGCTTCCCTATGATGTTTGATTTGATCACGGCATGGGAATTGATGGAACAACTGCCAGAAGGGAAAATGGAGACGGTCTGTGCCAACATCAGTAATCATCTAAAAAAGGATGGCATCTTCATTGCATCTATAGGCACAATTCCAGATGGAGATTGGCATCAAACAATAAGGCCCCGCGTCTGGTGGTTGGAAATGTTTGGCAAGTATCATCTCCAACATCATCAAGAGGTGGTTAAGTGGTTCTCCGAACAGTTCGTTCGAGGTAATCGTTTTGGACCAAGGTCTTCGTTTCATGTTGTATTAACTAAGCCTGATGGAGTGCTTCCTCTACTACCTAAACCGAGCATTCAACTTCTGGTTTTTGATGCTTGGCACTTTTCTCTTCCCCATAGACTCCTCAGGGATTTCATTGTCGGAAGGAAATAATAGATACCAAACAACCCTTTCTAAAATTGATAATCAGCAAAGACCCGTGGCCGATATCGAATTTGCGGCGTTAGCCAAAGCACTCAAAGTATCAATATCGAGGTTGTTTGAAGAAAATAAGTAACACAAAGAAGTAATAAGTGGATTCGAACCACTGCATGGAGGTCTTGCAAGCCCAGCCTTAACCTCTTGGCCACGTCGCCACCTATTTAATAAATGTTTTCGATACTTAATTTTATTTGGTGGAGACGAGTGGAGTCGAACCACTGAATGAAGTCTTGTGAACTTCTGCCTTCCCACTTGGCTACGTCCCCACATATCCTACTTTATTATATTTTATTTAATTAGAAAATTAACTAAATGTATCAATAACTACAGTCGATAATATGGCATAAGGTCAAACTTCCTTACACAAGTTCATGTTTGATGTCAAAGCCACCTTGATTAAGGATTGATTATTTCAATTCTATCATTGTCTCCGAATTGCCGCAAAGATATAATCCTATTGGAGAATTTGTGTAAACGAGTTATTCTGTCTTCGGTCCGACCAATCAACTCTATCTAAGATTGAGAATCAGCAAAGACCGGCGACTGATATTGAAGTTGTGGCACTGGCTAAAGCACTCAAAGTATCAATATCGTGGCTATTTGAAGAAGATAAGTAATTTGCAATAAAATTTTAATCCAAGATGAATTAGAAAATCCGCTGGGCACGGTCGAGAAAGAGAATCGGGAGCAACCGTATTTCTAATGCCATTCAAAAAGGTAATGCCACACCAGCTTCAAATACTCTGAAATAACGAATTCTCTTGAATTACTATCCTTCCACCAGCTTTGAGCCATTGCCGGATCATAAGGGACAGGACAAATTGTTAAATCTATCCCTTTGAAGAATTTGGTAAAAATTATACTGGATCTACGAGTGTGATATGGGGAAGTTACCACGATTGCCGATTTATATCCTTGATTTTGAGCTATCTTGAGCGAATACTCGGCGTTTTCAAAAGTTGTCGTAGATTTGGCTTCCAGAAGGATATCACTTTCAGAAATACCTTGAGATAAAGCCTGTTGCATCATAACTTCTCCAGCGCCGGTTAACAGGATCTTATAAGCATAACCTTCATGGTATAGTTCTGCACCATAAGCCACTCTTCGTCCAGTAGAGTCACCATTTAATATGATAATAACATCGGATTTTTGGGGTGCTTGGTTCACAATTAGGAAGTTCCCCATATTAGTAAGAATTGAGCCAAAATTAAAAATAAATGCCACTCCTTATACTCGGCATAATGAACCTGCTATCGACAAAGGTATTTTCCGAGTGTTTAACAAGCAAAACCCGAATCATGCATAAAAAATTAATTTCCGATTTTTTCATGAGGATTATGTCTACATTATACATAACTAAGGAATAAAACTAACTACTACAAAACAATAATAGGGTTGTTGTCCAATACACTACAGGTTCTTTCAATGGAGGCGGGGAGTGGATTCAAACCACTGCATGGCGGTCTTGCGAGCCGCTGCCTTAACATCTTGGCCACCTTGCCTTAAACAATAAATATAACATATTTCGTTGCCCTTGGTTGGCGCCATTGACGGTAACTATGGTCAAGGTTTCCTTTCTAGTTCGATGGATCAACCTTATCAAACTATAGAGGTGGTTATGCCGTTTTGAATTCATGTCCGCTGGCATTGGTCAAGTTTTCTCCATAAATGTGATGGGTACGCCTAGGCATTAAATAGAGTACAATCTGGAGCAATGTCGCCAGCAGAGATGCGGCTAGTCGGTTTTACTAAATAATGCTACCACACAACTATTAATAATACTAATTGTTATCTGCATTCTGGGTTAGGGGCTGGTCGTAATGGGTCAAGTCTGTCTACGTTGCTTTCACCATTCGAGTTGAAGGTCAATGCGAAAATATGGTTAGATCTTCAGTTTGTATTAAGTTATAAACGATTGTGAATACATTTGGGAAATTACATATTTGACAGAATCTTGAGCTTTTCCTTTTAACTAAAATGCTGCCCAATTGCTATAACATCCAAAATATTTATAACACCGTCGTCGTTAACATCTTCTTTTATCCAGCCAGGCGTTCCCGTTTCACCAAAGTGCTGTATGGTGAGGATAATGTCAAGGGTATTAACGGATCCATCATTGTTAACATCCCACGTTATGTTAGTTGGAGGTGCGGTTTCAACTAATCTGATAACCGCGTAATCAGTAAATTGAGCGATTATGCTTTCACCACTAAAGGCATAGGTATTTCCATCATTGGACGCATAGTAACCGCCTAAATTGATTGACTGGTTGACTGGGTTCCCGTCTGTTGAATATAAAACCAGCTCTTTATGCGTAGAGTCGGTGTTGACAATTACTCCACTGCAATTACTTTGACTTACGGCCGTTGCTGTTTTGACAGAACTAACAGGAGATATTCCATTTACGATAGATGAATAGATAGTGCCATCTACTAGCATAGTTCCAAGGGCATTATTTGATGCGGTATTGCCATATTCAATAACATCATCAATAGTGCTGGGATAACTACCGATTAAATATCCAAAACCCTCAGACGTTGTAGGTTTTTGTCCGCAATTGGTGGCGTTACAACCTGTAATTACATAATCTTGTTCTGATGTACCTGCGGAATTGGAATCTTCCATATAAAAACCAGATTCCCATGCTCCATTGACAGAACAATTTATTACTTGAAGATGATTTACTGCCGAAATAGCGCCTTCATTAAAGTCAAAACCCACTATCCAACTACCAGTTCTAGTCGATGCCACACCAGCATTTTCCACAGTACATTTATAAAAGGTAGTATTTAGCATTGAAGGAGAAGTCCCTTCACCACCGATATAGAAACCATCGCCATCAGGGTTACTCGCATCACACGCGGAAAAAACTACATTTGAGATTGTACTGGGAACGCTATCGGCATTAGCGTATACCTCATAATCATTAACACCCAAACAAGTACATTCAATATTGTTTATATTGAAACCGCTATCAGAAGCATTATCACAGGCTAAAAATATTGCTCCACCTCCATTTGCATTGCCAGTTACTTCAAAATGGTCTAACTCTATATTGTTCACATTTATTGCAGAAATATTGGCAGTCTGCAGATTTATAATAGTAGTATTTCCCTGCCCATAAAGATGAGAATTAGATGCAGGGTTAATAGAACCATTACAATTAAAGGTGCCTGGGGCTAGGTCTACCGTGCTGCCAGTAGTTAAATATTTATTTATGGCATTTTGGTCCGAAGTACCTGTACATGTTGCCGTAGCTTGTGATTTCCACTGGCTACTTGAATTAGAGGCCGCAATTATTATGGTTGCAGCCATAACCTTCAAGGGTGCAAAAAATACCAGGCTGAATAGTACACATAAAGGAATAAGCATTAGAGATATTGCCTTACATAGCCGGTCTTTCAATTTTATTGCCTCTTGCATGGTATATTAGTAATTGAGTGTGGAATAACTTAACCATTGATAATTACACAATTTATATAACTAGTATTAAGTGAAATTAATAAGCGTAACAGATTTTAGCTTCGAAACCTGTAACGTTCTTTTCTGCAATTAAGTACTAGTCAATATCTTCTTAACCTCATAGGCAGGTGTCGTTCTAGTGGTGCGATCTACCTATTGAGGCGGAACATTGATCAGTAATACAAAGCCCTCAATCTATAAGCTTTTGGGGTTTAGTTTTCTAGACCCTATTAGCTAGCTTAGCTTATAGAGGTTATCTTATAAATCCTACGAAAGATGGATACGGAGTAGTACAAAGGTAAGATTACTTTGGAGTGAACCCCTGAAACTGGACACTTGGGGTTAGGAAGGTTTGGCCTTTGTTGCCGGTGGCATTGTTAAAGGTTTGTGTGAGGCCAGTTTCCGTTCAACAATCATCCTTTTGTTAACATAACTACAAAAAAATAATTTAATAAATTAGTAAGAGCTATACCATTTGTTGTCTTTTACTACTATATCCACAATAGCCCCAAATCCAAATTGCCAGTCGAAATAGTTTTAGTTATAATCTGCTTTCTCCTACTAAACACGAGCTTGTGATTATTTTATCACATTAGCGAAGAAATGCCATTATTTGTTAGCATACATGGCAATGTTTTGTGGTTTCGCCAGCAATTATTTTGGGGGCGACCGGTTATAAGTTCGATTTAGATGGTATAAAATGATAGACTACATTTCTCAATTTGTTTATGAAAATTCAGCAAATGCAATAGATGATGAGAATGAAGAAGAAGAGGACGATGATAATAAATATTATAGAACTCTTTAGTATTATAAATTGACAATTCCAAAAAACTAATGTTATCATGATAGCATTTAAAGTTATACTTATGAATATTCTACTGAAATAAAAACCTCACTTTGGTCAGAGGAATTGCACTATTGGTCGATTAATTAGCATGAGGGGATTAGCCAGAAAATAGAGCCTCACGAGCAAGCTTATAGGGCTTCACAATTCAAATTTCACTTGACCTAAAGCTGCGTTAATGTGATAGTAAAACAAAATAAATACATCATTTTTACGTTTACCCACATGTTTTTATGTGGGATTCAAGCATTAGTGCTTTCGTAAAAAAGGGGTAATAATTACGAAGTTTAATAAAGTTGTTTTTGCACTATCTTTTCTGACTCTGGTACTCTTGCAACCTTTGTTTTATCACTCAATAGGAATCACAGCGGATGAGGGCTATTTCCTTTTTATGGGGAAGAGCATATTACACGGAGCGTTTCCGTATATTAGTTATGCTGATTTTAAGCCACCTGGCATATGGTATTTATTGGCTTTAGTTTTTCGATTCTTCGGTACTTCGATGTATGCAGCTAGAGTAATCCTTTATTTAACTAATGCCTTATCGGCGTTAGTTCTATACGTTATAGGCAAAGAAATCTGGAATGAGAAAATTGGTAGGGTATCCGCTCTAATTTTTCTCATTGGTATGTTGATACCAGCTTTTCAGGGGTATTATGTTTTGACTGAACCATTCATGACATTCTTTTGCCTGCTGGGTTTGCTGTTTCTTTTTAAGGCAAGGAAAAGAACACTTTATCTAATAGCTAGCGGTATAGCCATCGGGATATCATTTCTTTTTAAACAAACAGCAATATTGCCCTTAATTGCTGTGATCGTTTTTTGCCTCAGTAATTTTTTGATTCCTGCAAATCGTACAAAAAAATACCTCACTGCTTCTGCTAGAAACATTCTATTCTTGCTCTTTGGCTTTGTGATCCCATTAATTGCGGTTATCGCCTATTTCTGGAGTATAGGAGCCTTGGGGCAGATGGTTTATTACACTATCACTGACTTAAAGGGATATGGACGCATTTTTAGTTGGCCTGAATTGTTAAGCGAGTTCGAATCATTTTCGGTAGTTTGGATAATATTGTCTGCATCTCTTTTAGCCATCGGCTATAAATTCATCAAAAAGAATATTGATTGGGAAACATTTGTTGCACTCTGGCTGCTCGTTTCGTTATTTCCGTTGGTTTCAAGACAATATGGACATTACTTCATTCAGATATTACCTCCTGCCTGTCTCCTGGCATCACTATTTATTACAAATCTCATTCCTAGCTTAACACGCATCAAAGAAATATTTAGTCAGCATGATAGCATGCGCCTTTTTACATTAGTCTGCATCACTATTTTAGTTATCATGTCCTTGGGAATTAGTGGCAGTGTAGGATATGATATGCTTTCAGCCAAGAGCCCACCTTATAGTGTCTATTCACTTCAAAACCAAATACAAACAGCCGACTACATTCAATCACATACCACAAACGATGACAAAATACTCGTTTATCCGTATCAACCTGCAATATATTTTCTATCAAATAGAAACCCGTGCGAAAAGATTCTGATTTTACAAAGGCCGCCAATCAATGACAAAACTGAGCAAGAGTTGCTGGAGCAAATTACGGAGACTAGTCCAAAGTACGTAGTGTGGCAGACAGATACCGAAGGGAACATCATCCAAGGGCTACCTCAAATTGATAAATTTCTCGAAAATCATTTCAACATGGTGAAAGCAATAGGTAACTTCGACATCTATCTAAATGATGCAACCGGCCCATAATATATCGGTTTATTATTTTGAGGAAATCTAAAAAATGACAGAAGAACAGATGAAAACTGCTATGGAAAAAGGTGAAAAATTCAAAATATTCCCAAAACGATTAATTATCATTGATCAATTTCGCTTGCACCCTTATTTGCTTGGTAACTTGGGGATAATGTGCCTCGCAATAGTGCTGAGCCTTTTGTTCTTGGGGAAGAAGAGTATTTGGCTCGATGAGGCTATTAGCATTGCCATGGCGAAATCAACATGGCCGACATTGTGGCATGTTATCTCCCATGGTGAGGCAAATATGGGTATTTACTACATCTTGTTACATTTTTGGATTAAGATTGGAGACAGCGAATTTGTCGTTAGGAGCCTTTCGCTCATATTTGCTGTGTTGACTGTGCCAACCGTATTTGCACTTGGTTCGCGACTTTTTAGTAAACGGATTGGGTTATTGGGAGCGCTGCTAATAACCGTCAATCCTTTCTTTATTCAATGGGCTCAGGGAGCACGAGGTTATAGCTTGGTTCTTCTTTTTTCTACTCTGTCCTCACTCGTTTTTGTAGTAGCCTTACAACGACCGTCAAAATGGTTATGGGCCGCGTATGCCATCACTAGCGTTATCGCTGTATATGCTCATGTATTCGCCGGCTTTGTTCTGTTGGCACAAGCTATTTCACTACTTTTGATGCGTCGAAAGGATGTTCCATGGAAAGGATTGCTTGTTTCGTGGATTGCTATAGCTATTCTCATTCTGCCTCTCGGATTTAATATCTTAACAAGCTCGACACATAACCTGGACTGGTTAACCCGGCCTGGGTGGAAGGATTTAGTTGAGGTTTTCGTACGCTTCACAGGTGAAAAATTTTTGTTAGTGCTATTCTTTATCCTGTGCATACTCACTTGCATAAAGGCAGTTAGACAGTGGTTTGTTTCTAAGACCTTCAGAGAAACATGGCGTTACGGTTTGCTATTGGCATTGCTCTTTGTCCCGATAGTAATTTCCTATTGTATCTCGCAGGTCAAACCTATATTCGAAGACCGTTATTTAATAATGTGTATCCCCCCTCTTGTCCTTCTCGCTGGCATCGGAATTTCTCTTATTCGTGTACGATTCCTGTTTATTGCCAGCCTTGTAATATTATTGATATTATCAGGAATTCAGTTGCAATCTTGGTACGCTGCTTCCGGTGGGGAGGATTGGCGGGGAGCTACCAGCTATGTGCTTTCAAACGCTGAAAAAGGTGATGCAATCATCTTCTACTCGCCTGATGTTGGCACGGCATTCGACTATTATGAGAACAGGATATCTACACTAGACGCATTCCCTACAGTAGTTCCATATTTTGATCGTAATACATACCAAAATGTAAATCCGGTAACAGATATACCTGTAGGCTATGCGGATGGAGGAAGGTTACCTGAACCTGACGCGGCATTGTCTGATAGACTAGGAGGGTATAGAGATATATGGTTAGTTCTAAGTCATGACCAGATTGTAAATTTGGGCAGGAACGTGCAGAGCAAAATAATACAAAACTTGCTACAAGAAAAGTACGGTATGCCCAAGGAAAGTAAGACCTTCCCAAACATACGAGTTTTAATGTTTAGTCTAAATAATTAGAAATATCAGTTGCCAGCCGTTAGCAAAAGAAAGTCTGAAATGCTTCAGTAAAATCGGAAACGATTCACCCACCAAAGAAGCCGCTCGTGAAAGAACAACAGGAATTTGACCTGACCCCCTAAAATCAGTCCAGTATTAATGTTAGACTGAGAAAACAAATAAGGGGTACACACCGGAGCAAATTATCAACAAACTTCGCGAAGCTGAAATCATGCTCAACCCGGGAGACACCGTTGCCATAATCAGCAAGAAGATTGGGGTCAGTGTGAGTACACCTATTATCGCTGGCGCAAAGAGTATGGCGGGTTGATAATCGATCAGGATCATCGTCATCATAACTTATACGCTGGACAAACATCGGAATGCCATTTCATGATTACAGTTCGGGCAAGCCTGTTTGTCGCATTACTTCTTTGAGATTATTCTGGTTCCCTGGACTATGTCATATTATTTAAAACTATTAGATATTATTATTGCCATAATACTTAGGGTGACAAGCAGACTCAGTAAGAAGAATATTATCAAATTGCGATTTAGTGTGCCATCCCTATTAATTGCTGTAAACTTGAACCATCCTGAACCAAACAATAAGAGCAAAACTATGATGGCTAGCGTAGTTTCTAGGAATATTGGCAAGAATAAAAACTGTTTGACTTTCGGTTCGACATTCGTAGTTGGTACTGAGGTCGTCGGTTGAGTATTTATGGTCGTTAGAGTGGCTGTGATGGTCGTCGGTAGGTTAGTTGTGGCCGTGGGGGTAGTGGTTGCAGAAGACATTGTGGTTGCTGTAGGCCTAACCAATCTGATGATTATGTAATCGGTAAATTGGGCGACTATCTTAGTACCATTAAAAATATACACCCTTCCATCAGCAGCCTGATAATAGTTTCCTAGTTCTACCTGTTGGTTTACTGGATTGTCGTCACTTGAATACAGGTAAAGGTTCAAATAGTTCCCACTAAATACAATCACGCCATCACAATTGCTTTGTGAGACATCAGTGGTTATCTTGCTAGATGATACCGGATATATCTCGTTGGTAGCCGGTGTGATATTAACAAAGGAACTTCCATTCCATGCTCTAATATCTGCAATTTCGTTTGAGCTTCCAGTATTATCAAAGAGAATAGTATCTGAGCTTCCATCTACTAGATAACCCGCACCATATAAAGCCCCTTCAGTCTTTATTCCTGCATTTGTCGCCGTACAATCGGTGATTATGCAGCCTATCTTCGTTGGGTCGCTCTCAAAATGGTAATCTGATTCCCATGCCCCATTTACCGAGCAGTCTATTGCCTGCATTCTGTTTAGCGTCAAACCTGGGTATTCTGCAAAGTCAAATCCTGTAACCCAGTCACTTGTTCTAGATGCCGCAACACCGGCATTTTCCACAGAACATTTATAGAAGGTAATATCTTCTACTACAGGCACTGCCCCTTCGCCATTAATAAGAAAACCAAAGCCATCAGGATTATCGGCATCGCATCTGACAAAAGAAATATCGGTTATTCTACCAGAATTGGCATAAACTACAAAAGCATTGCCGCCCTTAGCGGTACACCAGATATCATGTACCTGGAAACCACTCTTAACTTCTTCGTCTACAGCCAAGAAGACTGCTCCACCTTGCCAAGCAGTACCGGTTAATTTAAAGTGACCTAATTCGAAGTTATTTACATTCAAAACCTGGATACCGGTATCACTCAAGTTTATAATAGAGTCATTGCCTTGACCAATTAGGTGAGAGTTAGCCTGAGGTAAGATCCAGCCATTACACTGAAAATTACCTGGCGCCAGTTCTACTGTGTTGCCAGCAGTCAAATAGGCATTTATCTCGGATTGATCGGCCGTTCCATCACAGATTGCTGTGGCTTGTGATTTCCATTCGTTACTAGAATCAGAGGCTGCTATTATTACTGTAATTGCTGCCGACACTTTTAATGGCACAAAACAAAAGACGATGGAAAGAACAAATACGCTAAGAAGTGTCTTTTCTATCAACCGGTTTAAAAATAATCGTTTTATGGTCGTCACACCTTATGTATTCCATTCTACTATGTTTTGACAATGCTTACATGTTAAATAAGGTCAGTAATTTGACAGTCTTAAGCAAAGTGACAGTACTCCGTCCTTTATGCGATTAAGGATTAGGAAGGAAGAGCTATTTTCCATAACGGGGCACAAGCCGTTTTTTTTGTTCGGAAAAAGCCAGCGAAAAAGGCATTTTTACTTTCTCAACAAAAATAAATGCCTATAAATGAATGGAACTAATCTTTTGACCGAAAAATTCCCGGATATTGTTTAAGAAAGGCTGAAAATATAAGACTCTAAAAACTCTCATTAGTAGTTTCATGATTCAGAAAATATTGTTGTTTCTTTTCCACGCCTGTTAGTGTCCTAAAAACTTCCCTTCCAAAGCTAAATCAGGGGTAAAAAAGGGTTGGATGGGAAAGTCAGGTTCTAAAATTGATAATCAGCAAAGACCCGTGGCCGATATCGAAGTTGTGGCATTGGCTAAAGCACTGAAAGCATCAATATCATGGTTGTTTGAAGAAGATAAGTGAACTGCACAGATATTAACTTGATGGAGTCGAGGTGCAGGTTAATCCTGATAAACTAAATGAGCCCGTGTTTGAAGGTGCAGTACCAGTAAGCGTAAATGTTACCGTACCCGATTGCCCGGCAGCAATTGTCCCAGACACTGTTAAACTTGGGTTTACTATGGCAACGGGGTATACGATGTTGCTTAGGTTAAATCCAGCGATAGTCTGGTCTGTATTGTTAGTTACAGTTATAATAGTTGTTAAATCTATTACCCCACCAGCTTGTATTGTCGCATCTGTAAACGTTAATACTGTATTAGCGATAGTGTAGGCTTTCAAGGTAGTGAAAGAAGAATCTCTTAAAACTTGGTTTAAGTTTCCTACAATATTAACGGCAACGACAGTTTCATCATAAGTCATTCCGGGAGTCAGATCAGTAACAAGTACACTAAAATAAACAGGAGCATACCCAGCCCCGATATCTTGAGGTGCTGTCTTGATGGTAGGAGATCCTGGTACCTCGCTGGTATATGCGAAAGTGACCACGGTATCGGCGCCATTGGGGTTAATATCGTCGTTTAAACTGACTGAAACGGCATTGAGGATAGAGTTTGGCCAAATTCCATTGCTACCTATTGCAGGGTTCTCTGAATAGGTAGGTTTACCCATCGTAGATAATGCTATGGCTGAGCTGACTACACCCGATTGGCTAGCAGTGACATGCGTTGTACCCGCAGCTACCGCTGTAACCAAACCTCCTAAAGATGTTGCAGCTATAGTGGTATCGGAAATGGTCCAAGTTACATGAGAAGCTTTTCGACCTTTTATAATTGGGTATAAATATAACGAATTTACTTTAAGTTCATCTTTGAGCGCTTTTTCGATCTTGCCTAAACGGTCGCTCTTGGCTCTATCCGCTAACATCAAGTTTATTTGTCCGTTGTCCTCAACTCCAATAAAATAAACCTTCGCATGATTTCCTTTGAATTTGGCTTTCAAATCTTCGACAAATCGTTGGATAATGTCTCGTTCACTGCCTTGGAAATAATCTTGTGGTTTATATTCTATTATTGTGTCCTCGACTTTAGTCCAAACCTCGTCAAAAGCAATGCATGAAATTAAACTTTCCCCAAATTTACTAAAAACAAATCCGAAAGGATTGGAACTATTTGATTCGGCGAGCAATCTAAATATGGCTGATTTGAGCAGTGCAATCAAATTTTTATCAGTTAAAGAAGCTGAAGCAAAATATTCTATTATCATTCGAGTCAATGGATTGATGTTTACTGCGTTATATATTTCAACGTTGGTAATAATTTCTGGCGGGTCTTTATAGTCTAAACCTGCATGTATTATTTTTAAAGACTCAGTCTTGTCTAATACAAGATGAGCCCGAAGGTTGCAACAGTTTCTAATACAAGATGAGCCCCTGGAGATACGGAGTCGTTTATGATTGGAACATGCAACTTATTATGGATGACAAAGAAGT
>Ga0182017_10002360_pt1 | contig 14338 bp, 13 predicted proteins | sample 712E3DmetaG_FD_120492 | JGI IMG/M metagenome (GOLD analysis project Ga0182017, IMG submission 120492) | Permafrost microbial communities from Stordalen Mire, Sweden - 712E3D metaG | ecosystem: Environmental > Terrestrial > Soil > Wetlands > Permafrost | place: Sweden: Stordalen | collected... | reverse complement strand
CCGGGAATGTCTTTTTCTATGTGGACGCCTTTTGCAAGGAACAACGGGACGACCACGAGCGCCTCGATCGGCTCGTGCCGGAACGCATCCAGCGATTCCTTAATCGTCGGCCTGTTCATGTTCATGAAACCGCATTTCACGATATAACCGGCATTTTTTGCCTTGATGAATGCGGCAGTTTTCTCCACGAGCTCCTGATTGTAAGGCATGGTGCTCCCATGTCCTACGAGTAACATTCCCTTTGTACCCATGTATGTAACTCCAGTGTTATGCTTTCAGGGTGTTTTTACTAAGGTTCGGCAATCCCGATCCTTATACATTTTCCTCACTGTATGAAAAATAGGTACTGATAGTAATAATTTTTATTGCTATGATACCAGTTTTCGTAATACTGGGAGATCCCTGAGACCCCCGGTCATTTCTTCCTGCCTTAATCCAGGCCTCTTTCTCATCTGCCCGGCAGATTTACCCGCGGACGCAGAGAAATACCCCGTGGAAACACACTCCCGGGATTGTTATTGGTATCACTCAGGGAAAACGCCTTCCCTATCAAAGGCATTTGGTTACGGGCCTGATCTCGCCGGGGTTCATGGGCTTGAATCCCCCGCCCCCGGGCATGTTTTTGGTTAATATTACCCCGCATAACATTCTGCGGTCCATACGCCGGCCACCCGGGCATACTGCAGGAAGCGGGTCTTTGAATTTTAAAGGGAAGGTACCGATCCGGCCTCAGTATCCGGAGCCTGCCTGTCAGAATCCCCGGTACTTTTGTCCGGGTCATATCGTCAGATATTCTTTTTGAATTAACCATGATGTGTTCGCTGGTACGATGCTCCCGTTATCCTGCAGGCAGGAACCGGATACTCTCGTTTTTACCCGCCCCGGTATTCCGGTATGCAGATCCCCCCATCATATCTGTGGAGCGGTTGCACGGGGGTTCACCCGCCGGCATAAATCTCTTCATATCATTTTTTTAATCACGCATCACATCTCTAACCGATGAGTGATTTTGAACGGGAGATTGTCCACTGTCTGAACCGTTTTTTTAAAACCCGGCATATCCCGGGGTTTGCCTACCGGCTCAGGCAGCACAAATTCACCTGCCCGTATGTGGACATCCTTGCCGACTCGCTCAACCCCTCCTATTACCTCTCGATCGAATGCAAGTCCATCATTGACAAAAAACTCTACTTCTCCCAGCACTTCCCCGTGGGCAGGGACAAGGTCCACCCGGTGGAAGCTATCTCGTTTTTCCTGAAAAAGACCGGCCGCATCGGTTTTCTCGCATTAGAGTTCCGGCAGGGGCCGGGAAAGGCAGGCGAGGCGTTCCTGATCCCCTGGCCGTTGGTGGTCGGGCATTTCAGGGAAAATACCGGGATCACCATTGAAGATGCCCGCTCCGGCATCGTTCTTGCGCGGTCAAAGGACGGCTACCTGCTCGAATCCCTGAATGCAAAGTAATTTGATTGTGTACTGTGAACGGATATGAACACATGATGAACGCTTTTGAACGCTTCGGTCTCCTGATCAATGACCGGATCGTTAAGACGCCGGTTGGCATTGCATCCATGGCCGGGATCGTTGATGCTTCCTATGTGCTCGACCGTGCCGGAAACATCGGTTTTGCGTTCATCGGCGGATATTCCATAGATAAGCAGACCATGGCCGCGGCAAAGGTCCTCGCTGCCGACGGGGACCGGAAAGAGTTCCTGTACGAGGACCCGGTGGAGGAACTTAAAACCCAGATCGCGCTTATGGAAAAGAACGACGTGGTATTCGGCATCAACCTCCGCGGGAGTTCTCCGGAATCCTTCCGGTTCCTGGCAAAAGCCCTTGGTGATACGGTTGTCTACGAGATTGACGCCCACTGCCGGCAGCCGGCCATGGTCGCTGCCGGGTGCGGGGAATATTACCTCAGGAACCCGGATAAGCTTGTTGCTGCTGTCCGGGCGCTGAAAGCAGAGGGGGTCTGGGTCTCCGTAAAGATCCGTGTCGGCGTTGCCGACGATGACAGGGCGCTTGCCATATCCCTCTGGAAAGCCGGAGCAGATATCCTGCACATCGACCTCATGGATGCCGGGTCTGCAAAACTCCGGCAGATCCGGAACAGCTGTCCCCTGCTCATCATTGCCAACAACTCCATCACCAGTTTCGACCGCATGAAGGAGATGCTCCAGCACGGGGCCGATCTTGTCTCGCTTGCCCGCCAGTCCGATGAGCGGACCCTTTCCGGGCTGGATGCTGCGATCACCCGTTATGCTGACGAAGAGGGCTGGTACAATTCACCAAAACAGCTCTGCCGCGGGGGTGATATACGGGCGCTTGCGTTCTGCTGCATGCCCGTCAAGGAATGCCCGCTCATCCCAACCCTTGAGCGCATCGGGATGCCACGTGAAGAGTATGTCCGTATGAAACTGGAATCTGTCAAAGGAACGCCGCTCGAACACGGGAGCCAGACCTGTTTTGGCAGCCTTACATGGTGCTGCAAGAACTCATCGCCCTGCATGTTCCGGAATATGACGTTAAAGCAGTATGATATCAGCACGAAAGAATATATGCGTCTGAAACACGAGCTCTCAGAAAAGATCATGAGCCGTGTTTTTCCATGACCTGCCTTCGTATGAGCGCTGCCGAACGGGCACAGCTGGCGATGATGCTCGAAGTAACTGCCTACCCGAAGCCGGGGAACGTAGACCGCTGCCATGATTATCCTGAGACGCGCCTCGAGCACTTCCTCGCATCCACGATCTTTGCACGGCCGGCGCTCGAGGAGGCCGAACAGGGAAAAGGAAGGATCGGGGAGATCATCGGTCACGCAGTCCGCGACACCAACTGCCATAAGGGGGGCAATACCCATTTCGGTGCATTCATCCTGCTCATCCCCCTTGTTTACGGCAGGGACATCCCCGGGGCAATCGCGGCAGTGACCAAGACAGATACGTCCGATGCCGTTGCGTTCTACAAGGCCTTTGCCATGACCGCAGTCAGGATGAACGCGACCGATGAGCTTGACGTGAACGACCCCCACACCCTCACCCTGATCCGTGACCGGGATATGACACTCCTCGACATTATGCAGCATTCCGCTGCCCGTGATATGGTTGCCCGCGAGTTGGTGACCGGTTTTTTGCTCGTCCGACGCGGTGCCGATCTCTTAAAACAGCTCGGGCCCGGGCGGCAGTCCATCGCCGACACGTTCCTGACACTCCTTGCAACCGAGCCGGACACGTTCATCATCAAGAAGCATGGGTCTGATATAGCACGGGAGACGATGCAAAAAGCCCGCGAAGTACTCGACGGCAAATTTCCGGTCCGGCAGTTTGATGAGGACTGCATCCGGCGGGACATCAACCCGGGCTCCATCGCCGATATCACCATCGCGTCCATCTATATCGCGCTGGGGGAGGGCTGGTCATGGGACTCCTGATGAGCGGCATCAACGAAGTGATTGCCACCACCGCGTTCAACGCGGCCCCCATCGGCATCCATTACCGGGAAAAGAAATACCGTGCGTATCTGTTTCTCGGGAGCCACACGGCGCAGAATATTGCCCGGGACGGATGGGTTGTCGCCAATTTCATCCACGATCCGTTGGTGTACGTGAAGACCGCGTTTACGGACCTGCCAAAGGATCAGTTCATTGAAGAGCCGGTGGACAATAAGACCATGCACCGCCTTGCCGGCGCGGATGGCTGGGCTGCATTCAGCGCAACAGTCGAGCACCGGACTGCCGAGACGATGACGGTCTTTCTGGACCTGGAGAAGGAACTTATTGAGCAGGTTGCGATTTACCCGGTCAACCGGGGCTTCAACAGCATCATCGAAGCGACCGTGCATGCAACGCGCTACAAGGTCACCCGCGACCCCGATCTGAAAAAACATATCGAGTACCATGCGGGTATCGTGCGGAAGTGCGGCGGGAAGAAGGAACTCGAGGCGCTGGAGATGCTGAACGGGTATATCGGGTAAATTTTTTTACCCTCTCTTTTTCATACGATACCGTTCCGACATCCATGCAGGGACACGGCGTGCTGAATCTCCCTGCGATCACCGGGATATGCGCCGGGAGAGGACAATCCTGTGAGATGTCCTTATTCCATCAGCCGGTGCCGGATCCGGAGGATGTCCGGAAATGGGTGTCTGCCGGTATTACCGCGCGGGATAACGGAAAAGGAAACTTTTGTATATACAGGTGTATTGCAGGATAAACCAGGAAAAAATAGGGCGATCAGTTACCGGGGTTTATCGGATTCTGGTCAATCGGATTTACGATGGCGTACGTAAGAGGGATTTTTGCCAGAGTTACCCTGGTTGCAACCTTTACCGTGCAAGACCCTGCGCTGCAGGTACTGTATATACTGCACGTATGCCCGCAGCTCCCGCAGTTGGATGGATCGGAAGCGAAGCTCATGCACGTGCCTTTGCAGCAGCCCAGAAGGGGGCCCGCCGGGCATTTCGTCCCGCACGCGCCACAGTTGTCACCGCTGGTGGTGAGGTTCACGCAAGTACTGCCGCAGTTTGTCAGCCCCAAAATCACGCAACTCACTGTCAGACCGCCGGGTTTGACCAGGGTCAGGCCGGTTCCTACGGAGGATGTGGTTGTCGAAGTCGTTGTCCCGGTTGTCACCGCGGTCGTTGTTACCGATGTCGTGGGAGCGGTGGTTGCCTCTGTTGCTGCATTCGTGCAGGTGGATGCACTGCATATCATACTGGCCGGGCACACGTTTCCGCACTGGCCGCAGTTGGCGGCGCTGGAGTTTAGTTCGTAACAGTTCCCGTCCGGGCATGGGCTCATGCCTTCAGGGCAGCCATTACCGGAGAATGTACCGGCAGGTGCAACAACGCAATGGTTGTTCTCTACGGTATACCCCATATTACAGTAGCACTGGCCGGCCTGGCAGAGTGCGTTTGCGGGACAGGCGTTCCCACAACCGCCGCAATTCGCTACATCGCTGCTGATATCGGCAGAGCAGGTAACCGATGCCTGCGTGCCCGCAGTACCCGGCTGGGACGTGGCAGCGGGTGATTCAGTGGAGGTCCCCGATATGGCAGGGGTGGTTCCCTGACCGGTAATTAACGGCGACGGAGAGGTGTTCTGAAAGGAGGCACAACCGGCAGTCATCATAATGAAGATGACAACAACACACAGTAAAGCAGAGCATGGGCGGAACATAAGACAATCAAGTCATACATTTTTCAGAATATTAATGATATCGATGTATTTTTCAAATCTGTCTGGTTCTGCCGGAAGAAACGCACCGGTACACCTTATGGAAGGGGCATGCTAAAACCAAAGCCCTGCCAAGCCGGAATCCGGTTACCGAAAAAGCACCGGTGGCAAAAACCTTATTAAAAAAGTATATTTCCGATTGCTGCGCAGGCTTGCGCACAGCACTGTTATTTCCACCCGAAAACGGGGAACATCGGTTTCATTGGATCGAATTCTTCACCCGATGCGGAGAGTACAGTGGATGAGGAGAACGATTGTCCCTTCTCGTTTGAGAATTCAATGACCGCCTTTACCTTATCAATCATGGAAGCAAGGGGGTATTCATGCGATTCGTCAACTGCGAGAGATTCAACATCATACTCGATATCCATGGGGATAAGAGCAACATGGATCCGGAGTGCCGGTGAATTTCCCGCATTGGTAAGTACGATCGCCTTTGCATCCTCCCGTAACCGGACATTGACCTGGGGCAAAAACGTGGTGTCCTGCATGATCATGAGGGACATGACGATGACGATAAGGATAATGAACGCGATCCCCGCAAGGTAGATGCTGACCAGGAAAAGGAGGAGCGTGACCAGTATCCCTGCTGCAATGACCGCGGTTGTTGTTTTATCCATAGGATTCTTTTGCACTCCCTCTTTTTTTCCTTAACGGTTTGATGCCGGGGTGCCTGACTGTATCAGGACAGGTTGTGGATCTTCCGGAGACGGGATACAAGGCCGATGGTTTTTTTGTCAGGTGTCCTGTTGCCACATGCAAACCTCATCCCGCCCAGTGCACCAAAAATGTTCTGCACGGCGATCCCATGCGATAGGCCGTAGCCTCCTTCCAGCACGAGTGCAAGGGGCATGCCGGTAGCATCGAGGATAAGCCCGGTCAGGTACCCGAGATCTTCCGGCACCAGCTGCATATCGCCGACCGGGTCGTCGGACAGGACGTCCTGCCCGGCAGATATGATGATAAGGTCGGGGTCCATACGGGCGATCGCCGGCAGGAACACTTCATGAAAAACAAGGGAGTAATCGGCGATGGCGCTCTTCCGCGCGAGCGGGGCATTGATAGTGAACCCGGTACCGGGCCCGGTACCGGCCTCCTCGATATGGCCGGTATGGGGGAACGCGTCCTCCTGGTGCGTGGAGCAATACAGGACGCGGCCGTTGTTATAGAAGATATCCTGCGTGCCGTTGCCATGATGCACGTCCCAGTCAATGATGGCGACACGGTTGACCTGCAATAAGGCTTTTGCTGCGGCGATGGCAACGTTATTGATGAGGCAGAACCCCATTGCCCATGCCGCAGCAGCATGGTGGCCCGGCGGCCGGACCAGTGCAAAACAGCTCTCGCCACCGAGCGCCCGCTCCACTGCGGCGATGGCCGATCCCGCTGCATGCGTAGCCACATCGTACGAGTGGGGATTGATGTAGGTATTTTCATCGATATACCCGGAATGAAGCGGGCTCTGGATAAAAGTTCCACCGATGTACACGGAATCGCGGATAAAATCGTATTCCACGTTCCTTTCGCACTGCTGGCGGAGCCATTTCAGGTAACCCGGGTGGTGGATGCGCTCGATATCGGCGGGTAGGGCGGGAACGGGATCGTAGCGGGTGACATGCTCCGGCAGCCGTCCGATGATGCCGAGGAGCCGGTCCTGGCTCTCGACATGCCCCTCCCGATCATGCTGTTCGAAGATTGTGCCGGTAATAGCGGAATATTTCATCTGATCCCTCAGGAATAAAAACAGTATATGATATTTTCGGCCAACGGTTTTGAATATTATGGAGGGGGACGTCTTCCTGCTTCCCGGAGAACAGGAGAGACGGCACATTTCCAAAATCCCGCAGAACACCGGGTTTTTTATAACATTATCCGGTGAAAAAACCGCGTTGCGCGTCCGGCCGGTACCGGTCGGATCTGCACGCATAAAAAGAGCCGGAGTTATTCCCGGTACCGGCATTCCTGAGAAACCAGATGATACCCCATGAAAGTAAAAATGAACCGGTTGACGGAACACGGCCCCGCTTTTTTTATTGAACGTTTTATACAGCCGGAATCGCAAACAATTCGAAAATTATTAATAACGTCGCAAAGGAATGTTACAATGCCCTATACACAAAAGTAGTATAAAATGTTGCTGGTATAGGTGGATATTTCAGAGGTGTGTAAAAAAATGGTGTTTCATCCTCCGGTAGCTATCACTGCAAAAGCAGGAGACGCCGGAAAGTACAAATGTGGCCTGCCGGCCTGGAACATGATCCTTCGCGGGTTCATGTCAGGCGCGTACATTGCAATGGGTGGTGCGCTCGCAACGGTCTGCAGTACAGGCATTACCTATGCAGCATTAACGCCGGCACAGATTGCCGCAAACGTTACTGCTCCTATTGCAGGTGGGTTCGCATCGGCTGGTATGACCCAGCTGATCCTGGGAGCCGTGTTCCCGGTCGGGCTTATTATCACCGTTCTTACCGGTGCCGAGCTCTTCACGGGCGACGCAATGCTCGCCCCGATGGCAGCCTTCATCCATAAGATCAGCTGGGCGGATGTCCTGAAGCTGTGGGTCTTTGTCTATATCGGGAACTTCATCGGCTCGGTCGTCTGGGCATATATCATGGCAAACGGGCCGTTTGTCACGTGGAATGCAGCAGGTACGGCAACGATAACTGCGTTCGGTACCAGGGCAATTGCAATCGCCGGAGCAAAGACCGGGTATGTCGGTATGATGGGTTTCTATTCAGCATTCCTGAAAGGTATTGGCTGCAACTGGCTTGTCAACCTCGCTATCCTGCTCGGTATCTGTGCGGATGACGCGGCAGGCAAGTTCTTTGGTATCTGGTTCCCGATCATGGCCTTCGTTTCCAGCGGCCTTGAACACTCCATCGCAAACATGTACTTTATCCCGGCCGGTATCATGACTGCGGGCTTAACCGGTACCGCTATCTCGACGGACTGGATAAGCATGTGGATGCAAAACCTTATTCCGGTTACCATTGGTAACATTGTCGGGGGCATGTTCTTCGTCGGTGTCATCTACTGGGTTGCGTTCAGGAAAGAGATCGCAGCACTGAAGTAGATCAACCACCTATTATATTTTTCATGAAAATCGGAACAATCGATGTGAAGATCTCGCTCATTTCTCTCGGGGTATTCGTTGTCTTCACGATTCTTCTTATTGTTGCTTCCTTTATCAGTCCCAGTGTCCGGTCGAACCTTTTATGGCTGATCCCCTGCCTGTTCATGCTTCTTGTTATCCCTCTTGTGCTCAACTATATGAGCCGGAGACAGTACGCGGATCTTATCCCTGAATATGAGCAGCAGGCAAAGACGGTGCGGGTGAAGATGATCAATGAAAATATGATTGGAAAGATTGTGCGGATCAACGGCGTGGTTGAACGGGTTCATTTCCAGTTCCTGAACCGTCCCTCGTATTCGGTTGCCGACCGTTCCGGCGAGATATCGGTCAAGATGTTCACGAGCCCGGATGAGGACGTGAAGGTCAACGATATTGTCGAAGTCCTCGGCCAGGTGATTCGGCGTTATATCGTGACCGGTGAACCGGTCATCAACTGCGTATCGATCCGGAAGAACAGTGCGCAACCGTCAACTGATGACTGAAACCTCTTCCCGCAGGGAGCCATTCCTTGCAGATCTATAGGAACAGGTTTTTTAAGAGAGATGATTTTACAGCATGACCCGTTCAGATACAACTTCCCGGCCGGCAGAAAGCAACCGCAGCCTGTACCCCGGGGCGCTCGTGCCCCTGCTCGCGTTCGGGAGTACCCTTGCGGGAATCGCCCTCTTCAATGCCGGCGTGCAGTTTGAGATCCAGTACGCAGCGCTCGGCGGCTTTCTTGCCTCCTGTCTCCTCGCGTACCTTGCATGGACCCGGCTGCACAAGGACATCGTTGCGCTCTCGACACCGATCTACGGGTTCATCTTCTTTGTCACTCCTGTCGACTACACCGGGGGAGTCGCGCTTCAGCTGCTCTATGCCAGTGGTCTGACGCTCCTTACCGCCCGGCTGTATTATCGGTTTGGTACAGGTACTCCTTCCCGGTCCTTGGGAACTGAACTGGAAACGGGACCGCTTCAGGCCTATGTCGAATCCACCAGGCATGTCTTTGCAGCGCTTGACCCGGTTACCGGGCACCGTGCCGCTGCTGCATTTCTCCGTTTCAGCGAGGGGGAGTACCGCAGGGCAGCAGACCTGGCGCGTGCCGCAGCCTGCCCGGACGGGACACCCGGGCCGGTTGTCCGGGCGTTTGACATCCTCCGCCAGCACGCGGAGCTGCTTGACAATAACCGGTCCCGCCCGGTGACATTCCTGATGTTTTTACCGGACGATTCCCCCCTTATGGCAAAACCCCTGCCCGGATCCAAAGACCCGGACCGGGAATTTGAGACGCAGATAGATAATGCCCTGCTCCTGCTGTACAGCGCTGCATGGCACGCATCCAAAACGGACCAGCCATTGCTGCATGCATCGCAGGCATTTGCGATGAAGCTGCTCACCCCGTAATATGCTGTTCCGGATATTTTTTTAATAATACAGAAAATTTCCCATGACCTTTATTTACCGATCCTTCAGACAGGATCCGGTCTCACATCAAAGGGAAAAATATCATCTGTACAATTTCCCTTGGCAATAAACAAAAAATACATTCATTATATTCGTCCGGTAATCTTTTTCCGGGCATCTCCCCGTATCAGGGGTCTTTACGATTGCGCCGGAGATGCCGGGCCCGCCGGATGAAAACGGGATATTCAACCCTCTGCCGTATTCTCTGTGGGCGGTACCCGTTTCATCGGGCAGACCTCAGCTCCCTTCATGTTGCCCATAGCCCATGAATACCGCTGCCGTACCGTCAGGGGCAGGTCCTCTTCAGGGACCGGTTCAAACCCGGACGATGCATAGAAATCCACGAGGTGCAGCACCGCGTACATGAAGAGGACGGTGTTGCCGCATTCCCGTATCAGGACGTCGAGGGCATTCCTGGCGTACCCGTTCCCCCGGAATTCCTCCCAGGTGAAGATCCCGTCCACTTCATACCCGTCGTCATGCCGCTTGCACCGGGCAACGCTGACCGGCGTATCCTCGATAAAAACGGCGAAGATCCGGTCGCACACCGGATCCGATTTTGTCCGGTGGTAGTCAGACCAGATCTTCTCGGCCAGGTAGAACTCGGACGTTCCAAGCTCGCGTGCATGGACTGCCAGCTGGATGCGGGTGAACATGACCAGCACGGGTTTTGTTATCTGCGCGGTAACCTTCGATGTCGTGGTACCGAGCGGGACTCTCCGGATATAATCCATCTTCCCGTACCGGGACATCATGACCAGCGTCACCTCCTCTTCGTCCGCGACGGCCGCAATCTGGCCGGTCGGGTCACCGAACCGGACCATCATCTTCACCCGTATTTCAGGGTGGCCCGCTTTGATCGTCTCCCGTACGTCAGAGAGGCGTTTCTCCACTTCCCGGACAACGAGGTCCATCCGGTCCTCCCCCGCAATTTTACGGATAACATGGAGGAGAGTAATCTCAGAGATCCCCCCGATTCCGTTCACGGACTTCAGCGCTTCGTTTGCGGGCCGGGAGAAATCGAGCGGGAAGAGGATACGGGAGAAGAGCGGTCCTTCGGTCTTGTGCGGGTGTGCCGCAAAGAGACCCTGCCCGGGGAACCGCATGATGAGGACATGGGTCCGGCTCCGCGTGAGGACCTCGGTACCGCCATGGCCGAGGAGGGTTTTACTGAGAAGTCCTTTCCGTGCTCCCATGATGATGAGCGAAGGTTTCTCAGCCTCCGCTGTTTTCAGGATCGCCGCGGGAATGTCACATCCGGTATCTTCTCCGGTGATGCATCTCACCGTAATACCCGGATCCCTGATAAGGGCCTGCTGCCGCTGCAACTCTTCGTGTTCACGCCCGGTAAGGCCGCCGCTGCCGGCGATATGAAGCAGGATAATCTCCTTCACGGTGCGGATACTGCCTGCGGATGCTGCCAGTTTATCGGACATTTCCGACAGATCGGTAGGGATAAGGACCTTTTCGAACATCGTATGGCCTTGTTCTTCATGATAGTATGAACCGGCTCTTTCATATGCGTAATGATCGGGACCGGGACTACGGCGGCGGCAGGGCCGGAGAGAGGATTGAGAGGATCACAACCGGCTTTTAACCCCTGCCGGGTATCCTACTTCTCTTTGGGAAAGAGAACCTGGCCGCATCATCGGTTTTTATGCGGCCGGGACGCCTTTCATCCACGTTCTCAGCCGCAGTCCGTTGATGCATAAGGTCAATCCCAGAAGAACGGTGATGATGCCAAGAATTTCAACAAGGAATACCAGGATACCGGCAGGACTGACAAAAAGGAGAATTGCCAACACAAGAGAGATGATACCGATCGCCATCCGGCTGTAAAATCCTTCGGGAACGGCATTTTGCCCTTTCATTACGCGTTGTAACAGCATAACCGCACTCGCGATCATCCAGAGAGCAAGAATAACGAGGACAAAGATGACCCACAGGGCGAGCGGCAGGACGAATGCAAAGATCCCTGCACAGAACATACCGACGCCGCCAGGGATACCGACAGCCTGGTATTTCTCCGGTAACCGGGAACTGAAAGGTCTTGCAAGAAAAATGATTGCAAGGCAGATAATTCCCGAGGGAATGATCAGCTCAAACAGGTTCTTGAAAAAATTCATGGGATTGTTCATAATAAAGAGTCCTGCAAGACAGAGAACCAGCCCAAAAACAACCTGCTCCTGCCAGATGAAATGCTGGGTTTTGAGAATATCCGCAGGTTTTTTGATCTCTGTCCTCTTCGTATCCATAACCAGTGTCATGAACGTGTCACTGATCATGAGGAGCAGGGGAGCATCATCCGCCAGGTGCAGGAGGGGATTTGCTTCCGGATCATACCGGTCCAGGTGCACACGCCATTCATTTTTTGTCTCGTGGACATGAAACCGGCCTTTCCGGTAACTTGCAGTGGTGCCCGGGGAGGGGACATTGATCGCTGACGCACGCCACCAGGCATCAGGAGGTTCCGTAACCGTACCTTTCGGTATGACAACCTCCCATACACCATGGTTTAACGGTTCCAGGAAATCATCCAGTTTTGTCAATATCCAATCCCCCGTACGTTCTCTCCCCTGCAATTGCTTCCCGGTCCTCTGATTTCAAGGATCCGGACGCAGGAACCCTGACGAGAGAATATCCAGGACGGTCCTTAATTAGGGTTTCCGGGTCTCAGAACCCGGTCGCGAGCCCTTCGCGGATATCCCGCTTCTTCTCTGCGTTGAGGGTGGCGATATAGTCCTCGTACCGGTGGATCCTTGTAGAGACCGGGAACGGGATGCCGATGGTGGAGATGATGGCTTCGCCCCGGTCAAGGGTCTGGATCTCGATCTCCATCTTCGACAAGTCCTGCTTGGCGCTGCCCATGATGATCTCGCGGTCGCCCCGGTCGCCGAGGCCCATGACCACGAACGTGTTGATCTGGGCGAGCACCTTCTGGTCGATATTCTTGGGCTGCTGGGTAATAACACAGAGACCGACACCGAACTTGCGGCCCTCCATGGCGCACTCGCGGAAGATCTGGGTGGAGGAGCCGCCGCTCGCAAGAACCCTTTGCGCTTCCTCAATTGCGATGAGAACCTGGTGGCTGGATTCCTGCCGTTCATCTATGCCGAAGCCCTGTGCATCTGAGCGGTGCTTTGCCATGATCATCCGGGTGATGATCGAGAGGACAAAGAGCTCGCTCCGCTCTCCCATGTTCGGGATGTCGATGAGGACCACACGGTTCTCGTGCAGGTTCCTGATAATCTCCTGCACGGTCGAGGTCTGCGGCCGGAAGAAGGCCTTGTTGTTGTTGATCAGGTTCTCGATATGTCCCTTGAGTACCCGTACCGGTCCTGACATGGAGTTCCGGATCTTCCACGCAAGGCTCCCCTCGGCTACGCGGGCGGCAACGGGATCCTTGACCGGGAACATCTCGGGATCAACGGACAGGAAGAAGTCGATAACCTCCTTCCCGTCCGTGCGGGAGAATGCCTCAATGATCTCAAACTGCGCTGCCGAGAGATCGTAGAGGATCGAGAGATCGCTCACCCTGAAATCATCGTACTCCAGCCAGAGCCGGTTCATGGCGTATTTTTTCCGGTCGGCTTCGCCCCGTATCGTGAAGATGGCAAGCCCGTCCTTCCCGTTCGTGTAGTGGACGAGGCCCTTCGTGGGATCGCCCGTGGACGATTTGCCGCCGCTCACGTACTCGCCGTGCGGGTCCACGATCAGGAGACCGAACTTCTGCACCTTCATGCACGAGGCGCAGAAGGTCTTCATGAAATTGGACTTGCCCATGCCGGTGGTCGCGAATATGCCCATGTGCTGCGGGAGGACCTTTGCCGGGATCCGTACTGCAACGTCTTTTATCACGTCCTGGCCGCTCCGCATCAGGCCGACCTCGATCTCGCCCATCTGCCCGGTTAGGAAGCGGAAGTCTTCCGCTGTCGGGTCTTCCACGGTGGAGAACTTGGAGGGAATGGTGCGGGCCTTGTGGAATGTCCCGTTGCTGTCAACAAAACCGAGCGGCACGGCATCGACCGTGATGAAAACATCTTCTCCTAAACCGTAGAACTGCTCGGCATACGCCCGGGTGTCCCACTTCGGGTCAGCAAAATTGGAGTCATGCGAGAGATCGGTGATCTTGGCAAAGAAGGTCGAGCCCTTGGTTTTGTCGACAACTTTCTTGATATCGCCGATATAGAGTGTCTCGCTGTGGGGGGCGATGAAGCGGTAGGAGAGGACGCTCCTGCCGATGAGCCGGTACTTCGATGCATCGGTCGTTTCAGTATCGCGCAAATTCATCATGGTAATCTTTAAACAGGATCTCATAGGTCTGCCGATCGATGCCGGCTTCTGCAAGTCGTCCGAGCAGGTCGCCTCTGACCTGCTCCACGATCTCTTCCGTGAGGGCAACGGTACGGTGGGCATCAAAGAGCGGATAAGGGTAGCCCGGGATACGGCCGTCCGCGGAGCAGCCCGCGAGCCGGTCCATGATCTCGTTCGCATTCGTTGTGCCCACGGGAATCTCGATCTTGAGCGGG
>Ga0182017_10002355_pt1 | contig 14348 bp, 8 predicted proteins | sample 712E3DmetaG_FD_120492 | JGI IMG/M metagenome (GOLD analysis project Ga0182017, IMG submission 120492) | Permafrost microbial communities from Stordalen Mire, Sweden - 712E3D metaG | ecosystem: Environmental > Terrestrial > Soil > Wetlands > Permafrost | place: Sweden: Stordalen | collected... | reverse complement strand
TGTTTGCGCCTCCGGCCGCATTAGTTCCACCGCTAGGCACGCCTCCGGCACCGCTGGTCCCGCCGCTGCTTGCGCCTCCGGCCGCATTAGTTCCACCGCTAGGCACGCCTCCGGCACCGCTGGTCCCGCCGGTGCCGGCGCCTCCCGCCGCGCTGGTCCCGCCGGTGCGCGCACCTCCGGCCGCGCTGGTCCCGCCCCCGCCCGCGCCTCCGGTCCCGGTGCTGGTCCCCCCGGTGCCCAAGTCAATCCACTGCAATGGGCTTGTCTCGGCATAGTCGAAACTGGTGAGGAATTTCGGGTAGTTATTGAGGTAGTCAGTGACGACCTTGCCGCCCATGGCGGTTGGGTTGAAAAGTACATTCTTTGCCGTGAGATAGTCGACGATAGGGGCAAACGTGCCCATGACGAGCCGGTCTACGCGGGCGTCGGCATTGCCTCCGGCATTGCCGCTGTTCGCCAGCAGACAATCCACGATGCACAGTTGCTGGCGGACCGGATTGCCGCCAAGGATGGCGGGATGCTTGTTGATCTCGATGATGGCCTCTAGCGTGTGCAGCCCCGTCGCACTCGCGTCCCCCGCGCCTGTCTCGCTCCCTTTATTGATAAATGTACCGAGATGGTTCTTCATGCACATGGAACAACTGCCGAATAGGGGGTGCGGCGCTGATGACGGACCGCCATGATACTTCAGCACGGCGACATTCACGAGGATGTCGGTGACGCCGTTGACAAAGTCAGCGACGCCCGTCATGGTTTTCGTAGCGGTGGCAATGGTGACGTCCGCCTGGCCGCCCAATGATTGCGCCTTGACGCTGACGACAGCGCGTATCTTGGTTGCATCAGTCAGGCTGGCATAGGTCGTGTAGCACTTTGATGCGTCGCTGTTGGCGTCGTAGAGAACAATGTTTGCCGCTGGAACCCCCAACTGATCCACGAGCACATCGCAGATTCTCTTGATGACCGCTACGCGGGGATGATTCCCGGTGGCAATTATCGCATTCGTCTTGATGGCCACTTTTGTGTTCGCCCACGTCTTGCTCGCCGGCTTCTGGAAGATCGTGCTCCAGGCATCGGCCGCAGTGGTCTTCTGGGCTAGCTGCATCGCCATTTGGTCCATGTAGGAGTTGACCACGGCCGCGTCGACGTAGGAGTTCTGCGACGTAAAGGCCATACTCACAGTGCCGGACGAGGGGTAGTTCCCCAGCATCTTTGGGTCGTGGCAGCAGATGACCCGCTGGTTGTCGATGGCCGGATTGACCTGCATGCCGCTAACCCACCCCCCACTCGTCTGGGCGAAAAGCTTGTCGAATCTAAGGGCGCTGATTCCCATCGCGCCCGCAGCGCCCGCTGCGGCGGTCTTGAGAAAATCGCGGCGCTTGGGGTGTGGATTTGCCGGCATTGTTGTATCCCTTCCTTTGAACGTCGGGTGGTGCTGCAGGATGCCAACCAGGCAAAGAGCCCAATAATAGTGACCTCGGCTTCGGACAAGGGCTCAGAAATACACAGATCGGAGACTCAGTTGCGTGTCCACATGCGGAGGTAGGTGGGTGCTCGCTTTGGCCGATGGGCTGAGCGCCGGGTGCTCGCGATTGACACGACGCGTTTTCGAGTTGCTGCAGATCCTTGAGCCGCGCTGCGTATATGCCTTCCGGAAAGCGCGGGTTGGAAGGGTCCACGGAGGCTCAAAGACTCCGTTCGTCTTGCCTCCCAGCGGCTAGGGCAGGCTCGACAAACTGCGATCCTGGCGCGGCGTCAATGGTGTAGACTGCGCGGATGCTGGGAACACCCCTGTCAGGGCATGCCACGGGCGCCCAGATCTGCACTTTTCCGCTCTCGGGACAGAAAACGCGTGAGCCCTACGGAGGGGTAGGGCCACTGCAGCCTTAGGTAGTAGGGGCTAGGCACATGGAGCGCATTCGCTGGGATGCGCAAGAACGACATCAAGGAGAATGCGATGCGAATGAGAACTCGGAACGCGAAACAAGTTCTAGGGCGAGGGTGCATGGCTCTGCTCCTTGGCGGCGCCATCACCTTGCTTCAAGGCTGCGATTCGACCGGCGCGGGCACCGTTTCTTCCGGCGGGGCCCCAGGTTCAGGCGGCGTCGCGAGCGGGGGCGGGAATCTGACCGGTGGCTCGACTGCTGCGACCGGGGGCAATTCGACGCCAAGCGGGGGTAGCCAGCCTGGCACCGGCGGGAGTATCCCAGCCGGCGGTTCTACCACCGCATCCGGTGGCAATCCGACCGGTGGTACGGTCGCGAGCGGTGGTACGCCTAGCACCGGCGGCCTCACGAGCGCCGGTGGCGCAAGCAGCCGTGGCGGCGCAACCGGCGCGGGCGGCGCGACCGGCTCGGGCGGCGCGACCAGCCGTGGCGGCGCAACCGGCTCGGGCGGCGCAACCGGCCGTGGCGGTGCCAGCAGCGCCGGCGGTGCAAGCAACTCCGGCGGCGCAAGCAGCGCCGGTGGTGTGACGACCACAGGTGGCTCCACGACGACCGGTGGGACACCCAACCCAGGGGCCGGCCGGTATATGGAAAAGCTCTCCCGCGGTCTGGTTGCCGTCAAGTCCGGGAGCGGCTATTTCTTGAGCTGGAGGTTGTTCGGGACCGAGGCGGGTTCCGATATCGCGTTCAATGTGTACAAGGGCACGACAAAGCTCAATTCATCGCCGATCACCGATTCGACCACCTACCAGGACACCTCCGGTGGCACGACTGACTATTCCGTGAAGGCGATTGTCGGGGGCCAGGAACAGACGGCCAGCGCCGTGGAACATGTTCTTGCGCAGAACTACCTCTCGATCCCCATGAAGAACTCTTCCGGATACAAGGCGGCTGACGCTAGCTGCGGGGACCTTGATGGCGACGGCCAGTACGAGCTCGTGGTCAAGGAGGAAATGAGTCCAAAGGACAATGCGTATGCAGGAACAAGCGGCTCGACGAAACTCGCCGCCTACACGCTCGCCGGTGTACAAATGTGGAAGATCGAAGTCGGCATAAACATTCGCGAAGGCGCCCACTACACGCAGTTCATGGTGTACGACCTTGACGGTGATGGAAGCGCTGAAGTGGCCATCAAGACCGCGCCTGGCACCAAAGACGGCACGGGCAGCTATCTGAAGACGGGGCCCGCGGTCGGTGCCGACAACAGCGTCGATTGGCGGAACGCTGACGGCAAGATTCTAACCGGGGCTGAATGGTACACCATTTTCAACGGCAAGACCGGTGCCGAACTTGTTACCGTGAACTACAAACCGGATCGCGGCGCACCGGGCGTCTGGGGCGCTGTTCAGGGCATTGCTGATGCCAATGACATGGGGTGGGGCGATGACACAAACGGGAATTTCGTCGACCGGTTCCTGGCCTCAGTCGTCTATATCGATGGGGAGCGGCCGAGTGTGGTCCCCTGCCGCGGCTATTACTGGCGAACCGCGTGCTGGGCGCTCGACTGGCGGGGCGGCAAGCTGACTGAACGCTGGCTGTTCGACACCGTCACTGGCGGTGTTGGAAAAGATGGCAAGAAGTATCAGAGTTCGCAAGGGTATCAGAGCCAAGGGGCCCACAGCATCCGTCAAGGGGATGTGGATAACGACGGATTTGACGAAATCGTCATGGGCCAGTCGGTAATAGACCATGACGGAGTAGGACTCTATTCGACGGGTCTAAGACACGGGGACGCATTCCATATGGGAGCCTTTGACCCAGACAGGGGCGGTCTGCAAGTGTACATGGTCCATGAACAGGTAGTCAGCAATGGAGGGATAGGCGCGGATTTCCATGATGCCGCAACCGGGAAAGTCTACTGGACGGACCCCGGCTCAAGTGACGTCGGACGCGGCTGCGCCGCACCACTCACTGCCAACCTCAAAGGTTGGCAATTCTGGTCGGGCGTTGGCGGGCTGTGGGACGTCAACCACAAGAACGTAGGGAGCAAGCCAAGCTCCCAGAACTTCGCCATCTGGTGGGATGGCAGTCTGCTGCGTGCCGCGCAAGACGGGGCCTCGTTCACGGGTCTGTCGGCCAGCGGCTGCTCAGGGTGCAACGGCTCAAAGAACACGCCGAGCCTCAACGCAGACATTTTCGGCGATTGGCGTGAAGAGACGGTCCTCACTTGCGGCAGCGAATTGCGCGTGTACACGACCACCATCCCGACCACCAATCGTCTCTATACACTGATGCATGACCCGATCTACCGGTTGAGCGTGGCCACGGAGAATGTCGCGTACAACCAGCCGCCCGAGCCGGGCATTTACATCGGCTATGGCATGACCTTGCCGCAGGCGAAGCCGAACATCAAATACTACGACTCGTCCCTGCCGTAACGTCGGCGTTTTCTCCCCGAAAAGAAGAGGTGCCGCATGAAGTGTAAGTCTATGCTGGTTGTCGCGACAACCATCGGAGTGGTATTGATGACCGCGGGGTCCGCGAGCGCCCAGCGATACATGGAAAAGCTCGACCGTGGGCTGATTGCGGTCAAGTCCGGCAGCGGATATTTTTTGAGCTGGCGCCTCTTCGGAACCGACCCTCAGGACACTTCGTTCGGGTTCAATGTCTACCGAGGCACCAGCAAGCTCAACACGGCGGTGATCACCGACTCCACGAACTATCTGGATAGTGCCGGCGGCAGCGGTACCTACACAGTGAAGGCGGTCACCAACGGGGTTGAAGGGGAGACTTCCGAGCCTGCCATTGTCATCGACAATAGCTATCTCAATATCCCTCTGACTCCACCGGCCGCAGGGTCCTCGCACGGCTCCAGCTATACTGAGACCGCCAATGACGCCAGCATTGGAGATCTTGACGGTGACGGCCAGTATGAAATTGTACTCAAATGGGACCCGTCGAACTCCAAGGACAACGCCTCACAGGGATACACGGGACCGACCTACCTTGATGGCTACAAGTTGGCCGGCACGAGGATGTGGCGGATCAGTCTTGGGCCAAACATCCGTTCCGGCGCCCACTACACGCAGTTCATGGTGTACGACCTTGACGGTGATGGCATGGCCGAGGTGGCCTGCAAGACGGCTCCCGGCACCAAGGACGGCACGGACAACTTCCTGAAAACCGGACCTGCCGCCGGCGCGGACAATACCATCGATTACACGAGTACGGCCACCGCCACACAAGGCAAAGTCATTACCGGCCCTGAATGGTACACGATTTTCAGCGGCAAGACCGGCGCTGAGCTCGTGACCGTTGACTACAAACCGGGTCGAGGCGCGGAAGGCGTCTTTGGTGCCATCCAGGGCATTGCCTCTCCTGCTGGGGATCTGGGTTGGGGAGATGATAGTAACTACAATTTCGTCGACCGCTTCCTGGCCAGCGTTGCCTATCTTGACGGGGAACGGCCGAGCGTGATCCCCTGCCGTGGCTATTACTGGCGATCGGCGCTCTGGGCGCTCGACTGGCGGAACGGCCAACTAACCGAGCGATGGTACTTCGACACGGCGGTCCCAGGCGCCACCGGGAAAGATGGGAAACCGCTTCAGTCTTCCCAAGGATATGAGAGTCAGGGGGGGCATAGCATCCGTCAAGGGGATGTGGATGGCGACGGATTTGATGAAATAGTTTACGGTTCGGCCACCATAGACCATGACGGCAAGGGCCTTTATTCGACTGGGCTCCGGCACGGGGATGCCCTTCATATGTCGGACCTGGATCCCAACCGGCCCGGACTGGAGATATGGATGGCAGATGAGCAGACCAGCGAAAACGGCGGGATAGCCTCGCACTTCCAGGATGCCAAAGACGGCACAATCATTTGGGAGGACAAGTCTTCGGGCGACAACGGACGCGGTTGTACCGGACCGCTTATTGCCGGCACCACAGGCTGGCAGATGTGGTCGACCGTCGGCGGGCTTTTTGACGCTAGCCACAAGAGTGTGGGGAGCTCGCCTTCGTCGGATAACTTCACCATATGGTGGGGCGCCGAGCTGAACCGATTCCTGGAAAACGGGACATCAATCACCCCTTACGGCAGCGGTGGCGGTACGGGGCTAAGCGCCAGCGGCTGCGACTCGAACAACGGCTCAAAATCAACGCCGGCTCTTACTGCAGACATCTTCGGTGACTGGCGTGAGGAACTGGTGTTGAGAACAAGCGGCGACAACGCGCTGCATATTTATACCACCACCACGCCGACTACGCATCGTCTCTATACGTTGATGCATGATCCGATCTACCGGATGAGCGTAGCCACGGAGAATGTGGCCTACAACCAGCCCCCAGAACCAGGCATTTACATTGGCCCCAACATGACGCTGCCGGAGACGAAGCCGAACATCAAGTACTATGGTACCGGCCCAGTCACTCCCACGGGCGGCACAGGCGCCGGCGGCACAGGCGCGGGCGGCTCCGGCGGCGTAGGCGCTGGTGGCGCCGGTGGCGGCGGGTCCGGAGGTGCGGGCAACGGTGGGGTCATCGGGTCCGGAGGTGCGCGCAGTGGCGGGGTCATCGGGTCGGGCGGCGCGAGCAACGGCGGGGTCATCGGGTCCGGAGGTGCGCGCAGCGGCGGGGTCATCGGGTCGGGCGGCGCGAGCAACGGCGGGATCATCGGGTCGGGCGGCGCGAGCAACGGCGGGGTCATCGGGTCCGGAGGTGCGCGCAGCGGCGGCGTGATCACTTCGGGCGGTACGCCCGGCAGCGGTGGTGCTACGTCAGGCAGCGCGGGGGGAACGGGTGGTGCCGCGACAAGCGCTGCGTCGGCATCGGGGGGCGCGGCGACGACGGGCGGAACCAGCGCGGGAACCGGGGGCGCGAGCTCAACCGGCGGCAGCACTGGAACCACCCAGACGACGGGTGCGACGGTTACCAACGGGAGTTCAGGGTGTAGTTGTCGTCTCGCTGGGATCGATCGCAGCGCCACCCCCTGGGGCGCGATGCTGGTGCTGGGTGCGATGCTGGCCAGCAGGCTTCGGCGCCGTGGCGTGCGCCAACGTCGGTCATCGTAGTCCGTGCGTCGACCAGAGGCACAGCCTGACGGCCGCAACCAAGAGGCGTGAGGCGCCCAATCTCGACAGCCACCTGCCACTCGACGGTGTCGAGCGAGTCCGTCGTGGATGCGGCTCCTGATTCGCCGGCAGATGCGTCGCCGAGTCCTGACGCGCCTTCGGACACCCAGGCTGTGGATGCTCCGGCCGTGGATGCTGATGTTGTGGCGGAGGGGACAATGACCGCGGTTCTCCCAAAGCCAGCGCCTTATGCGACGGCCGTTGCGACGATCACATCGCCCTCGGGGTCGGGGCGGGTGATAGTGGCCAAGCCCGCCTCCTGCATCCAGGCCCGGTATTGGCCCTCGGTATAGGTGTTTCCGTGCTCGGTGCCCACCAGCATGTTGAGCGCGAACAGGGCCGCGTGCGGGGGCCCGCTGCGATCCTCCTGCAGGATGAATTCGCGGATCACAAGATGGCCCCCGGGCACCAAGGCCCGGGCGCAGCGCTGGATCAGCGCGCGGTTTTCGTCTTCGCTGAACATGTGGCAGACAGCAGAGAGCAGCACCAGGTCGAAGCCTTCGCCAAATTCAGCCGTGCGCATGTCCCCCGGTCGGACGCGGACGCGGTCCTGCAGACCCGCCTCGCGGATGTATTCCTCCGCCAGCGGCACGACCGCTCCCAGATCTAGGATTTCTGCGCGCAATTCCGGACATGCCTTGGCGAAAGCGATGGAGAAGGCGCCGGAGCCGCCGCCCACGTCCAACATGCGCTTCGCATCGCGGATGCCGGAGAGGAGCACGGTCTCTTGCGCGCTCTCCTGAGCCCGCGCGTGCATAGCCGCAATGAAGGCGCGGGTGCGCACCTCGGAAAAACCCTCGGGACCTCGCGAACGGACGGCCTTGCCTGATTTCACGCAGTCGGTGAGGCCAGACCAGGTATCCCAGAGATGAACCATGTGCAGAAGACCGGTGCGCGCAGGCCCCAGCGCCTTTGACTCCGCGGTGCAGCGGAACACGGCATCGCGCTTGGAAAGGGCGCCCACCGCCACCAGAGCGTTGAGCAGCATCTCAGTGGCGCGAGGATCCGTGCCCAGCCTCCGGGAGACCTGCCCAGCAGTGGCGCCTTCCCCGAGCGTGGTGAACACATCCAGCTCCAGGGCGGTGAGCAACACGCGACTCTCCTGGAAGGCCCGGGCTGACTGGATGAGATTTGCCAGACTGCGCGTTTTCTCCATGGTGTGCCTCCGCAGATGAGCATGACCCGGTTCACGTGCCTGTGCGACTCTTCTCGCGTGTCCCTACTTGCGCGCAGACTGCGCGCAGGCGCGCAAGGCCTTCGGATGCCAACGTCACGGGGACCGCAGCCGGCAGGCGACGCGGAGCGATTCATGAGATGCGCTCTAGTAGTTGTAGGTAATCTTGCCCGTGAGCTTCAAAGCCACATCGACTGTCCAGTCCTGTTCGGGCAATTGCCCGGCCACCGCAAGCTCAATGATCGTCTGGTCGGCGGACCACAGGGTGGTGATGTCGATGGGTGTGGGCATGCTGACTTCGATGACTGAACTGGACGGCGCTTCGTCGCACCGGTCATAGCTGACGATCTCGGTTGTTGCTTCCGAATCTGCGGAGTCAGCCATGGTCAGATGTGCGGACTTGATGAAGTCGAGGTTAGGCACGCCCTCGGTGGCAGTGACGGTGACCTGGTGGACAGAGATCTCGGAATTCATGCGCTTGGCCCAGGCGGTGTTGGATGACGAGAACGTGAAGGAACTGGTCATCGAGACATCGCCGGTTCGCCTGGCTCTCGGCACGCCCGGCACTATCAACCCGTGCTGGGTGATATCGACCTCGGGGATGTCGGCCTCGGCGGAGAATGAGCAGGCGCCGGCCAGCGCAGCCAGCGCCGGGATGATGGGAAGAATTCGGAGTGTCATGGTCGCCGTCTCACCAGATGTAGACGATGAGCCCCAGTTTGACTGACGATCCCACCGCCTTGACGGTCGGCTCCTGTGGCACGACCACCTCAGTTGTGCCTGCGACGCTGGGGTCATGAGATGTGGATTCGCTAATTGCGGCGTCGACATTGTGGATGTGGCCACGGATCACAGTGAGGCCCCCGTGGATGAAGAAGACGGCCCTGCGTGAACCGAAGTCCAGACCCAGGTGAATGTTCATATACTGGTAGCCAACCCGTTCCAGCAGCGGGCTGCCGTCGAACCCGCTGCCAATGATCTTCTTGGCCAAGGGGTTGGCGTTGCCGTCCTGATAGCTGCCATATTCGAAACTGGCCGAGGGACCTGCGGCAAAGGGCAGGAAGGTGATGCCGGCGCGCCAGCCGCTGCTGATGCTGTTGGTCCCGCCTCCCCCGCAAAGGCGCACCCAACTCCACGGTCGAATCGCCAGCGAGCCGATGAGGCCATCGGGCACGCCCACGTCAGCCATCAGGCCAAAGATGGGCAAGCGTTCGGGCGAAGGAGGCGCAGCGGGCACGGTGATGATCGGCACATTCTCCCCTTGCTCGTAGTCTTCCCAGGCCCAGGCCGGCAAGGCCGCGCCGAACAGCAGCGCAGCGACCGAAGCCAGAGAAAGCGGGAGCCTCATATTCTGATATATCGCCAATTTGTCAGTAATCTTCAATACTATTTATACATTGGCTTAAGAGTTCAACGCGACCGCCGGCCCTCGGGCTGCAACTGCCCGCAGGTATTCGGGAATTCAGCCTTCCGGCCGCTGGGAACGCAGAGGGACGGAGGCCTCAGAGCGGCGGCAAGGGGCGGCCCGGCGGCTCAGAGAGAATCTTCGCGGCCTGCGAAGCAACCGCATTCTGGTAGTTCAGCGCGTTCGCAGAAAAAACCTCCGGTAGGTTTCGTTGAGAAACCCCAACGCATTGCCACCTTCGGCCTCGGATCGTTCTGCGGAAATATCCTCGGCATCGGAGGTAGAGATGATGCGAAAAGCCCTCGATCCGGAAGACTCCTTCCATACGAGAAACTTCGAGCTTCGAGAGACGAGGGCCAGTTGGCGATTCCTTTCGGGAAAATCGATGGAAGAAACCAGCACCAGTCGCGCGGGATCTTGCGCCCGCAGGAGTGACACGCCACTGCTATAGTCGCTGGCGGCGATGGACGGCGGAAGGCCCGCGTAGTCGAGAAAGGTGGGCATGATGTCCACGTGCCCCCTGCGACGAGTGCCACCTCCCAAGCGGTAATGTGCAGGGACTCATTGACCGCGCCCCGCCCCAACAAGGCGGTTACCGACGAATCATAGAGATGGACACCCAGGACCTCGAATAGTCTGGTGTCGACGTAGGCGCTGGCCAGCAGCGCGGCGCCGAAGAGGCTCGCGCCTGCGTGGCCCAGTCGCCGAAGCCACGGACGAGAGCTGAGCAGGAACGGCGCGGTGACTGAGCCAATTCCCACCGCAAGGCCGCTCGCCACCATCAAGCAGTAGCCGGCCGATTCCCACCACCCGGGAGCCCCATCCTTGGGCCAGAGACGGTGCAACTGAGTAAGGCAAAACGCGCAGAAGAGCAGCGCAAACGCCAGCAAACTGAAGAGCGCGGCAGAGAAGCGGAGCCGGGTCTTGGGAAGAGCCAACGGGTTCACGATACTTCAGCCACGGCCGATGTCCAGGACAGCTACCGGCACCCAGGCATCAGGAAACGCCATACCCTCTCACGAATGGTTCGATTGCTTTGGCTTGGGCGTGACGCTCGACAAAGGCGTCCCGATCATTGGCCGATTGGAACAGATACACCGCATAGCCCCCCCAGCCTCCGCCGCAGTACTTGCACGCCTGAGAGCTCTCTCGATGCGGCAGGGGATTCATCCCCTCCTCGATCTGGGCGCGGTAGCTCATACGTATGGCCTCGGCCAATCTCCCCACATCTTCACGCAACACCGCCTCGCCCGCGACGATGCTTGCATCGTAGATCAATTGGTAATTGCGGGCCCGGGCTGCGATCTCCGGGGTATCATGTTCTTCCTCGGTATACAGTAGTGCCATCAGTTGCTTCAGCATGTCGCCATTGCGTTTCAGGTGTAAGGTTGGTCGCGACCCGCTGCTCCACACGCACAGGCCGGTTTCGCTGATCACTGCCGGATCCTGCCATCCCACCCCGAGATTGAGTTCACTGTCGACGCCGTCTTGTCCGTTGAGAAGCGCCCAGGCAGCACTTCCGCCCAGGCCGGAACGTTTCTCGTACTCCCAGGAACTGAGCGAAACCAACGGCGAGATAGCACAGTTTACGATCAAACCCCCGGGCTTGGAAAAGCGCGGGACGTCCAGCCAGCCGCCCGCGAAGTCCACCCGCAGGGGCGCCGCTTCGGGGGCACGGATCCAGCGCACGACTTCTGTGGTTGAGATCGGACTAACCTTCGGCGGGGTCTTTGGCAGTACGACATAGCTGGCGCCGGTTCTTGCACACAAAGCACGTTTGAGTTCACCGTATTGGTCGTCTTCAGTAACCGCCAAGATATCAGGCCTGAGTTGCATGAAGTGGTCTTGAAAATCCAGTCCCAGTTCAAGGTTGTCTCCCATTACCACGCTATCGATCATGGCAAGAGATTGCAGCAGTGCCCGCTTATGCTCCTGGGGGATGGACGATCGGCGTTGCTTGTGTGTCCACAGGACTTTGTCTGAAGCAAAACAGACAGTCAGGTGATCGCCGAGCGCCTTTGCTTCGTTGAAGAACTGCATATGACCGGCGTGGAGGATGTCATAGCATCCGGAGACAAAGATTCTCTTCATGGCGGGCCCGTATTGGTCGGTTGGAGAGCTGGCTTGGCAATTTGAGATCGTGCAAAAGGTCGGTGCTATCCACAATTGATCTTACATCCGGCGGGAGCGTGACGACCGCAGTAGCCGTCCGCAAGCTCACATCGCCATTTCGGCGTGGGCGGTGGTGGTCAGCGGGATCGTGCCGATTCAGTTGCTTCACCTTTTTCTGAGCGCGCGTCGCTCCTCACGAAGGGCGTGGCGTTCGTGGTGGTGATGGTGGCGGCGCAGGTCTTCGCCGGGCAGACGTGTCTCGATTTGCACGCCACCGAAGACGACGCGTCCTCGCACTCGCAAGAGTGGCGCCGATGGGTCGGGATTCGCAGGCGCGCGGTGCAGGTTCTCGAAGCCTCCCAGGATCGCCACGCCGTGGCACTCCACCGCCAAGGTTGGGGGCACGATGATCTGCACGCCGCCAAACACGGCCTTGATCTCTATTTCAACGATGCCGTCAGGGAAGAGGGCATCGCGCAGATCCACCTGCACGCCGCCAAATATCGCCCTGATCTTGAGTCGGCGGGGCAGCGGCCTCGGTCCAGAGAACTGGCTGCCACCGAAGATGGCGGTGATTTCGTAGTGCTCCGGAAAGTCGCTGGTGTGGGCCAGTGCCTGCGCGCGAGCTTCCCCATCTGCCTCCGCTAGATCGTCCACCAGTTGATTTATGGAAGCGACGGTATCCCGCCCATGCGCCAAGGTCAGACGGCGTTCGAATTCTTCGATGTTCAGGCGATCGTGAGCGAAGGCGTCGGACAAACGCGCGACGACCTTTTCGCGTTCCGCAACGAGGCCCGGGGGAGAAGGAGCAGGGCGAGGAGGGTCGGCCATGGGGGCCATCATAGCGCCAAACCCAGGTCGTCGCGATCTCCCGATACTGATGTCCAGTCGTGCACTTCGCCATCCAAGATGGGAAGGCTCCTTGCCCACCCCGGCGCTCACTGGCAGTAGTTGATGAGCACGCTGATGTTGGAGGCACCGTCGTTGGCGACGACGATGTCCGGTCTGCCGTCCGCGTTGGCGTCGCCGACGGCGAGGTATCGCGGCATCGAGCCAACCGCGTAGGTGACCTGGGCCTGGAATGTCCCGTCGCCCTTCCCGTTGAGGATGCCGACGGTATTGCTGCCTTGGTTGGCGACCGCGATGTCGAGGTTACCATCCACGTTGAAGTCGGCGATTGCCACGGTCTGCGGGTTCGTCCCCACCGCGGTGGTGGTCTGGGCCTGGAACGTCCCGTTGCCCTTGCCCAAGAAGAGACCTACGTTGTTGCTGTCGAAGTTAGCGACAACGAGGTCGAGGATTCCGTCGTGGTTCATGTCGGCGATGGCCGCAGAGAAGGGCTGGGCGCCGGCCGCGTAGTTTGTTGCCGGACCAAGGGCCCCGCCGCCCGTCCCGAGGAGCACACTGACGGTCGCGGCGTTGCGGTTGGTCACTACCACGTCCGGCTTCCCGTCGGAGTTCAGGTCTGCGGTGGCGAGTCCCCACGCCCCGGCGCCGCAAGCGTTGGCGACGGGGGTCTGGAACGTGCCGTCGCCGTTTCCGAGGAGGATGTCGACCTGGCCGTTGTTGACGTCGGTCACCGCGAGGTCGAGCTTTCCGTCACGGTTGAAGTCCGCGGTGAATATGAGCGAAGGGTTGGCGCCGGCTGCGAAGTCGGTGCTGGGCCCTAAGGCCACGCCGGTGTTCATGAGGATGGCGGCAAACGCGGTGGCGGCCGCGACGTCAAGCTTGCCATCGTTGTTGAAGTCGCCGAGGGCGATGCCCGAGGGATAGCCTCCGGTGCCGGTCGGATAGGACGTCGGTGCGCCAAAGGTTCCATCGCCGGCACCCAACAGCGTCTGAACCATGTCCGCGTTGCCATAGCCCACGACGACGTCGAGCTTCCCTCTTCCATAGACGTCGCCCAGGGAGAGGGCATCGACCCCCGCTCCCGTGGCGTAGGTCACCTGCGGCTTGAAGAAACCCCCACCACATGGAACGCACGCGCTGGTCGCGCAGACCATCAAGGCCCCACAGGTTGTCCCGCAGCTGCCACAATTGCGCGGGTCGTCGGCGGTGTTGGTGCAGGTGCCCGAACAGAGCGTCTGGCCCGCGGGGCAGACGCAGGCGCCGGCTACGCAGGATTGACCTCCCGGGCAGACCGTGCCGCAGGTGCCGCAGTTGTGGTTGTCATTGTTGGTGATGGTACAGATGCCACCGCAGTTGGTCGAGCCCGGGACGCAGGTGACGCCGCAGGTACCGCCCGAGCAGGCCTGGCCCGCCGGGCAGACCGTGCCGCAGGCGCCGCAGTTCTGGTTGTCATTGTTGGTGATGGTACAGATGCCACCGCAGTTGGTCGAGCCCGGGACGCAGGTGAGGCCGCAGGCACCGCCCGAGCAGGCCTGGCCCGCCGGGCAGACCGTGCCGCAGGTGCCGCAGTTGCGGTTGTCATTGTTGGTGACGGTACAGATGCCACTGCAGTTGGTCGAGCCCGGGACGCAGGTGAGGCCGCAGGTGCCGCCCGAGCAGGCCTGGCCCGCCGGGCAGATCGTGCCGCAGGTGCCGCAGTTCTGGTTGTCATTGTTGGTGACGGTACAGATGCCACCGCAGTTGGTCGAGCCCGGGACGCAGGTGACGCCGCAGGTACCGCCCGAGCAGGCCTGGCC
>Ga0182017_10002354_pt1 | contig 14351 bp, 12 predicted proteins | sample 712E3DmetaG_FD_120492 | JGI IMG/M metagenome (GOLD analysis project Ga0182017, IMG submission 120492) | Permafrost microbial communities from Stordalen Mire, Sweden - 712E3D metaG | ecosystem: Environmental > Terrestrial > Soil > Wetlands > Permafrost | place: Sweden: Stordalen | collected... | reverse complement strand
TCGCTATTTCTTGAATGCGTTTCCTGGGATGTGATATTTATTAGATCGATACTCCACTTGGCGCAGTGTATGTGTCATCGGAGATGTTGCCGGTATTGCGGGTCTCTGCCGGTTCGAAGAGGATGACCTCAACTTCTTCATCGGCTGCGGTTCGATGTTCGATTCCCCGCGGTACTACGAGCAGTTCGCCAGCATGCAATTCTACAGTGCGATCGCGAAACTCGACCCGGAACCGGCCGTTCCATACAAGAAACATCTCGTCTTGTTCATCATGATGATGCCAGACAAATTCTCCCTTGAACTTGACAAGCTTGACTTCCTGACCATTAAGCTGAGCCGCCACTTTTGGCCGCCAGTATTCGCTGAAGAGTGAAAATTTCTGATTCAGATTGACCGGAAGGATTGAGTCCATGTTCGATCTCCCAATGCGAATTTTGTTTAATACCTGGAAAACTTTTTAGGAGATGTGCCCCCGTTCAACGATATCACCTTACGAGGCCATTCACCGCTGCTGCAATAATTGAAATTTATACGGTCTGACTATAAAATGCAAGGGATTTCTATAATATCGATCAATCAACAATGAATCCCAGAGAAATGACATCGGATACTCATTCAGACATAAAATTTGGTTTCGTTGAGCTTACTCAATCCTTCCGGAATGGCACATTTAAGCTCCGGATACCTTGCGTAGGGGTCGCGGAGCATAAAAAAATACGCGCTGACGCATTCCATTCTTATACTCCGGTCCATTCGCAAACTCCAAATCTGCGTTTAATCGTTCAATCTGCAGCCGGAGGCCTGCCCGACTGCTGATGCAATCGCGCAGGCGGGCCTGAGAATGTCATTTTTTTAAAATCACATTCTGCGTCATCATTAAGCTGCTGCTTCCTTTTTTTTCACCGCCGGAAACACAAACGCGACAATCAACGCCAGTAATGCGTGGAAAAATACCAGCGTATAGCCGGTAGGCAAATCGAGGTTATAAGAAACTCCAATCGAGAGCAGGTTGACCGCCGTTCCGACGATCCATGCTACAAGAAGGAGTTTCCATTTGTTCAGCCGTATGGCAATAAATGCCGGTGCAACGAGGAGAGAAAAAACAATAAGCACACCTGCCAGCCGCACGGAGCTGGTGACCGTAGCCGCAAACGACACGAAGAAAAGCGTATCTTTCCAGAATCCTTTCATACGCGGATACACAAAGACGAGAATCAATCCGAGGAGCGCATACACGATTGCCGTTTCTATAATATCCGACCACGGAGTAAAGAGAATATCCGATGCCATGAGCTTGTCGAACATTTCCGTCCCGTGCGCAGACTTGGAAAGGACAATAAAGACACCCGATATGCCAAATGCATAGAGCAGTCCGATGAACGCTTCATGCGAAGCTGTCCGTTTGGCTGCAAGCGCGATGAGCAGTCCCGCAAGAAGGGCAAACGCAAGCGAAACCGGATACAGATAATGCCCATCCAGAAAAAGAATTGAAAAGGCCGCTCCCAGAGCGGACATCTGACCTATGGCAAGATCCGTAAAAATAATTCCCCGCCGGATGATTTCCAGTCCGAAGAAGGAATGAATTCCGAGCAGAACAACGGAAAGGACGAATGCGGACAGAAGAATATCAGCCATTGGTCAGTCTCCTTACGATCTCATCAAAAACGCTGAATACATTATCCGCTTCTTTTACCGCTCCGACATCGTGCGGCAGAATCAGAAGTTTTATATTAAGTTTTTTCGACAGGTAAAGCGCCGCATCCTGCGGATTGTAGACATCCTGCAATATGAATTGTACTTTTTCCCGGTCGATCAATTTTTCTACATCGGCGATATGCTTTGTCGTTGGAGGAATTCCGGGAAGCGGCTCGATTGTACCCGCAATGACAAATCCAAACCGGTCTAAGAAATAATCGAAGATCTTGTGATACTCGACGACCTTGACTCCCTTGAACGGTTTTAATTTCTCTTCCCACGTTTTCATTTTCTGCTGCCAGAGGGCATAGAATTCCTTATTGTTCTCTTCGTAGAATGCCTGATTATCCGGGTCCAGTTCGCTCAATCGTTCGGTAATAGCTTTTGCAACGATCGGAATATTATCGGGATCCATGAAAAAGTGCGGGTTTCCTTCCGGATGCACATCGCCGAGTTCGCGGGAAACGCTTGTCGGGACGTCGATTAAATGCACATGCATGGAGAGGTCTAAAAATCCACGCTCCCCCGGCTGCACGGCGCCGTTGTTCGCCTGCTTGATAATCTGCGGCAGCCATCCGATTTCCAGCTGTCCTCCGTTGATAATAAGAAGATCCGCCTTCCGCATTTTGGCAATGTACGACGGTTTAGGAATGATGATATGCGGATTATAATCTCCGCGTGCAAGGGAGACAACTTCCACCTTATCTTTGCCGATACGCTGGGCAATATCGCCGATATAGCCGTAGGTCGCAACGACCTGCAGCTGTCCGGAAAAACCGAGCTGCCCGAAAAACAGCATGAAGAATAAAAGCTTAATCGATTTCATAAAAGACTCCATATTATTTAAAATTCACATCTGCTTTTTTTGTTTTCCATTTTCCATTTGCAATTTGAATTTTTCAATTCTTAGAATGCATGTGCGCCATGTGCGCCGATGGTCAGATTCGCCTGCAAAATAACCTGCATATAAGGCTGCTGCGACCATTCGCCGCCGGAAACCGGCAGACAGCGGCTCTGGTCCCGATCGAACTGAAGACGGAGCCGCGAAAATTCCGTAGGACTATATTCGATCATCGCAGAATATCGCGGAAGATTCGACGGCAGCGGCATATTCCTGCCGCCGAGCACGACATCGTTCTGCATCAGCAGATCGTACCGCACGCCGATTTCCCAGAGCTGATCGAGCTTGGCAACGAGTTGTGCATAAAAACCGGAATTATGTTTGTCCAGACTCTGCAGTGAATCGCCGCCGAATGATTCGTGCGTGTATTGCGTTCCTTTCATCACCCGAAACATAAATTCGCTCTGAAATCCGATAAACCGGATGGCGTCGAGAGAATACTTTACAGTCAGGTCCGCTCCGGCTATATCCGTATTTGCAGCGACTGCGTTCCCCGTTTCTCCTGCAGAAGAGAAACCCGGATCGGCGTTTCTTGCTGCTCCCATCGCATTGGAGACGCCGAACAAAATGGATGCTTCATCGATATCGAACGATGAGCGAATAAATCCGATATAAAGATTCGGCCCCTGAACGGGATTAATGGAAATAATGTTTTGCGGATCGCTGAATCCCCCGGTACCGAAGCTTTGCTGGTTTTTGCCGTTTAAGACTTCCCCGCCGAATACTAGAAAAAACGGGGTCGGTGCGACCCATGTGGCCTGAGCACCGATTTCATTCAATCCATCCTCACCGAATAATGCCATGGATATGAGCGGCTGGTTGGCAAAGTCCCAGTAATGTTCATGCTGTTCGTTCACCCTGCCGAAGCTGGCAAGAAATTTTCCCGCCTTTATCTTAAAGCCGTACGGTAATTTCCTTGTAGTAAAATATGCTTCCTCCAGCCCCGCCCCGTCGGGAGCAAGGTCGATAACGGCAAAGAGATCGAAATACGGATCGACAACGGAATAGAGAGACATCTCTCCGTAATTGAAATTCATTCCGCGCTGGGCGTTTAATCCTGAGGGACTCGGCTGGTTCAGGAACGGATAACTGAAGCCGGGGATTGTCAGAGAATAATATTTTTCATTCGCCATATCCCGGCCAACACCGGAGACATCGAGAATGAGTGCGATATCCGGAACATACCTGGACTGATCGAAAGCCGATCCTTCTCTCGATTGGGCCCGGAGAAAACCGCAGGACCAAACGAATAAAATCGGGAATGCCAGGATGCATTTTTTTTGCAGTTTCATAGAAACTCCTCAAATTTTAAAGATGAAACAATAGAGAACGATAACAGTATCGTTTTTACGGTACGATATCGCAGGATCCGGATTCCTCCGCTTTTAAAAACATCGGGCGGAAGCGGAAAATTCCGATTTTGAGATTAAGAAAATTGAGGAGGAGCGTGTGAAGCGAAAACACTCGTATGGAACGGATGGCATACTCTTTCCGGAAGCGAAACAAAGATAAGAATGACCGGTTCAGGGGAAAGAGAGGAACTTGCTGCCGTTTCGATTGAAGGAGTGTAGCTGGAAATCTGGAACGAGCAAATTGCGCAGTTGTCCGTGTTTCCGCAATCGTGATGATTATGGAAAGCACTGACGAAAATGCCCGTTAGAAGCAGCATGCACATCAGCGCTGGAACAACTTTGAACAGCAAACAGCGTTTTTTTATCGGCATTTGTTCCATTCTGTCTATATAATAGCGAATAGTGCGTTGATTATCAAACGATGTCGGAGAGGAATTGTTTCATCTGTGCAATCAATATCTGCGTCAAATCCGTGCAATCTGTTTAATCAATTTGAGCATGCATTTGATAATGTTCATTCATTTGGTTAAATTTATCCGGGCGATGGAGTTCGCCATTAAATATCTCAAAGTTCAATCGGGATTGATAACTCCTGCATCGAAGAGACTTGCAAACGACGCAGGAGTTTTTCGTTTTTATAGAAGGATGACAAGGTGCGGAATTATTTGTATGTATTTTTAGGGGGCGGTTTAGGTTCTTCATTGAGATATTGGCTTTCCGGTCTGATACCGCGTTACACGGGAAGCCAGTTCCCATACGGAATTCTTATCGTTAATGTTGTCGGATGTTTCTTTATCGGATTTCTTATGTCGGCGCTGGAAGAACGATTTCTTATAAACCCTGCACTGCGTGTTTTTCTTACAATCGGCATACTCGGCGGCTTTACGACATTCTCGACTTTCAGTTATGAAACCATTGCAATGATGCGTGACAGCGAATTTTTAAGAGCTTCCCTTTATGTCATACTCTCCCTTGTTTTTGGATTGGGCGGGACGCATATCGGTTCGCTCATTGGCAGGTATATTTAACAAGGAGAGGTGATCGATGAAACTTTCAGGCGATGGTAAACTCTTGCGCATCTTTATCGGTGAATCGGACAAAGTGCATCATCAAGCGCTCTTCGAATCGATTATATACGCTGCCAAAGAAAAGGGATTAGCCGGATGCACGGTATTACGAGGCATCGAAGGTTATGGCGCCGACAGTCATATCATTCATACTGCAAAGATACTGAGATTATCAGAAGATCTTCCCATCGTGATCGAGCTTGTCGACACGGAAGAAAAAATCAGGACATTCCTGCCCGACGTGGAACAAATGATTGAAATATCGGGCTGCGGTGCGATGATAACGCTTGAAAAAGCGGAGATTATCCGATACAGTCATGGAAAATAAAAAAGCATCTATGCATTTACATTATAATGCCGAAAATTAGCGCTCAGTTTCGGCGGCGAGAAGGGATTCCGTACGCTGTCGAACAATTCAGCGGGAAACAATTCCGCTGCCGGCATTGCAATAAAGTGTTTTGGGAAGAAAAAGATCTTGATCGCCATCTTGAATATGTCTTTAAAGAGAAGAGAACGGGTACTATAACCATTGACCCCGCTGCACCGCAATTGAATCATATTATGAAATTAAAAATCAGCTATGTCTACGATCTAAGCGACTGCTTAAAAAGGCGGTATCTTAAGTTGAAAAACAATGAACTCTACGACGGAATAACTTTAACAAAACAAATAAAGAACAAGGAGATGAAAGATGAATGTTAAATCCATAATCGCGCGTCAAGTCCTCGACTCAAGAGGCAATCCGACCGTTGAATCGGAAGTCAGTCTTGACAACGGAATAACCGGAAGAGCAATCGTCCCATCGGGCGCATCTACGGGCGAAAAAGAAGCGGTGGAACTCCGTGATGGAGATAAATCGCGATACCTTGGCAAAGGAGTGTTAAAAGCTGTTGCAAATGTCAATACGAAAATTGCTCCTGCTCTTATCGGGATGGATGTAACCGCTCAACGTGCGATTGATGCAGCGATGATCGCATTAGACGGAACCCCGAACAAGTCGAAGTTAGGAGCTAATGCTATCCTTGCTGTTTCGATGGCAACTGCGCACGCTGCGGCACATTCAGTCGGTCTGCCGCTCTATCGTTATCTTGGCGGATCGAATGCTTCGCTTCTGCCGGTTCCTTGCATGAATATTATCAATGGCGGCAAACACGCAGACAACAATGTAGATTTCCAGGAATTTATGATTGCCCCGCATAACGCGCCGAGCTTTGAAGAAGCTATTCGTATGGGAATTGAGACCTTCCACACATTGAAAGGCGTTCTTGCCAAGAAAAATTACAATACCGCTGTCGGTGATGAAGGCGGATTTGCACCAAGCCTGAAATCAAATGTGGAAGCTGTAGAGGTGATTCTCGAAGCCATCACGAAAGCGGGCTACAAACCCGGGAAAGACATTTCCATCTGTCTTGATCCCGCAGCAAGCGAAATGTGGGAAGACGGCAAATATCTCTTCTTCAAATCCGATAAATCGACAAAATCTTCCGAAGAAATGGTAAAGCAGTGGGCTGATTGGGTGCGGCAATATCCTATCGTACTTCTTGAAGACGGCATGGCAGAAAACGATTGGAAGGGTTGGAAGATGCTGACGGATGAAATCGGAAAAAAGATTGAGCTGGTAGGAGACGATGTTTTTTGTACGAACCCTGCTATCCTCGCGAAAGGCATTAAGGCAGGCATTGCAAATTCCGTTCTTATCAAACTCAATCAAATCGGAAGCGTCACAGAAACACTCGACACCATCGAGTTGGCAAAGAAAAATAATTACAATTGTTTTGTTTCTCACCGCTCCGGAGAAACTGAAGATACGACAATTGCCGATTTAACGGTTGCCGTCTCCGCAGGACATTTGAAAACAGGCTCCGGATGCCGCAGCGAACGCATAGCGAAGTTCAATCAATTGATTCGGATCGAGCAGGAACTCGGCAAGCAAGCACGCTTTGCCGGTAAATCCACATTTAAGTCAAGTGCGGCTTTATAGTGCTCGACGAGCGGATTGCATAGATTTGGTGCAGATAATAGATTACGCAGATAAAAGAACAATCTGAGCAGTTGCCTTACGCAGGTGCATTGTGTTTTATATTTCGATAACGATCGGAGCGGCCTTTGGATTCATCGCTTCGCTCATGGCATTCGTAATAACATGGAATGAATTGGAAAAACATCAATTTGAACACAAACGGCTTTGGCGTGAATCTCTTCAAGCGGCTGGTTTTACTTTTCTATTCTTTCTCTTGTTGTCGATGCTTATCGGCTGTTTCATTGCACGATATGGTGTAAAATAGCACACAACTAAAAGGATGCAGCAGTTGAGAAAATGATAGGCAGCCTTGATATCTCGCAACTCAAAATCGCTCGCCTAACGGGACATCGATAGACTTGTCGGAAAAAAGAAATCAGGATAGTGAAGGAAAAGCAGTAAGCGTTTATACTTACTGCTTTCCGACACCCCAAAATACTATCTGCGATTAATCCGTATATTCTGAATAATCACTCTGTGCAATCGGCTATCTGCGTAAAATCCGTGCAATCCGTGCAATCCGTGTAATCTACAATTTGCGGAATCTGTGCAATCAATCATCTGCGTCCAATCAGTGCAACAGCGAAATCAATCTATGTAATCAGCTCAGATATGCACAGCCACCTTAAATATCAAGTTCCTGCGCTCCTCATAGCTTGCCGCGCTGAAATACGCTCCTTTAATCAAATGCTCATGATCGAGTAAATTGGTAATATAAAGCGATGGCTGAAGTGTGGCACCTCCGTCTAATTGGAAAGTGTATCCACCGCCGACATTCATAATCCATGATGGAGTGGTATGCTGCGCTGTGTTAAAATCGAAAAGCCCGGTCTTGTACGGAACATCGTTCGGATTTCCGTTTGTCAGTCCCGATCCGTAAATAGCGACAAGATTTGCGAACCAATCATGGGGCTGGTAATTTATTCCAAACACGCTCGATAGTCTTTGATCGTGATCGAGATCGGTTGCGGCTCCATCATCATCATAGGGCAAAAAGCCGCCGCTGATAATTCCCGTCCCGTATGCATGAATAATAGAAGTGTTTACATATCCGGAAAACGGAATAACCGGATCGCTGTAGGAAAGTCCAAACTCAATGCCTGTGGTCCTGACTTTTTCGATATTGACGGGTGTCTTAATTGCAGACGATCCGATTGTCTGATCGTCGAGACCCGGAGAGGCATATTCGTAGTACGTTGCCATCTTACTCCGCACTCCGAACGGGAACAGATGTGTGTAAACAGCTTCATAGAAGTCGTCCCTTTCCGGAAGTGTCGGCGCCAGCGTTGTGCTGGCATCGGCGGCGATGGATCTCAGACCCTCGACATTTGTCGGCACGAACATTTTTCCAAAATAGAGGTACGCTGTATTGTCCTCATCGATAAGAAAATTCCATCGAATGCGCGGACTGACCTGATTTTTCAGAGAAACATCAGGCGCAATGTGCTGGTCATATCGAACGCCGAGTTCGAATGATGTCCATTCCATCGGATGCCATTCAGTCTGGGCAAAGACTCCGAAATCCGATCCCTTGAAATTTGTTACAATGGAAGGTCCCGGATTTCCTGCCGAATCCCGGGATGTGAAATTTTCCATTCCCGTCGTGCTGCTGAAATTAAAACCGATTTTATACATGAATTGATGCGAGAGCCTGTTGTCGTATGTCGACCGGATGCCGATGGTTGTAAAGTTACGATCCTCGGCAAGCGTATAACCGTGCACGGTATCGCCGGCGAAATGGAAAGAGGCCGGGTCACCGCTTCCCGGAGTATAGACTAATCCTCCTTCGCGTGCATATCCCCCTATAAAAAGATTCGACTCTTCATTCGGTTCCGAATTAATGGTGCGGTAATAGGAGACGGTCTGAAAAGCATTTGTCGTCATTTGCATATCGGAAGCGATTTGTTCTGCGGAATCGTACGGCACTTCCGTATTGGTCCTTCCATAATTGAGATTGACCGTCAGGTAATCGATGTCACTCAGAATATAATCGAACTTGCCGTACAGGAAATAATCCTGACCGTGGTCATGGAAGAGATCCTCTACAGGCTGATCGATACGGCGGTCGGTTTCCTGACGTGATCCCGAAACATAAAAACCGAGATTGCCGATATGATCACTCATCGAGAGAAACTGCCCATCGGAGTTGAGCGCGCGGAGAGGTCCCACACGGGAACCGAGAGTATCACCGCTGGACATACTGCCTGATGATCCGGGTGAGAACGGTTTTGTGCCGTTGAAAACGAGATAACTTCCGACGAATGTCGACGCATCGAGATGGAACGAACCGGTGGGGACTCTGTTATTGAGTTCGATGATGGCGGAGTTTTGACCTCCGTATTCAGCCGGAAACCCTCCGGTGATGAATGTCGCGCGATCGATAGCTTTCGGATCGACGACTTCATTCAGGCCGCCGAAAACTCCGAGAGGGACCGGAATTCCGTCGACATAATACGTGAATTCCCCATGATGACCGCGTATATGCACTTCGCCCGTAGGGGCACGCGCTGCACCCATCACATTTTCCTGGATCAAATTCGTCATCTGTGCAATGGGTGCAGGATGATAGGTCTCTGATTCGAAAGTCTGATTGCCTGTATTCAAATTGATGCTCGTAACGGCAAGTTCCCTCTGCCCGACCACGTCGACATCCTTCTCCGTATTTCCCGAAGCGTGGAGTAAAATCTCTATCGAACCATGATCTTTGTCGATGCGCGTCGAATCCGAGAATGTCCGATATCCGACGAACCAGGCCTGTACTATATAAATCCCTGGTTCGATATCGATAAACCGCGCCAGTCCGACTGGATTTGTTGCTGTTTGAGAGACGAATTTTCCATTTCGCGTAACGACAATACGTGCGAGCTCTATAGGCACTTTCCCGTCAGCATCGAATACACTTACTCTAAAGTGCACTCCCCGTTCGGTCCCGCCGGAAGCCGCTGCAGAAGATCCCGCCGATGGGGATTCCGGAACAGATTTATCCCCTCGTTCAATTGTTTCTGTCATGAGCTGGGCATCGGAATATATGCTAACCAGGCAGATCAATAATAAAACGATCATAGAACGATTCATTTCCTTCTCCTCGATAAATTAATATTGAAGAACGCATGAGAATTCTCCCGCGCATTCAATTACTTCCAATAATAAAAAGAAAGATTAACCGATAAGAGATGGGGGCCCGCGCCGGGAGAAAGAATAGAGGAGATGGTCTTGAATAAGATGCGAAAAGGTAATGGTCGGAACTGTCCCGACCACTTGAACCTTGCCAAAATCCAGCGAGATTTGATCGGGGGCGATTCTGCTGTGTGATGAGAGACAGATACCGCATTCGGAATGTTCCGACAACGGAATATGTTTGCAGTGATCGGCATCTTCGTGCGGAAAAAGCTGGCTGTTAAAGGAGCCGCTGATGAGAATCGGATGATCGTGGATAAGATCGTGCAATCCGAAACATGCAAGATGCGTTGCAAGAAGGAAAAGAACGATTATTCTATTTGTTTGCTTCAATGCCGCCTTTACACGTTGATGTTGTATAATATAACAAAAAACCGGAAGAGAAGTTCCGAAATCCTACACGTCATCAGCGTAATCTGCTGCCGGAGGCCTGCCCGACTGCTGATGCAATCGCGCAGGCGGGCCTCAGAATGTCATTTTAAAATCATAATCTGCCTCATCATTTGATAAACGTATTGTTCCGCAGGTCTTTCATCGCTTGCCGAATTTCTTCCTGTGTGTTCATAACAATCGGACCATACCAGGCAATCGGTTCTTTCAGCGGCTTTCCGGAAACAAGAAGAAAGCGTATTCCCTTCTCTCCCGCCTGGACGCACACTTCATCTCCCTTATCGAATAAAATCATGGAACGGTTGCCAAATTCTGCCTGGTGCGAATTTGCAGAACCTGCGAATTCCGTCTGCACTCCTTGAGGCGCCGATGCGCTGCGGAAATTTCCGCTTCCATCAAAAACATACGCAAACGTATGCCGGAATGTTTCTACCGGCAAAGTTTTCCTTTTTCCCGGCGGCATCCAAACATCCAGATATTGAGGATCCGCCGCTATGCCTTCGACAGGACCAGTCTTCCCCCAAAAATTTCCGCATACCACGCGGATACGCGTCCCGTCATCGTCCGTAATTTCCGGAATTTCCTTTGAGCTGATATCCTGATAACGCGGGTCGGTCATTTTTTGTGAAGAAGGAAGATTTGCCCATAGTTGAAAACCATGCATCCTGCCGTTCGGATCTCCTTTCGGCATCTCCTGGTGCATAATCCCGCTTCCTGCGGTCATCCATTGCACATCGCCGGCCGCAAGTGTGCCTTTGTTGCCCAGACTGTCGCCATGATTGACCGTTCCGGCAAGTACATACGTAATGGTTTCTATTCCACGGTGCGGGTGCCATGGGAACCCCGCAAGATAATCCTCCGGACGCTCGTTGCGGAAATCATCAAAAAGGAGGAACGGATCGAATTCGGCTGTTTCTCCGAAGCCGAACGCGCGCTGCAGCTTTACTCCCGCCCCTTCAAGAGTCGGCTTCGTATGAATAATCTGTTTTATCGGTCGTAGAGACATATACGTGTTCCTTTCAAATCTAAAACAACGGACTTTCCGCGCTCGTTCCTTCATTTGGCCGATACTCGGAATTATTTCATCCGTTTTCCGGCTCTGGTGCTTCCTATTGCAAAAGAGTGAAACCTTTGACAGGTATCGTTCGTTTTATATATACAAGGATTTAAGGGTTTCGAGTCAAATAAAATTTGCGATAGAAGCAAGGTTTGATTACATTAAAATAGTTCTCATTCGACAATGCGATAACGCGATAACGAAATCCTCTCGTGACGTTCTGAAAGTAATTTTCTCAAGAATCGTTATTTCTTTCCTTGCCCCATCGGCATACGATATGTAAAGGGAAAATTTCTCCACATCCGGAATTGTCGGGATTCAATGCGAATAAATGAAAGAAACAAATGGACAAAGAACAAAAAAACAATCCGCTGCACGGCAAGACGCTGGAAGCAATTCTCCAGCATCTTGTAGAGTATTACGGCTGGCAGGAACTTGGACTCCGCATCAGGATCAGATGTTTTACGGACAATCCGAGTATGCAGTCGAGCCTGAAGTTCCTGCGTAAGACTCCGTGGGCACGTGAAAAAGTGGAGACCCTGTATCTCGAGTGTGCCGATTAAAACCGGCCGCATAGCGCCCTGCTTTCTCCAAAACACGCACAACTCATAAAAACCGAAGCCTGCTGAACAGTCGGAAATACAATCTGAAGATTGACTTGAAACACGATCTGCTCTTCGAATTATTATTCTTCACGGCTGCGCTGCTGTAACCTTAACATGAATAAACACTTCATTCGAGAAATGACCGCCGCGATTACGATCGGATGATCGATCTCTGAAAACGTACTCCCGGCATGGGAATCGGAAAAGAACCGACAGCCCGATCCCTGGAGTAGAGCCATCTCTTCATATATAATGAAATTGCACTGGAGTTCTACGAAGGCACAGGCTGGAAAAAAACGAACGACTCTTGACGTTTTTTCTAAAGATATTCAAGCGAATATCAATTCCTGTAAAAAATAGGCTATAATCCGTATATGACCCACGCATGTCATCCCTCCCGAAACTAATCTTCTCTTGAACCGGTTGTACTGTAACAGACAGGTTCTTACTGCCGGTAGAATAATGCACAATTTCAATATTTTAATAGAGGAGATAGCATGAAGACAATTATTTTTACTCTCACCCTTGCTTGTGTTTTCCTGAGTATGCAGATAACTGCTCAGGACAATCATATGATGAGGCAAGTGCCGGCTGTCAAACGGGCAATTGCAGTGATCACTCCGACAAAAGGAAATACTGTGCGAGGAACCGTTACATTCGAACAGACTGAAAAAGGAGTCCGGGTTGTGGCCAGCCTGACCGGATTAAAACACGGGAAACACGGATTTCACATTCACGAATTCGGCGACATCAGTTCCGAGGACGGAAGCTCAGCGGGCGGACATTTTAACCCGATGGGAATGCCGCACAGTATGCCGACGAGCAAAAAACGCCACGCCGGCGATATGGGAAATATCGAAGCGGATGAAAACGGGAACGCACATCTCGACTATATCGATCCGATTATGAAACTCGATGGAGATCATTCTATTATCGGTCACGCAGTTATTGTACACGAGAAAGAAGACGATTTTAAAACTCAGCCGACAGGAAATGCCGGACCGAGAGCCGGATACGGAGTTATCGGAATTGCCAAATAAATAAAACTGATCCTAAAATTTGATTTAGAATAATCGGTTTTACATCCTCTGCAGCCGCGGGCGGCTCGCCCGCCTCTGGAGGATGATCGCGGAAAACGGAAAAACATTTTTGGGTTTTCGGCTCATCAAAATTCCATTGCAAACCCGAAGCCGTTCGGAAGCAGAAAGATGTGTGTTGAAATGTGATTTGACGCTTTGTCTTCATCATCGCGGACTACAGCCGTTCCGACGCTTGTACCAATAACAGCGCCGAGAAAAACATCCGAAAGCCAATGCTGGTCGTGGTATATACGGGCAGCGCCTGTCAAACCGGCAAGAGTATAGAGTCCTATCGATGCCGCCGTATTATTTATCCGCTTCGAAAGAACGGACGAAAGAGTAAAAGCCACTGCGGCATGCCCGGATGGAAAAGATAAAAAATCGTCGCTGAATTGTATTCCATGAAAGCGTACATTTCCTTTGTTCATATACGGACGGGCGCGGCCGAAGGTGTATTTTATTACCGTCGTTACAACTCCCGTCCACAGAAGCGACTCCATCAGCATTGTTCCTGTTTTACGAATTTCCGGTGTACCGAGCACGAGTCCTGCCCCGTATATTGAACCGGAAAGGATAATAGCATCTTCCGTAGCGCCGTATTGTTCGGTTATATTCAAAACGTCATCGCTCAGATGTGAATGGTTCCTCGCAGCAATTGTTCGGACGGACTGGTCTGCAAAAAACAGCGATGCCGCGGTTCCTGCCGCAAGCCCTGCCGTGAGAAGCGACGTCCCGTCCGGATGGGTCGCTTCATGAAAACGCAAACCGATGCAATCTATAAAGTCCCTGCTGTCGGAACAAAGAATCCCGGAAAGAGATTTTGCCGAAGCGGAGTCCCGCATTGCGACCTGACTCTGCGCGGTGCCGGTGGAGGTTATAAAAATGAAAATGACGAATAATATCCTGGTCATGTCGAACTCAGAAAAACTTACTATTGAATGATGATAAATTTCGTTCTTACGGCATACGCGCTGAAATAACCCAAAGCCCCGTTGCTGAGGTTCGAAG
>Ga0182017_10002353_pt1 | contig 14351 bp, 10 predicted proteins | sample 712E3DmetaG_FD_120492 | JGI IMG/M metagenome (GOLD analysis project Ga0182017, IMG submission 120492) | Permafrost microbial communities from Stordalen Mire, Sweden - 712E3D metaG | ecosystem: Environmental > Terrestrial > Soil > Wetlands > Permafrost | place: Sweden: Stordalen | collected... | reverse complement strand
TCAACCGATGAAACAGGCTGGACGGTGCGCCGGTATGGCGGAACGACGATCTGCGGCTCAATTTTGGAACCGTCGTAGGTATATGTTTTAGCATACACGGCATCCGGGTCGCTGTACTGCGGCTCATAATGAACTTTGGTCCTGGTTTTGAACCAATCAAATACTTTCTGGTCGGGATTGACGATGCCGGTCTTAGCGCCGGTAAAAATGGAGAGGCAGCACATGGATAAACGCCCGTCGAGGCTCATATCTTCGACGACCTGTCCCGTAAATTCCATCGCTTGATAAACAGCGCCGGCCGGACCGATTTGGCCAAGGATATATTCAAAGACATCCCTACCCATAACGCCGTCCTGTAGCTTGCCGGTGATATTGAATTTGATACTTTTCGGCACACGGAACCACATCCAGCCGAGCCGCAGAAAAGCAGGTTCTGCAGCGGAAAGATTGATACCCAGACAGCCGACCCCGCCGGCAGTGGGGCAATGGGTATCGGCATGCAGGTAAACATTGCCCGGCAGCGCCCAGCCTTTTTCGATGGGAAGATGGTGACAGGTGCCGACATTGCCTAAATCGAGGATATTTTCTTTAGGAACACCTAACGACAAGGCCCATTCTTTAGTAATGCGGTGGGATTCCCTGTTGGTTACATTATCCTGCTGCCTGGCCCAGGTGCCGCAATGTTCCGGGGCAATCATCACTTTTTTGGGGTCAAAAAATTTATCCCAGCCGAGACGCTCATATTCCCGGGAATTAAGGGCGCCTATATCGCTGCCGACCTGAATATAGGTGTCTTTGATACCGAATTTAAGATAATCTCCGGGAGAAACCTCCGGTTTGCCGGCAGCTTTGGCCATGATTTTTTCGACGATGGTTTTTCCCATGCTAAAAATACCTCTCTTTTTGTCTCAGGCTTTAAATACATTGAGAAAGCCGGATAATATTAAAAAACGATAGGGAAATGATGCAGCCGATTTCGAATCAGGCAGTGAATTAAAAAACATGATACTTTGATATCACCTATCTTTTGCAGACAGGATAACACTCAAAAAAAGTTTTGTCAAACAAAAAATATGTTGATTTTATTTATAACGATAAAAAGATAAAATTAATGAATAATTAGAGCCTAATTGTTCATCTTCCGATATGGCGGCGCGCAAATTCCTCGAAATCCCGTAGGCCCGAAGGAGAACCGATTTCATAGAACCGTTCAGTAACTTCAAAAGCAAGCAGTTGTTCGATTCCGATCAAGCGGATAAATAGGTCTTCCAGCGGAGAAAAACGATTTTCCGGAATCAGCTGAAGGACTTCTTTGCGGAAGATTACGGCGCCGTAATCGATGTAAACCATGTCTTGCGTTTGTTCGGCTTTACTGTATTTCGCGACCATGTTGTTTTTAACGGCGATGTTGCTTTTGTCATAAGAGTCATCATTCTTAAAAATGGTATCAAGACCGAGTTTGTTCTGAGAGCAAAAATACGACATCATTTTGGCAAAGTTCAGGAAAAGATAGGAATCTCCGTACATCACGACGAAAATATCCTTTAAAAAAGGTCCGGCATTTTTCAGCGCGCCGGCGGTGCCTAGCGGCTTTTCTTCCGGACTGTAATGGAGGCTCACATCATATCTGCTGCCGTCACCGAAAGCTTCCTGAATTTGCGCACCCAGGTGGCCGGTACAAAGTACAATATCGCTGATACCGTTGTTCTTTAATAACTCGAGTTGATAGGCGAGGAACGGTTTATCGAGTATTTCTACCAGGGATTTCGGGCGGTTTTCCGTTAAATTACCGAGTCTGGTGGCCAGTCCGCCGGCTAAAATTACAACCTGAATATCCATTATTTAAATCCGCTATATAAATATCAATTAAATATGAATCAATATAAATACCCAAACTATATCGAAGCCGGTTGGAAATGTCAATATTAATGGGCCGAAACCGGCAATCAGTCAGCGGATAAATAATCAAGAATTAAGTATCGATAATCAGGAATCAGTTTGCTTCTTGAATTAGGCGGGGCTTTAACATACAATTCATTTAGTGGCTGTAAAACCGGTCACAAAAACGAAGGTGAGTGAAATGAGCAAATTCATTGAAAGATTACAACAGGTAATGACGCCCTCTGTTCAATCCATGGGCTTTATGACGGCAAAAGCGCAATGCGCCAGACCGAAAATACAGCTTGTTCTGAACGTTAACGCAAGCAAAGCAAAAACTCAGATCAAAGAAGCGGCCGGGGCTGATGCTCTCCTCTTTTCCAATGGTGCAGTTGACTGCGGAGAGACAGTAACCGGAATGCGGCTGGTAAAAGGCGACGCAGAAGAAGTCGAGAAAGCGGTCAAAGCCGGAGCTGATTTCGTTGTCTTGCCGCTAAGCGGAGAAGTTTTAGCACCCGATAAAAAAGTGGGAAAAATTATTCAAATAGAGGACGCAATCACCGACATTATGTTACGCACGGTTAGCGATCTCCCGGCAGACGCGGTACTTTTGATGGAAGACAAAGAAAACAGCCTGTCATTGACTTGGAAAAGATTGATGCTGATTCGCAAGTTCGCCTCCCTATCAGGCAAGCCCTTGCTGATTGAAGTCCTGGCAAGTGTTAAAGAGACCGAGCTGCAACAGATTTGGGATGCCGGAGTCAGCGGCGTAGTCGTCAGGATAGACGCGGAACAGGCTGAAGCCGCGGCCGCGAATTTGCGGCAAATAATCGAAAAACTGACATTTCCATCGAAACAGAAGAATGGAAAAAACATGGCGATTGTGCCCGCGGTGACCGTTGCTGCCGAAGCTCCCAAAGAAGACGACGATGACGATGATGACGACGACGAATAGGGTTATTTGCTGCTAAAAAGCGCACTCATTATACCGGATAAAAAAGCACCTCTCCATATTTAAAGAGGTGTTTTTTTGTTTAGTTTGTTGAAGCGTTGTTAATTATGCCCGGGTGTTGGGACCGGACAACTGCCAGGACTTGCCTTCAGTAGTAATAGAAGGCGCAATAACCATCTCGGCATTATGCATTTCGCGGATAGTTGAGGCGCCGCAGAAACCCATTGCCGTCCTGATGGCGCCGACGAAGTTCTGGGTACCGTTGGTAACGGATGTCGGGCCAAACAGAATCTGCTGTAAAGGAACGGAGGTGCCGACTTTGATGCGGGTACCGCGCGGCAGGACAGGATTAGGGGTCGACATTCCCCAATGATAACCGTGGCCGGGTGATTCGATAGCCTGAGCAAAAGTCGAGCCAAGCATAACGCCGTCCGCGCCGGCAGCAATCGCTTTGCATACATCGCCACCCTTCTTGAAACCGCCGTCGGTGATAATCGGCACATAACGGCCGGTATCTTTGAGGTAAGTATTGCGTGCGGCGGCACAATCGATAGTCGCAGTGATTTGAGGCACGCCGACACCGAGTACTTCTCTGGAAGTACAGGCAGCCCCGGGACCAACTCCAACCAACACGCCGGAGACGCCTTCTTTCATCAAATCGAGACAGGCGGAATAGCTGACACAATTACCAACAACAACAGGAATCGGCACAGATTTTACGAGTTTGGAGAAAACCAGGCCTTCATAACTCTTGGAAACGTGACGGGTGGTAGTGACGGTGGACTGGACAAAGAGCAGGTCGGCGCCGGCTTCAACAATCAATTGCGCATACTTTTTGGTGTTGGTGGGCATGACCGTGGCGGCACAGACCGCGCCGGCTTTCTTGATAGCCCGGATTCTTTCCCCGATGAGGTTTTCTTTAATCGGGGCTGAATATATTTTCTGCATCAGCGCAGTCACTTTTTCATTCGGGGAGTTGGCGATTTCGTTGAGGACTTCGGCGGGATTATCATAACGGGTCTGAACCCCTTCCAGGTGAAGGACCGCAAGACCGCCCAGCTTACTCATCAGAATGGCGAAATTGACATCGGTGACGCCGTCCATCGCCGATGCCACAATCGGTATATCCAATGTGATATTTCCAAGTTGCAGTGAAACATCGGTCTGTTCGGGATTGACGGTAATGTCTCCCGGGACGATAGCGACATCATCGAAACCATAAGCCTGTTTCATTTGCTTAAATTTTGGTGCCGTCATATATTTTTACTTCCTTTAGAACTAATAATTTTACCGGTTGCTAAATATTATTCTCAATATATCATCAAATTGTTGCAGTTTCAATATGACACTAGAGTCATTATTGATATGTGAAGCTAGACTGCCATACCGCGGTGGGTTATAATGACGATACTGATATGAATACACTTTATGTAGTGGCAACCCCAATCGGCAACCTGGAGGATATTTCCCTGCGGGCACTGCGTATTCTCAAAGAAGTCAGGATAATCGCGGCGGAAGATACCAGGAAAACCAGCCGGCTGTTGAATCATTATCAGATCACGACGCCGATGACCAGCTACTACGAGCACAACAAACTGGTCAAATTGAATCGGATGCTGGATTATCTGGCGGATGGGGATATGGCGCTGGTCTCCGAGGCGGGGATGCCGGGTATTTCGGACCCCGGTTATGAACTTATTGTCGCGGCAATCGGGCAGGGGATACCGGTGGTGCCGATACCCGGGGCTTCGGCCGTAACGACAGCGCTGGCAGTCTCCGGATTGGCGACCGATAAGTTTACGTTTTTAGGATTTTTGCCGAATAAATCAGCAGCCAGGCGTCGTGTGCTGGAGAGCGTCGCGGCGGAAAAAGCTACCTTGATTATCCTGGAAGCGCCGCATCGGGTACAGGATTCTTTGCAGGATATATTGGCAGTTCTGGGGGACAGGCGAATAGCGGCGTGCCGGGAACTAACTAAAATGCACGAGGAAGTCTTTCGCGGCACGGTCAGCGAAGCGCTGGCTCATTTCGCCGCGCCAATAGGCGAATTCACCCTGGTTATCGATGGGAATAAGGACGAATCCCCTAAAGAACTCACGGCAGACATTTCCCAAAAACTCCATGATTTACGGAAGTCCGGTTTGCCGGCAAAAGAAGCAATTGCGGGGATGGCGGCGGAAACCGGATTATCCAAACGGGAACTTTACCGAGTGTGGCTCGAGCAAACATAATGTACTTTGAAGCCAATTTAAGATATTATTAAATGAGGTGCAATGTAATCCGGTAATATTATTTATTATTGTCTGATATGCGCACCCAGCCAAAGATGAAATTGTTTTAAGGGGAGGAATTAGGATGAGACGAGGATGTATTTCACAGGGGAATATAAAATGCGACAGCTGCGGGATGATGGTTCCGTACGCGGGACGATACATGACGGTGGAAGAAGCGGACGGTGAGGAAACCAGCGAAGGCGGCGAAACCAAAAACTACTGCGTAAAATGCTGCGTTAAGAAGAAATATGCCGAATACCGCGAAGAAAAAGGGGACAAAGTCCTGACATTCTTCCATGAAGAGAAAAAACTCTCATAAAGTCAATTATTTCGGTAGGGTAGAGAATAATGAGCGAGAGAATCCTGGTTTGTGTTGCCTGGACATATGCTAACGGTTTAGCGCATGTGGGTCATGTGGCGGGTGCCAACCTGCCGGCGGATATTTTTGCCCGGTATCACCGGATGAAGGGCAATGAGGTTTTGATGGTCTCGGGGTCGGACATGCACGGCACGCCGGTGACGCTCAAAGCCGAACAGGAAGGGAAAACACCCGCTGAAGTGGCGATGTACTACCACACCGAATTCGTAGACGCCTGGAGACGACTGGGATTTACTTTTGACCTTTACACACACACCGAAACACCCAATCATGCCCGGGTAACGCAGGATGTTTTCCTGACGCTGTTAAAAAAGGGTTATCTTTATACCAATACTGTTTTGCAGGCATACTGCCCGAAATGCGAACGTTTCTTGCCGGACCGCTATGTTGAGGGAACCTGTCCGTTTTGTAAGGGCAAGGGAGCCCGCGGCGACCAATGTGATACCTGCGGCAAACCGCTCAACGCGAATGAACTGATTGAACCGCACTGCCGTTTGTGCGGAACGCCCCCGGTATTTAAAGATACTGAGCATTTCTTCTTGAAGCTGAGCGCATTCAACGAACAGTTGTTGAGTTGGGTTAAAGACCAACTCCACTGGCGGCAGAATGTGATTAATTTTACCACCCATTACCTCCAGGAAGGGTTGAAAGACCGGGCCATCACGCGCGATATAGCTTGGGGCGTGCCGATACCGGTAAAAGGGTTCGAAAACAAACGCATTTATGTCTGGTTCGATGCGGTCATCGGTTATCTGTCCGCTTCCAAGGAGTGGGCGGCCATGACCGGCGACCCGGAAAAATGGCGCGATTTCTGGCAGAAGGACTGCCGCAGTTATTATTTCATCGGTAAAGACAATATTCCGTTCCATACGATTATCTGGCCGGCGATGTTGATGGGTTACGGCGGACTGAATTTGCCTTATGATGTGCCGGCGAACGAATTCCTGACCGTGGAGAACCAGAAAGGTTCGAAAAGCCACAACTGGGCGGTATGGATAAAAGATTATCTTGCCAGTTATGACCCCGACCCGCTGCGCTACATCCTTTCAATCAATATGCCGGAGAACAGCGATACTGATTTTTCATGGCATGAATTCGTGCGACGTAATAATGATGAACTGGTGGCGACTTACGGCAACCTGGCACACCGTGTGTTGACGCTGACTTACCGTAATTTTGACGGCAAAGTCCCGACGCCGGTGAATCCGGATGAAGAGGATCGTCTACTGGCGGCACAATGTGCTGAGGTTTTTGAAGAAGTTGACGATAGCCTGGCCCGCTGCCAATTTAAACAGGCGCTGAACAAAGCCATGGCCCTGGCACATGAAGCTAACCGCTACCTGGACGGGAAAGCCCCTTGGAAGACGATTAAGACCGACCGGCAGGCGGCGGCTAATTCGTTGTACGCAGCAATCGGCGCAATTTCAGCTTTAAAGACAATGCTCTCGCCGTTCCTGCCGTTTAGTTCGCAGAAATTACACGAATATCTCGGCTTTGAAGGTAAAATTGAAAATTCAAAATGGGAAATTTGCATTCCCGCACCGGGTCAAAAACTGATAGAGCCAAAAGCTTTATTCATCAAGCTCGATGACGAGATAATCGAAAAAGAAACTCAGAAGCTCGGACACTAATCACCGGGAGACACGGTCATGCAGTTAACCGAAATCTATGCTCCGATTCAGAAAGACCTGGCAATCGTGGAAGACCGGATAAAGTCTACAGGTTCAGGGGAAGCCCCATGGTTGGGAGATTTATTGACCCACGCGCTGAAAGGTGGCGGTAAAAGGCTCCGTCCGGCGCTGGTACTGCTCTCCGCCAGTTTTTACGATTATAACTTGGAACGTCTGATGCCGATGGCCCGGGCCGTAGAAATAATGCATCTGGCAACTTTAGTGCATGATGATACAATCGACAATTCTTTTGTGCGTTGGGGCAGACCGACTGTGAACAAAATCTGGGGCATGGAAAAAGCTGTGCTGCTGGGCGATTACCTTTTCGCCAAAGCCGGCGACCTGACGGCCAGCACGGAGAACCTTCGGGTAATCAAACTGCTGCCGCAAACCCTGATGATTATTACTAACGGGGAACTGGCGCAATCGGCCAGCGCTTTCCAATTGGGTCAATCCCGCGAACAGTACATCTTTAGAATCTCCTCGAAAACAGCGGCGCTTTTTGTGATGGCTGTCGAATCGGGAGCCGTGTTGAGCAATGCGCCGGAAAAATCGATTCAAATCCTGCTTGATTATGGTTATTATCTGGGTCATGCCTTCCAGATTATCGACGATATTCTCGATTTCACCGGTACTGAAGAGGAAATGGGCAAACCTGTCGGCGGCGACCTGGCACAGGGCACAGTCACCCTGCCGACCTTAATGCTGATGGAAAAATATCCGCAGGATAACCCGGTAAAAAAAATGTTTGAAGGCGGCGATAAACAGAAATACGTCCGGGAAACAATTGAGATGGTGCGGAATTCCACGATCATTGCGGAATGCTTCAATGTCGCCAACGAATATTGCGACAAAGCCTGCCGCAACCTCAAATCACTACCGGAAAAAGGGCCCCGTGCTTCGCTGACCGGCCTGGCGGATTATATTGTCTCCAGAAGAAGGTAACTGGTTTCAACCGATAATTATCGTCCGTAGTTCACTATAAAACGAAAGGGAGTGCTTGCGCACTCCCTTTTTGCTTGTTTCTACTTTTGTTCCGGTTTGGATGGCGGTTCCAGAACAATACTTGCCGTGCCGCCGTCCGGCTGTGGTTTTAGAATCACCGTCGGCCCCGGTTGAGGGTTTTTAGCTTCCGGCTGTTTTATTTCCGGAGGCGTTGGTTCTATGACTTTGGGAGCAAGAGTTTCGCCTCTGAACAGAGCTTCTAATTCGTCCGTATCCAAAGTCTCTCTGGTGATCAGAGCGTCGGTTAATTTTTTCAGCAAATCCATATTATCAGTCAGGATTTTGGTGGCTAATGCAGAGGCTTCATTGATAATACGGTCGATTTCCCGGTCAATTTCGAGAGAAGTCCTTTCACTGTAATCCTTGGTTTCAGAGATTTCCCGGCCCAGAAACACCAGTTCCTGTTTGTCGCCATAGGTACGGGGCCCCAGTTTATCGCTCATACCGAGGTCAGTTACCATTCGGCGGGCGTAACCGGTAGCGGACCGCAAATCACTGGACGAACCGGAAGAGGGCTCACCGAAGATAAGTTTTTCCGTGCACAGCCCGGCTAAAGATACCGCAATGCTGTCCGTTAATCTGGATTTTGACCAATACGCTCTATCTTCAGGCAGCATGCGGGTATAACCGCCGGCCATACCGCGGGCAATAATTGATACCTTATGGGGCGGGTCTGCATTTGGCAGTAACTTGGCCACTAGGGCATGTCCGGCTTCGTGGTAAGCGGTCAGTTTTTTATCTGCGGCGCTCATCCGTTTACTGCGTCTCTCCGGCCCCATGGCTACTTTATCGATAGACTCTTCCAGGTCAATCATTTCAATTGTTTTCTGACTCTTTCTGGCCGCCAGAATCGCAGCCTCGTTCATCAGGTTAGCAATATCAGCGCCGCTGAAACCTGCCGTCTCTTTAGCCAGTGTATCCAGCTTAACCGAGGCTCCGAGCGGTTTATTCTTGGCATGAACTTTTAATATCGCGGTGCGGCCGATGACATCCGGTAAATCCAGCACTACGCGGCGGTCAAAACGGCCGGGCCGCAGAAGGGCCGGATCCAGAATATCGGGACGGTTAGTGGCCGCCAGAATGATAATACTGGTGTTAGTATCAAAACCGTCCATCTCTGTCAGGATTTGATTCAATGTTTGTTCACGTTCGTCATGGCTGCCGCCTAAACCGGCGCCGCGGTGACGTCCTACCGCATCGATTTCATCGATAAAAATGATGCAGGGAGCATGGTGCTTGGCTTGGTCGAACAGGTCGCGGACACGGGAAGCGCCCACGCCCACAAACATTTCGACGAATTCGCTGCCGCTGATGGAGAAGAAAGGAACTCCGGCTTCACCGGCGATAGCTTTTGCCAGTAAAGTTTTACCGGTACCGGGAGGTCCGACCAGCAAAATGCCGCGTGGGATACGAGCACCGAGAGCGGTAAAACGGTCGCGGGATTTTAAAAAGTCAACAACTTCACGCAATTCCTGCTTGGCCTCATCCACACCGGCGACATCATTAAAAGTGACCTGCGGTTTATCACCGGGGAAGAGACGGGCGTTACTGCGCCCGAAACTCATCGCCTGGTTATTGGCGCCGCGCGCACGGAAGAACATGATTAAAATAAACACGCCGAGAATAATGATTAAGCCCCAGGAAAGAAGGATACTCAACCAATCGATGCCGGGAGCTTGAAAAGTCACTGCAACTAATTTGGGATCAATGGTCAAGCCTGCGACCTGGTAGATACTGACACCCGTACCAAGATAGGCAGAATATTGCGTGCCGTCAGTACCAACGATACTGACATTCTGGCCCTGTACGTTAATTGACTTGATTTGGCCGGCCTCATTTTTGGTGACAAGATCGCTCATGTTGATCGGAGTGACTTTGGGTGCCGTCGTCGGATTCTTGAATATCCACAAAATCAGGGCGATACCCAAAATAAATATGATTAAATAGACTATACTGATGCTGCGAACTTTCGGTTGTTTCATTTTGACCTCTATGAGCGCTAAAGCTCTATTTACATTATAACAAAAACGGAATCAACGTGAATAGCAACAATAATTTGTACTTTAATATAAGGTTACATAATATATAGTACCGGCTTTGGTAATGCGTTGATTTATTCGGTCCGAAATGATATACTTGAGCGTGTAAAGGCGTTGAAGGAGAAGAGTAAGAGCATTAATGGCGCCCAGCGAGTCCGGCATGGTGTGAGCGGACGCGCCTGACCCTCTGAAAATCCCTCCTGAGCTGCCAACCGAAAAGAATTTTTCTGAGTAGGCTTGGCCGGAGCCGTCAGCCGTTAACAGCGACGAGGACATTTATTTGTGTCCTGGGGTTCTTTGTTGAGCCCTAAAAGAGCGCCCCGGATATTTCGGGGAAACAGGGTGGTACCGCGGGTGTTTTGCAAATCCCGTCCCTCATAAGGACGGGATTTTTTGTTTTTGTGTGGTCAATAAATGAACAAGATGAGAAATTCGAAATACTAATAATTTGGATTTCGAGCTTAGGATTTAGGATTTATTGAGATGGAGGCTGAACATGTTTGAACCGGTGAGCAGTCGGGTGAATTTCCCGCAAAATGAAGAGAAACAACTGGCATTCTGGAAACAGAATCAAATTTTTGAAAAGAGTGTGAAGAACCGGGAGGGCAATCCGAGATTTGTGCTTTACGAAGGGCCCCCGACGGCGAACGGTAACCCCGGCATCCATCACGTCCTGGGGCGTGCGTATAAAGATATCATCACCCGTTATAAAGTGATGAAAGGTTATTACGCGCCGCGCATCGCCGGCTGGGATACCCACGGTCTGCCGGTAGAACTCGAAGTGGAGAAACAGCTCGGTTTTTCCGGTAAATCTCAAATCGAGGCTTATGGCGTGCAGCAATTCAACGAAAAATGCCGGGACAGCGTCTTTAAATATTTGAAAGAGTGGGACAATCTGACCGAAAGAATCGCCTATTGGGTCGATTTGGAACATGCTTATGTCACGATGAACAGCACTTATATTGAGTCGGTTTGGTGGGCCATCAAACAAATGTGGGATAAAGGGCTGATTTACCAGGGTTATAAAGTCACGCCCCACTGCCCGCGTTGCGGCACTTCCCTCAGTTCCCATGAAGTGGCGCAGGGCTACAAAGACGATACGGAAGACCCGTCAGTCTATATCAAGTTTCGAACACACCTGAAATCTAAAAAGGAATCGCCGGCACTGGCGCAATTACGTGAGCTCACTGGTCGGAAAAAAGTATATCTGATGGCATGGACCACCACGCCGTGGACATTGCCGGGGAATACCGCCGTGGCCGTAGCGGCGAATGTGGAATATGCCATGGTGGAACACGACGGCGAATATCTGATTTTCGCGGATGCTAGACGGCAGGCAGTCGGGTTGGGGGAAAATACCGTTATCGCAACAATCCCGGGCAAGGATTTAGTTGGGGTGGAATATGAACCGCTGTTCAATCCCCACGAATTCGGGGTGGACCGGGAGCGGTTTACTTCCGGTAATGAATTGACACTGCAGAAACCGTTAAGAAGCCTGGTCTATCACGTCATCGCGGCGGATTTCGTCTCGATGGACGATGGTACGGGGATTGTGCATATTGCGCCGGCTTACGGTGAAGACGATTATCACGCAGGGCAGGAAAACGGACTCGATTTTGTCCATAATGTCGATTTGCAGGGTAAGATAATCGGCAGCTATCCGTTCGCCGGTAAATTCATCAAAACCGCCGACCCTCTGGTGCTGGATAACCTGCGGGAGCGCGGGCTTTTGTTTAAAGTCGGGACAATACGACACACTTATCCTTTCTGCTGGCGGTGTAGTTCCCCGCTGGTCTATTACGCCAAACAAAGCTGGTACATCCGCACCACCGCGGTCAAAGATGAGCTGATAAAAGGCAACGAGGAAATTAACTGGTATCCGGAGCATGTCAAAGAAGGGCGTTTCGGTGACTGGCTGGCGCATAATGTCGACTGGGCATTCTCCCGTGAACGGTACTGGGGGACGCCAATGCCGATCTGGAAATGCGAAAAATGCGGCAATTTCGAATGTATCGGCAGTGTGGACGAACTGAAAGGCAAACCGGATGTCAAAATGGATTCGATGGCCGCCCACAAACTGAAAAACGGCGAATATGATTTGCACCGGCCTTTCATCGATGACACAACCTTCACATGCGGTAAATGCGGCGGCCTGATGAAACGTGCCCCGGAAGTGATCGACTGCTGGTTTGATTCCGGTTCAATGCCCTTTGCGCAGCTGCATTATCCTTTCGAGAATAAAGAGCTGTTCGATAAAGAGTTAAAGGTTGCAGATTATATCTGCGAGGGTGTCGACCAGACACGCGGCTGGTTCTACAGCCTGCACGCAATTTCGACGGCGTTGTTCGACCGGCCCTGCTATAAAAACTGTATCTGTTTTGAACTGATTCTCGACGCCAAAGGCGAGAAAATGAGCAAGAGCAGAGGTAATGTCGTGAAGCCGATGGACGTGGTCAAACTATACGGCGCCGATGCCCTGCGCTGGTACTGCTATACTTCAGCGCCGCCCGGCAGTGTGCGGCGTTTTGATACGAAGATGGTAGCGGATATCACCAGGTCGATCATGCTGACATTGTGGAATGTCTATTCGTTCTTCGTAATGTATGCCAATATCGATAATTTTAAACCGGACCCGGCGAAAACCGTGAAAGAAGTGCCGGAGCTCGACCTTTGGATACTTTCGGAATTGAATCAGTTAGTCATTGATGTCGATGCCGGGTTAAACGGATATGATCCCACCGGGCCGGCGCGTAAACTCGAGGAATTTGTGGACATGCTGTCCAACTGGTATGTACGCCGCAGCCGCCGCCGCTTCTGGAAGAGTGAGAGCGATACCGATAAACTGTCGGCTTACAATACGCTTTATCATTGCCTGGTAACAGTCTCGAAACTGATCGCGCCGTTTATGCCGTACCTGGCGGAAGAAATGTATCAGAATCTGGTCTGTTCTCAGGACAAAGATGCGCCTGTCAGCGTCCATCTGGCGGATTTCCCGGTCGCTGATACGGCACAGGTCAACCGCGACCTTTCTGCCGATACCCAGCTGGCGATGAAAGTATGCAGCCTCGGCCGGGCTGCCCGCAGTCAAGCAAATGTCAAGGTGCGTCAGCCGCTGGGCCAGGCGTTGATCCGGGTAAACTCGGTACGGGAACGGGATGGATTAATCCGCATTATGCCGCAAATCCTGGAAGAACTCAATGTGAAAACACTGGCTTTTACAGACAAAGTCGAAGAACTAAACATGCCGGACTTATGTGTCAGTGCGGAAGGCGAAGTTTCGGTGGCCATTCCCCGAACCGTTTCGCCGGAACTGGCGGAAGAGGGACTGGCGCGGGAAATTGTCCACCGCCTGCAAACAATGCGGAAGACCGCTGGTTTTGAAATCGCGGACTATATCGTCACATATTATCAGGGCGATGATTACGTTAAGCAGGTGATGAGCAATTATGCCGATTACGTGAAACTGGAAACATTGTCCCGCAGCCTGATAGATGGCAAACCGGAAGAAGGTGTGGCCACAGAAACATTCAAACTCAACGACCACGCGGTGGTGCTGGGAGTAAAGAAAGTTTAGCCCGTTTGGTGTTTTGTTAAGTTAAGAAGGGGACGACTTATACGAGTCGTCCCCTTCTTTGTTCCGCATCTATCCTTACCTGATTTCCTACTTCCATTGCGAGGAATCCGCTTCAGGCGGACAACGCGGCAATCCCCCACTTGTCATTCCCGCTTTCGCGGGAATCCAGTCTCCATAACCCACTCCGGTTAATCTCTAAGCGGGGCAAGTAGTATTGGGTTTCCCGAAGGTACTCAGTCTTTGAATGATGTAGAACCCGACCGCCCCGGCCCTCAAATAACTCCCCACTCACACTTCCGAACTGAAATCTAATTGCAAAAATTTTGATTTTGTATTTTGAAATTTTTTCGGATTTCGATATTAGTATTTCGGATTTGCATTTTAAAAATTGGTGACAAAATCCCCTTGACAGAATTAAATCACATGTCATACAATAATCTCACGTTTGAGAGCGACCGTAAAACTCTCCGTCAAGATTCTTACCGCCGGGGCCGGTTGGGCATTGGGAAGTGCCCATGTACAACGGCTTTAGGGGTTCCCGGGGAGAAAGTATCGGAACACAGAGAACGTTCCGGTGCCTT
>Ga0182017_10002352_pt1 | contig 14353 bp, 13 predicted proteins | sample 712E3DmetaG_FD_120492 | JGI IMG/M metagenome (GOLD analysis project Ga0182017, IMG submission 120492) | Permafrost microbial communities from Stordalen Mire, Sweden - 712E3D metaG | ecosystem: Environmental > Terrestrial > Soil > Wetlands > Permafrost | place: Sweden: Stordalen | collected... | reverse complement strand
ATAGAATGAAGATGCCGAGGAGGAGGAAACCGGAGCGTACATTTAGTACGTGAGGATTTCCGACGACGAGAAAGCTTTATTATATGCATGAATTAGAATTGGTATAACTTCAGCGAATAGTCGTTAGTGAATAGTAAGACTTGATCCGACGCATGGTTTGCTGAAAACTGTGTGTTCCTTCTATTCACCATTCACTATTTACGGTGCCTCAGCTTCGCGAAACATTTTCGTGAGCCCTCATAATGTCTTCACCGTGCATATCCGTCAGCCATAAAGACCAGGTTGGATTCGTGTAAGCCGGTGATTAACCGAATGTTTTTTCATGGGTCAATTCTTCGTTGAGCGGAAGTATATGCAAACCGGGTAATTGGAAGACATATTGAATATTATTTTTTGTAAAAAACCCTGCGATAGCCTGTTTTTCCAACATGTGACACCTGAATGAGAAAGTTTAGCATAGTGAACCTGAAAGTTAAATAAAAATTTACTTGACAAAAATAAAGAGATAATTTAATTTAGTACTAGTTTAGTAATGTAAACTTCTTGTGAGTATATACTGTTATTATGAAGATTGATAAAACAAGCATAGGCGAACGGATTAAGATGCTCAGGCAGGCAAAGAATCTTACCCAGGAAGAACTGGCCGGCAGGGCTGGGCTGACGAAGGGGTTTATATCTCAGATAGAAAGGAACCATACTTCCCTGTCAGTGGAGAGTCTTATAGGCATCCTTGATGCCCTCGATGAAAAGCCGTCGGCATTTTTCGACGGGGCCTTTGATGAGAAAATTGTTTTTAAGCCGAAAGACCGGGTGGAGCTTGAAATGGAGGGCGTGAAGACGTTCCAGATACTCGTTCCTGCTGCCCAGAACAGGATGATGGATCTGGCGCTTCTTGGACTTGATGTTGGTGAAAAGACTCCGGAAGAAGAGCCGCATGAGGGCGAGGAATTCGGTTTTGTCATGTCGGGAAGCATTGACCTGGTGCTGGGAGGAAAAGTACAAAAATTGAAAAAAGGTGAATGCTTTTTTTTTAAGGCGACGAGAAAGCATTATATAGCAAACAGGCGAATGAAGAAAGCGGTAGTGCTGTGGGTATCTTCGCCTCCTAATTTTTAGTATCCCTACGGGGATAAAATTTTTTCAAGGAGGGCCATGAGTGAAAGCGTTAGGACGGCAAGTATTGACAGAATTTTGTGGTTGTGACCGTGAAGTTCTGAATAACAAGGGCACAATAAAAGCTTGTATGGAACATGCGACTAAAATAGCAGGTGCCAAGATAGTGAAAAGTGTGTTCCACCTTCTTAACCCTCATGGTGTAAGCGGTGTCGTGATGACAGCGGATTCGCATCTCGCGATACATACGTGGCCGGAATACGGGTACGCGGCAGTCGACCTCTTCACGTGCGGTGAAGTTATAGACCCTTGGAAGGCATACACGCACCTGAAGGAAAGGCTTGGTGCCGGGGACGTTTCTACGGTGGAGATAAAGAGGGGCCAACTGGATTTCCTGGACAGAGGAATTACCCACAAAGCTGCTGGGTATTAAAGAATTTGGGAGGTGGTCGAAGTGATTATTAAAACACCCACGAAGTTTTTTCTTGTCAGCGGTTCTTCTGAAGGATTCTCACTTTTAAATGCATTTGATGGTGCCCTCCTGGCTTCAGGTGTTGGAGACACCAACCTGGTGAAAATGAGCAGCATTCTTCCTCCGGGCTGCGAGGAGATCAAACCACCTCCGGTTCCGATGCCGCAAGGGGCCCTTGTACCGGTAGCCTACGCATCTCTTTATAGCGACGTTCCCGGAGAAGTAATATCTGCGGCTGTGGCAATAGGCATACCAAAAGATACAACCCGTGCTGGCTTGATCATGGAGTATTCGGCAAAGGCAGCAGAGGGGATCGTAGTGGAACAGGTCAAGAAGATGGTGGAAAAGGGCATGGAAATGAGGAACCGCGAAATAAAGAACATAATGGCTATTTCGGCCACATATAAAGTTGTTGCTATTGGCGCCGTATTCGCCGGTGTAGTCCTGTGGGATTAGCTTGGATTGGTTTATAATTTTCGTCCTACCGACATTTCTCGGAGACGTTCTTTCATGAAAGGCGTCTTCAATAGCCAATACATAGGATCCAAGGTTGGAGAGGAGCTATCCGGCATCACGTTGCTGGGTTGTCCGCTGGACGCTACATCTTCTTTTCGGGGCGGGACAAGGTTCGCTCCCGACAGCATCAGGAAGGCGTCATGGACCCTCGAAACGTACAGCCCATACCTGAAACAGGATTTGGATGACGTGATGTTCTATGATGCGGGCAATCTTGAACTTCGTCAGGGTGATCTCACATACTCACTTGAATGCATAGAGAACGCGGCAACCGAGATAGCGGGAAAAGGTAAAAAGATTCTGGCGCTCGGTGGCGAACATCTTGTAACATACCCAATTCTCAAGACGATGAAAAAACATTTCAGGAACATCAAGATCGTACATTTCGACGCCCATTGTGATTTGAGAGACGAATATGAGGGGCAAAAACTCTCCCATGCTACCGTTATGAAGCGGGTGAAAGAATTGGGTGGATCAGAAATTTTTCAGATAGGGATACGATCTGGGACAAGAGGGGAATTTGAAGAACTTTTCCCCATCGATTCACCGACATCACTTGTGGCCAGCCTGAGCCGGAATACACCGATTTACGTGACTTTCGATATGGACGTCTTTGACCCGTCTCTGGTTGCCGGGGTCACGACCCCGGAACCGGGAGGCCTGACATTCAAGGAGGTTATGGAGTACTTTTCTGTCTTAAAAGGGATGAACATCGTGGGCGCGGACATAGTGGAACTGGCCCCGGATTATGATACTACCTTTGTTTCTTCCGTTTCTGCCGCCAAGGTTGCGCGGGAGATGCTCATGCTTTTGCATTCGTAGGAAGCCTGCGTTCGATTGTAATTTGTTGGTAGGAGATGATTTATGGATACCGCAAAGAACCGTGGAAGAATATTGATAATCGGGGCCGGAGGCGTCGCGACCGTCGCGGTACACAAATGCGCGCAGGTTCCTCAAATCTTCACGGAAATAATGATTGCAAGCAGGACGCTCTCCAAGTGTGAGGCGATCAAAAAAGATATCAAACAGAGATACGGCAGAGAGATTCAGATAGCACAGGTGGATGCCGACAATGTATCGGAACTGACCGCCCTCATACATAAATTCCAGCCGGACGTTGTTCTTAATCTCGCGCTTCCCTATCAGGACCTGCATATTATGGATGCCTGTCTGGCCACAGGGGTTCACTACATAGATACTGCCAATTATGAACCCCTCGATGAAGCCCACTTTGAGTACAGTTGGCAATGGGCATATCAGGAGAGGTTCAGGCAGAAAGGGATCATGGCGGTCCTTGGTTCAGGATTCGACCCGGGCGTAACTAATATCTTCACTGCCTATGCTCAGAAACATCTCTTCGATGAGATAAACTATCTGGATATACTGGATTGTAACGCCGGAAACCACGGCCATGCCTTTGCGACAAACTTCAATCCTGAGATCAATATCCGTGAAGTGACACAGAGCGTGCGACACTGGGAAGAGGGTACTTGGATCGAGACGCCTGCTATCATCGAAGAAGGCAGCACACATTTCAGCTTTGATTACCCGATAGCAGGTGCAAAGGACAGCTATCTCCTCTACCACGAAGAGTTGGAGTCACTGGCTCTGAATATAAAGGGACTGAAACGGGCCAGATTCTGGATGACATTCTCTGATAATTACCTCACCCACTTGAGGGTGCTCAACAATGTGGGTATGACCCGTATCGACGAGGTTGACTATGAGGGGCACAAGATCATTCCGGTGAAAGTTCTCAAGGTCCTGCTTCCCGAACCAGCCTCTCTTGGAACAAAATATACAGGGAAGACAGTCATCGGCAACATTATGACGGGGAAAAAGAACGGCAAGACTATTACCCGGTATATCTACAATGTCTGTGACCATGAAGAGGCATTCAACGAGACGGGAACGCAGGCAATAGCCTATACAACAGGAGTTCCTGCCATGATCGGGGCCATGATGGTGCTTACCGGAGTCTGGCAGGGAGTTGGAGTGTACAATATAGAGCAGCTCGATCCCGACAAATTTATGGATGCGTTGAATAGATACGGTCTTCCCTGGCAGGTCGTCGAGCATACACCGCTTCCTGAAAAGATTTGAAGCTTATCCGATGAATGCTGACAAACAAATTAAAGAGACAATCCGGGCGATTTCAGGAAAAGATACATTGGCTGCGGGCGCGTACTACGCTCTGTCCGGCAGCGCGAGAAAAAAAATACTTGCCGTACTAAGCGGTAATGAACTCAAGTTGCTGACGCGCTTAATCAAAGAGGCCAAGAAAAAAAGTTTTACGGGGGCAAACAAAAGGTTCCTCGAAATCGCCGCCGGGAATATCTCTACGCCGGTATACCTCATAGATGAAACCCTCATAGAAGAAAACATGCGGGTGCTGCGGTATGTAAAAGATCGCACAGGCTGCAAGATACTGCACGCCTTAAAAGCATACGCGTCATTCGCCACATTTCCGATGATGAGCAGATATCTGGACGGGACCTGCGCGAGTGGTCTCAATGAAGCCAGACTCGGCCGTGAAGAATTCAAAAAAGAAGTGCATACCTTCGGAGCGGCATACAGAGAAAAAGAAATCCGGCAGATACTGAAGTATTCCGACTCCATCATCTTCAATTCCTTTTATCAACTTGAGAAATACGGCAGTCTGGCAAGGAAAAGCGGCGTGGAGATAGGCCTGAGGGTCAATCCGGGACATGCTGAGATCACGACAGAGATGTACAACCCCTGTGCTCCCAATTCACGGCTTGGAATCGTCCACGATGCATTCTGTGAAGAGTTTCCTGAGCATGAAGGTATCATTAAGGGTTTGCACTTTCACGCAATGTGTGAGCAAAATTCGGACGTGCTTGAGAGAGTGCTCAAGTCCTTTGAAAAGCTCTATGGGTCGTACATCAAGGGGCTGAAATGGGTCAATTTCGGGGGCGGACATCACATAACGCGCGACGACTATGATCTGGAGCGTCTCATCAGACTCATAAATAATTTCAAGAAAAAGTACGGGGTGCAGGTGTATCTCGAACCCGGCGAAGCGAGTGTCTTGAACGCTGGGGTTTTGATCTCTTCTGTTCTGGATATAGTTAAAAACGAGGCAGAGATCGCCATTATAGACGCATCGGCGGAAACCCATATGCCTGATGTGCTGCTGATGCCGTACAGGCCCCACATCATGAAGTCGGGCCAGGCGGGCGAGAAGAAGTATACCTACAGAATCGCGGGGCCAAGCTGCCTTGCCGGGGATGTTATGGGCGATTACTCCTTTGATCGGCCTCTCAAAAGGGGAGACAAGCTGGTCTTTACCGACATGGCGTTATACAGCATCGTAAAGAGCACCACTTTCAATGGGATCAATCTTCCGTCTATCGCGGTGGTGCGGGATGGGAAAAGGGTTGAGATAGTGAAGTCTTTCGGTTACAAAGAGTATAAAAACAGACAATCATAATCAGATTTTGTCTTTTTGTGTTCGGCCGATGGCGTGTTCGGGAATCGCATCTGCGGCGTTCTGCTTCGCCTTGCGCTGCTCCATGTATGCATATACACGTCCGCGCCAGCAAGGCTTACAGCCCATCCACATCTGCCGCTTCCACTCCACACCATCGTCCACCCACGCCGGCATACTCAGCTCTCTTGCAGAGTATGCCGGATATTGCATTGGAGTATTCAATTGGTTTGCGCTTCGCTAAATAGATTCGGTCTCCATGTCACGAGTACGCCCAGTGACGTAGGTTCCATTTCTCGTTTCATCTACAAAGTGAGTACTGGGCATGTAATGAAGAATCGTAGATTACGGGTTAAACATAATATTAGAAGGCACTATTCATATTTATTTCTTCAATATCGAGTTTAAATTTCTGCGTAGAGATCTTGGTTTGAAAGACTCGAACCGGAATGTTTTTTTTAAGGTACTCATCTTCCACGATCTCCAGTACTCTTGTTTTGTCAGGAACAGATATTCTTGCTCCAAGATACAATTCCCTAAAGAATCGTCGATCAAAGCGAAGTACTTTGGTTTTGTACTTTTTATAAGCCAATAGTATTCTATGTTCCTTTTCATATTTCCAAAATTTCGCTTTATTTGTGTGGGCATCCATAAAGGTGGAAATGTCATCCTGGTATGGTTTAAATACAATAATTTCGTCTCTATCATATTTTACTTTGAAAGCTGGGAAAACACCATTTTCTAAGGTTGGTGGATCACCAGGAATATTACCTAAATCAAACTTTATTGCCGGATACTCTTCATTACTTACATTAGCAAGTCCAATACAGATCCCTTTGTGAGAGTCAGCATAATGGCTCCACATCAGCACATTTGACCGCTCAGACGAGAAGCAAGAAGACATTATAGTCGTTTTTGCCACTTCATAGGCTGTAAAAGAATACTGTTCGGGGGAAATTTCATTGTTTTCAATTTTCTTGCGAAGAGATAGTTTAATGTCTTCTGGTATAGGTGTTTTCTCGAGCGTAGCTAACACTTCTTCAATGCTTGCTGAGGCATCAATCCTAACCTTTGAATCAAAAGGATCGTTATATTCATGGCCGAAAGAGAAGTAGATTTCTTGATTCCGTAGTAATTGTTCAGTATGGTAGTTGATGGGTCTGTATTTGTAATAAATCGGCGGCATACTTCATCCCCCTCCTGGTCTTTTTCTGCCCTTCTAACAATTAATCTACAGTAAGCCGTACTCTCCGAAATATTATTCTTTACAGGGTATATTGTCAATAATATATGTAATATATGATCGGTTACCGATCGTAATGTTATATATCGGGTGTAAATTCTAAAAACTCGATTAAGGAAGAAAGCCATGCGTTATCTCAGGGACGTAGTTGACTAAGTTGATAAACTCGCCGATTCGCCGTTTCTCCGATTCGCCCATTCTGTCTTTATCAATCTCTCCGCCCATTAATCCTCTGAGTCTGTCAAGCCTCGTCCGGGTTATCCGGCAGGTAGCCGTTTCTGAGGCAAAATAGAGAATAGTTGGGGAAATTTAGTTCCTTGAGAACTCTTTTCGTTTCAGCAGTATCATACTCAAACCGCCGCAATTGAATCTGTCCCGTAGATGTATCGAAGGTGACAAAGCTTGGACGAGGATCGCGATCCCTGGGCCCACCGACGCTTCCCGGGTTAATCAGGATTTTGTTGCCCAGCTTTTTCACGTAAGGCACGTGGGTGTGGCCTGTGAGAATCACTTCTGCCTGGATGTCCCCATAATATGCGGCCAATTCCGGCAGGGGTGTGTTCAGATCAAGGTAGTGATGGAGAGGCATGCGGGGCACCGTATGATTCATGTAAAATGAAATACCATCAAGAACGAATTCACATTCTCGGGGAAGCCCTGCCAGGTATCTCTTGGATTCGTCGGTAATAAGCCCTCTTGTCAGGTCTGTTGCCCGGTCAAGGGCCTCAGCGTAGTGGGCATACTTTTCCCCCAGGAAGTCGGAGGCTTTCCGGTCGTGGGCCACAACGTAATCGTTATTTCCCGAGCAGATGTACATCACGGCATCTCTCACTGCGTTGATGCATTGCTCGGGAAAAGGGTAATCAACCACGAGATCACCGCAACAAAGCAAGGCATCATATGGGATTTTTTTTGTTACGTTCTCGAGGGCATGCAAGTTTCCATGAATGTCTGAAACAATAAGCAATTTCATCAATAGCCTCCAAGAATATGATGGATACGGGCCATCTCAGGGACGTAGTTGACTAAGTTGATAAACTCGCCGATTAGTCCGTTCATGTCTTTTATTAATTTTCCCGTCCACGAGACCATTCTGCCGCAATCATCGGCAAATTTCAAGAAGAAAATCTCGGCAAGATTACTGGATGGGGAAGGTGTGCCAACCGGATGAAAAAAAATAAATGAGAAACGAAACCCTATTAGAGCATAAAGTTGCTCATATCGTTTTTCAGTGATACTTCCTGATAGATATTTTCGATGTCATGGGCGTCAAGCCTTTTAAAATCACGTTCTATAGGCGTTACAATAACGCCGCACATTTCGATTACGGCGGGGCTTACAACAATCCTTTCATCACCCTCCCTGAAAAACGCATCCGGTCGGTGTTTCACGCGGGGGAATATCAATATGCGCCACTCCCCTTCCTCCATGAAGCCCGCCACATTTATCATGGGTTCTTTATTGAGGAAGAGGTTCTCTTTCATTGCCGAAATCATGCCTTGAAAGGAGGACCCGAGAGGCGGCCGACTCTCTCCCTCCAGTATGAGGATTTCACGACCAATATTATTTACACGATAGATACTGACACCATCACCGTGAGCGATTTTGGTAAGCTTCGTTTTCTCGGCAGACTCATCTTCAATGGGTAAAAGTCCCGCCGGAATGGCCTGAAAATGGTGGTGATCCGGAGCGGATGCGCCGCATTCCGGCCCGTTGTAGAGAATGGTCCAGGAGTTGCCCAAATCAGTCATCAGTTGGAGAAATACATCAATATTGGCTTCAATAAATTGAGGGCGGTGGTCAACAGCGGCTATAGTCAAATGGGAATGAAAGGCGGGCATGGGATTACAGAGAATCAGGTATGTATTCCGGTAAAGGATACCCTTCTGGTTTCCGGGAAGATTCTTGAGGCACAAGAAACAGGGCCGTTCATTGACCGATCCTTTATCGACCGCGGCCATGGTGCTTTTCGCCCTGAGGGGATTATGCCGGAGGCGTACAGAGAATCCGTTGCAGCATATTTCTCGGTCCTTCGTTGTTTTCAAGGATTCATATCCATCGGCCAGTTCACGCCATGTCTCCAGTTGATCGGTAAGGAGTTCCGAAACGAGTTGCGGTAGGTTTTTTTCGTTTTTCTTACCATCAAAAACTGCGAAGACCTTATTCGACAGGTTTGTTTCTTTATCTATTGACAGATCCTCCTCTTCCCCTGTTGAGTTGCTGCCGGGCGATAATTTCATCGGTTCTGACCCTGTCTTTGAAGGCGTCATTTCTATTTTTTGTCTCCAAGGATAAGGCGGCATCGGTATTACCCGGCCAGCGCCTGCAGAGATAAAGGCTTTCGTAAATCCGTCCGATCCGGTATTCACGGCAGATCCTTAAGCCTGCGGCATAATCTTCGCCGTAGCTTACATTGAGGAATTGAATATCACGCATAATATTGGTATGAAAGGCCCTCGGGGCGCCAAGACCGTTTATGCGCAACGCGTTGTTCCGGCCATTTTCATCGGTCCATTCGCGATGGTCGATAAGACCAGGCGGGACCTCCTCCAGATCAAAATTAACAATGGTGTAGGAGCCTATCATCATGGCATAGTGCCCCTGCCGAAGCATATCGACGATCCGCTGCAGGGTAGACGAGCTTGCGTAGAGATCGTCCGAATCGAGCTGCACGGCATATCGTCCGCAGTTATCAGACAGCAATGCCTCGTTCCAGCAGCCCCCTATACCGAGGTCTGTCCTAAAAGGTACGAGATGCTTCAGCTTGTCATGCTTTTTCGCAAGATCGGAAAGCAGGGCCGTTGTGCCATCTGTGGAATAGTTATTCACAACGATGACGTTGAATGAAAAGTCCGTGTCCTGCGAGAGGGCGCTTTTGATTGCGTCGGCAACGGTATCTTTTCTGTTCCGCACCGGTATGACCACGGAGGCCTCTACGGGGATGCTGTCCTTTGTCTGAAGTCGCGGGACATCACGCACAGTATCAGGAGCAAGATAAGCGTCGATCCTCTTTAAATGATCGGTAAAGACAGTCTCCATCTCCTTCTGGACCTCGGCCTGTTTCGGGTCCACATAGGCAAATATCTTTTCGTTGCCCGAATCATCCTCCGCAGCCGACAGAGAATAGAGATACTCGCCAAGGTGGAGTATTGTGTGGTCGATGGAAACCTTGAGACGAAGATCGTAGATACCGGCATATCGCACGGCCGGGGTGTTCCCGTATTTTTCTATTGCCGCCCGGACGGCCGACAGAGAGAAGAGCATCAATGCCCCGAAATCAAAATTATCACGGATGCTTCCTTTTTGATAATCATTAAGAGGATGAGGAACATTACCGTCATGCTCTTCGTCATAAAAGTCGCAGTAAGTTATGCCGGCTTTTGTTTTTTCGGCTGTCTCTAATACCTTATCAAGTACGTGAGGTTCAATAGATATCACTTGAGGGAGTGTCGATAAAAGAAGGTAATCGCTTTTAACGCTGTCCAGTATCCGACGAAGTGTGTGCTGAGATGTAATCGGCCCGGAGGCCAGCACACGGCATCGCGGCACATTGAAAGAAGGCCCTTCAAGACCCACAACGATCACATCTTCCACGAGCCCTGAATCAACGAAGAACCGCAGCATCTTCTCGAAAAGGGGTCCATGAAAGAAAGGCACCGCTATCGTGATTGGCTTCATTCGGCACATCATATCACAAGAGTTGCTGTTACGCACGTAGAACATGCACAACGACCCCGTTATGTTTATCAAAGGGGCTCACGTCGCCCCCTCCAGCAGCAAAGCTACTGGAGCCACCCCCTCTGCTCGCAGAAGCTCGCTGGATTCCCACGGGCATTGGCCCGTGGGAATCTACTGTCTTCCTGCGTCTATACCCCAATCTCTCATTGACAGTGCCTTTCAAAAATAATATTGTAAGAATCATGACACGGCAGAATGTGCAGTTCTCAGGGGTAGGGCACTCAGGGAAGATACCGACCAATGAGCCGGTTATTCACGTTGGGATAATGGATGAACAACCTGTGATCGAAGCTTCACTGAATGGCGAATACGACACGGACGGCTCAGGCCCTTTGTCGGGCAAGTTCATCGCGAAGGTGTCTTCGGGCACGATAATCCTCTTTGATGGAGCAGGCCGTGAGATTACGCGAGCGCCGGAGGTGTCATTCAAGGCGCGTGGCGATGCCTGTTTTACCCTCTTCGGGGTAACTATCGGAAACCGTTTCCACTGGGAGAGGAAAGAAGACCAGACCTTTCAGCGCGACCTTGTCCTCAAAGCCCGCGAGAACGGCACAATGGCCGCCATCAATGCCATACCTCTTGAGGATTATCTAAAAAGTGTCATATCTTCCGAAATGAGTGGCAATGCCTCCCACGAATTCCTCATAGCCCACGCTATCCTGTCGAGGAGCTGGCTCCTTGCCGCGCTTAAGCGAAAGCGCAGGCCCGATAAGCCGTCGTTTCATCCATCACAAGGCACAGCACGCGACAATGAACTTGTCCGTTGGTACGAACAGGAAGACCACGACGTATACGATGTTTGCGCTGACGATCATTGTCAGCGTTATCAGGGTATTACAAAGATCGTCTCTTCCCGTGCCGGCGACGCGGTGCTGCAAACGAGAGGACAGGTATTGACGCACGGCGATGAAATCTGTGATGCGCGGTATTCAAAGGCATGCGGGGGTCTTACGGAGGATTTCACCACAGCATGGGAGACAAGACATGTACCGTATCTTACTTCCATTTCTGATGCACCGATTGTCCATAATCCGATAAAAACAGAAGAAGAAGCAGTCCGGTGGATCACCTCTGAGCCTGAGGCACACTGCAACACAAGGGACGATGGCGTTCTCAACAGTATCCTCCCCGGCTTTGATCGCGAGACAGAGGCGTTTTTCCGCTGGAAGGTCGAATATGAGCGCACAGAACTGGAGGAGATCATACGTAGCAAATCGGGTTTTGATTTCGGCACACTCAGGGAGATCAGACCTCTTTCGCGTGGTCCTTCGGGCCGCATCTTTCGTCTCAGCATTACCGGTTCTAAAAAAAGCATGGTTGTGGGAAAAGAGCTGGAAATCAGGCGATGGTTGTCCCGAAGCCACCTTTACAGCAGCGCCTTTGTAGTGAGCGCGAAACATAACCGGCATAAGGAAGTCGAAAGATTTGTTTTTCATGGCGCCGGATGGGGACATGGTGTGGGACTTTGCCAGATCGGCGCCGCTGTGATGGCGCATAAGGGATTCAAGGCGGGTGAGATATTGGCACACTATTTCCCCGCAACGCAAATACGGAAGATATATTGATAAGGCCGCACCAACGGCCCGGACAAAAGAAAAGAGAGGTTGGCAACCATTGAAGAAACGACGGTTCAAGACTGCCTTCATCCTCGGCGCGGGCCTCGGAACGAGGCTGCGCCCGCTGACGCAGCAATGCCCGAAGCCTCTTCTATCGATCAATGGTCGTCCCGTCATCACTTACGCCATGGAACACCTGCTGCAGGCAGGAGTTGAACGTTTTATCGTCAATACGCACCATTGCCCCGAGGTCTACCGTGAGCATTTTCCTGACAGACAATGGCACGGGGTACCCATCCTGTTCTGTCACGAGCCGATCCTTCTTGATACTGCCGGAGGGCTCAAAAATATTGAAAATCTCCTTGGCGAAGACGAAGCAATCCTCTGCTACAACGGAGATGTTATCGCTGATTTTCCGTTGCAGAGGCTTATTGAGGCGCACGAAATGAAAAGACCGGAAGCGACACTGGCGCTTCGAAGCACGGGTCCTCTTCTGAATGTAGATATAGATGAAAAGGGCGAGGTGTGTGATATAAGGCACACCCTGGGAAACGCCGGCATCAGGAGCTGTCTCTTTACCGGCATCTATGCTGTGGAAACCACCCTGCTCAGATCTATCGAGGCGGGCAGGGTCGAGTCTGTTATCCCAGTCTTCATACGGAGAATCATCGAAAAGCCGGGCTTAGTGTGCGGTATCGTCATCGATGAAGGCCGATGGCACGACATTGGATCAATCGCCGAATATGAGGCGCTGAAGACTGAAATCAAGCGAGCTTCTGCGAGCAGAGGGGGTGGCTCCAGTAGCTTTGCTGCCGGAGGGGGCGACGTGAGCCCCACTGATGGTGGGCGGATAATGTTCCCGGAAGAATTGATCGATTTTGCCCAAGCATCCTTGGGACTCCCCGGGTTGACACTTTTGGAACTTGTCCCATTGCCGGTCAGGGGTTCAGACAGGAGCTTCTTCAGAATTACCTGGAATGATGGCGCATCAGCTATACTGGTCCGTTATGATCCTGTGCGTGTTGAAAACGCCTATTATGCCGACATTGCCGTCTTTATCCGCAGTATCAATGTACCGGCCCCTGCCATATTTGGCCATGATCCTGTCCGGTGCCTTATGGTGATGGAGGATATGGGCAATATTGACCTCTGGTCTTTCAGGACATCCCCGTGGGACGTAAGACGTGCGCTCTATTGCAAAACCCTTGAGGCCGCCCATCGGCTCCATGCCTTTTCGATAAAAGATTTCCCGTCAGAAAAGGTCAGACTTATGGATGGGTTTGATACAGCGCTATACCGCTGGGAACGTGACTACTTCAGGGAACATTTTGTAGGAGGGGTATGCGGCATCGTGCCCGAACCCTCACTGGCGAAGGGGCTTGAAGACGAGCTCGCGGCGCTCGCGGAGAGCCTTGGCGGAACAGAGTCTTGCCTTGTGCATCGTGATCTCCAGTCCCAGAATGTGATGATCCGCGAGGGGGAGGTGTTCCTCATCGATTTTCAGGGTATGCGTTTCGGAAGCAGGTTCTATGATCTGGGCTCTCTACTCAACGATCCTTACGCAGCGTTTTCCGAAGAAGAACTCCTCGATCTGCTCGGTTTCTATTACGGCCTGTCAAAAAAAGATATAAAGTGGCCTCTCTTTGTAGAGTGCTTCTGGAAGGCCTCGGCACAGCGCCTCATGCAGGCGCTGGGGGCCTACGGATTCCTGGGTAGAACAAAAGGATTAAGAAGTTTCCTTGACCATATACCTTCCGGGATCTCGAACCTTCATCGTTCGGTCACGCGCGTTTCATCACTGCCATTACTCCGCGAACTCACAGAAAAGTGCCTCACGCTCTTCAAGTAGTGGCTTCATTTTTCGCACCTGATAAAAAGAGAAATTGTTGGAAAAACGAAACCCTTAAACCTTGAACTTGCCAACCACTTTCATAAGGTCTGTTGATAGGATCGCAAGATTATCCGATGCCTGTTCAATTTCAGTGGCGCCGTTACTTGTTTCCTTGGAGACGGATGCCATCGTTTCTACATCATCGCTTATAGTCTCAGAGGTTACCGACATCTCCTCAATGGCGGATGCGATTTGCTGGACCATCGACTGAAGGTCGTTAACGCTTTTTACGATCCTGTCCAGGGCGTCACCTGCCTTGGTGGATAGATCTACACCTTTTTCCACCTTGCGCTGGCTATCGTCCATCGTGGAGACGGCCTCCCCATTTCTGATTGTATGGCCTTTATCATCGTCCCCACTTCGTCTGTCGCTT
>Ga0182017_10002350_pt1 | contig 14357 bp, 9 predicted proteins | sample 712E3DmetaG_FD_120492 | JGI IMG/M metagenome (GOLD analysis project Ga0182017, IMG submission 120492) | Permafrost microbial communities from Stordalen Mire, Sweden - 712E3D metaG | ecosystem: Environmental > Terrestrial > Soil > Wetlands > Permafrost | place: Sweden: Stordalen | collected... | reverse complement strand
CAGCACGCAGATCGGGCGGACAAGCCGGTCCCCCAGGGCCGCCCAGGCACCTGCGGAAGTGCAGTCTCGCGCCGAGGATGGGCTTCCCATACCGGAAATACCCCATTCGATGGGGCTATGCACCGGAAATCCGGGCTGCGGTCCAGATCAGGACTGTGATGGGTGTCCCTGCTGGCCGTGACACATCGTCGAAGGAACGGTCACGACCTACGACGTCCCAATTCTGTTGACCCTGATAAGTTCGACCACGACTAAGAGCAAATGTCAGCCCGGCCTAGGACACCAGATTTTCATTCTGGGTACTGGGGTTCAAATCCGGTTGGGGCTACTTCATGAATTGCGAACAATGTTGAAAAGCTGGCTCAACGGTTGTGAAGAATCGGATTCCATCTGCTGCCAGCCGTTGCCGCGGATCTTCAGGTCTTGCCACCGCCATGGCAACCTGCTGTCAACCGTTCAAACTGAACTCACCGCCAAGGCGAACACCGCCGACCCCGCTGTCGGCGGTGTTCTTGTGCCATCACATCGTTTCGTTGCAGGATTGATGTGCGTGGGCTAATGAGGGGAAATGGCACACAACCTCTGCAAGGTTGACGGGGCGATGCTCGACGACCCCGCAAACGAGGAAAATATGCCATTCGACTATGTCGCTAATGCGACAGCTCATTTGCTCAACATCGTACGCGCCAATTCTCAGCTTCGCTCCAGCCCCCTCCACGCCCAACTCCTCTCGTTGATGGAATTCTGGAATGCTGCGCCCGAAGGGCGGGAGAAAGGCCGAGCTGTCGACGCGTTTGTTGACCTTGCCTACTTCGGGACGGTAGGAAAGGCTCTCTGGTATCTACGCGGGAAGAACGATCCTCAGCTGCAGCGCGAGTTGGAGCGACTCGCGACCGTCCCAGGCGCGCTCATCGGGAACCAGTACCTATTCTACATCGCTGGCACGCTCGCCGCGAAAGGCTATGATGTCTCTTTCGTGCCAGAGAAGGGGAAACAAGGGAAGAAGACGCCCGACCTGCGCGCCTCGAAAAACGGCAAGACGGTCTGGATCGAGGCGAATGCGAAGCAGCCCAAGCGGCTCATCGACACTCCCGCGAAGCTCTGGCAGCTGATCCGGGACATCATCAACGAGAAGAAGCAGAAGTTCGCGGACCCTACGTACTGGCCGGGCCTAATCACCGCGGACATCTCGCCTGCGCAGCATCTCGTGAACGAGAACGGAACAATTCCGCGACTCAAGCTTCGCGAGGACCTCTGCCGGCCGCTCGGAGCCTCGCTGGCGGATGGGTTCATCTATCCGCTCTACGCAGACGACGAGTGGCACACCCAACCGGAGAACCAGGGCAACGTCTTCGCCTACGCTGTCGACGAATTCTCCCGGATCGACCGTGCAAAGTATGGCGTAACCCAATGCTTGATCACGATCACGCGTCGAGTCTGGCACGACGGTCATCAGCTGGCGCTTCCGAAAGGCCACCAACTCCTGGTGCACCGCTTGAGCGAGGCCGATGCGCTTCTTGAACTTTCACGGCACATCTACATGGTGGATTCGAAGACCGACGACGAAAGTGTCGATCGCGCGTAGCGGCAACTCGGGCTTCATTGCATCTCCCTTCGTCTACTTGGCCCCAAGGTGGGGACCAGACACTTTCGTCATGGAATCCGAAACCTTGTCCGGAGCGTGTGGCGGCCACTGGCCGGGTCGAATTCGCGCTGGACGTCGTCCCGATCAGTCCTCCCTAGCCGGGTCCACGTCGTTACTGCGTTGGGCGCCTTCGTGGTGTCAAACCCATGCGGGACACTGATGCCGACGAGGTCGCTGATGAGGTAGCGATCATGGAAGTCGTCCCAAAGGAAGACCTCGAACGAGAGGCCCGAAGTCGCCGCAGCGGCCGCGAGAGCGGGGCGGACGGCTGCTTCGACAGTCTCCAACTGCGGGCGTTTGTCTTGGCTGGTGCCACACCAGGCGACGCGGTGGATCTCGACGAGGGGCCGCGGCGATCGGCCACCCGCGCTGGCGAGCAAAGCGACGGCGTCGCGGTATCGATACTCCGTCGGGTCGAAGTGTGGGTCGATCAGCATGATCGAGTTGGCGTGGCGAAGCACGAGGTCAAGCCCGGTGCGGTATGCTGCAAGTGTCCGACTCAGGCGCAGTGATGAGCTGCGACTGGCCCACCAGGGTGTGCTGGATAGACGTCCTACGGCGGCGACGAGCGGATTGGCGCAATGTGGGCCTACCAGCGCGTCCGATACAATGATGCCCGCAAGCTCGCGCGGTGGCTGATGGCTCGCAATCGCTTCGCCGCACCACTCAGCGTCGGTCTTGGGAGCTACGCTCCCAGAAGGAGGAAACGTGATGAGTCGTTTCTGGCTGGCGAGCTTTTTCAGAAGCTCCTTGCCGCGCGGGTGCCAGGGGCGATCACCGCTGATGAAGAGTCTGCCCCACTCGCCAGCGCGAAGGTCGCGAACGAGTCCTTCGTGGAGCATGACATCTTTGAGCGTCTGCAGGTGAAGACCGCAGACTTCTTGGCTGCTGTACGATGTCGCGTCGAAGACGTCGGGCGTGAGCGCATATTCGGCGAGGAGCGCCATCAGAAGACCTCTCGTAGGCCTTCCTCGAAGAACCCGCCCGGCCACGCCTTCACCAGCTCGCCGCGCTCATTGAGCGGCATCTCGCGGATGATACTGCGTGCTCCATCCGGCTCGACGAATAGCACCATTACCTGGTCAGGCCGCACCGGGCGGCAGCCGTCAGGGAGACGCTGCTCCGCGGTTTCGCGCATCCGTCGCATCACGCGAAGGAGCACATGCTCGCTGTGCGTTTCGAGCAATAGCGTGTTTCGTCGCTCCCCGAGGGCTGACTCGATGAACACATCGCCCAACTCGGCCTGCAGTGCCGGGTGAAGGTGAATCTCGGGCTGCTCGATGGCGATGAGCTGTTCTTTGAGGCCATAGGCATTCACCAGCACAGGCAGGACCTGGCTGACGCCGATGCCCACGTCGCGATGGCTGACCACAGTGCTCCGCCGCCGATCCATCAGGACAAGTTCTGTGAAACGGTCGATATCTGCTTTCTGCAGCGTCGCCTTGAACCGCTTCACTTCCTCATCGACATCTTCAACGACTGGGGGACGCCGACCGTCGCCATAGCCCGAACCATCGCCGCTTCCGTAGCCAGCGCCAGATCCGCTGCCGCCACCGCTCCCCCCCCCGCGCCCGTCGCTATAACCCGCGCCCGAACCGCTACCGCCGCCGTGCTCGAGGTCTCCATCGTCCACGCCGTTAAGGCGATCGAGTGCTTCTCGCAGAGGTGCGTCAAGTTGGTCGAAGGCGAGTAGTTCCCGGACGATCACCTCATACGGCGTGCTGAGCCGCTCGGTAGAACTCAGCCATTGGTTGACGGCCGACCGAACATCGGCGTCACGCCTGAGCACGTCCCAGGATGACCCGCCACCCGCATTCCAGTTCGGATCGTGGTGCGACGCGAACGCAAGATGGCGAGGCGGATAGGAACGCAGGGGACCCAGGTAGCGCAGGCGCCCGATCTCCGCGCGAACTGCATCGGAAACCCCGTTGACCAGCTCCCGCAGTGAGCGGGGCAAGAACATGCGAACAGCCTGCGCGAGGCTGTCGCGGCGGTCGCCCTTCCCTACTGGAAAGAGGAGTGTCTGCATCCCCTCCTCGGCCGCCGAGACCTGAGCATCCATCCTTGGTAGGAAGCGCCCGAGGCGCGCGACCAGTTCCGGAACCACAGCATCGACCGCCTGGTCGATGCCCGCGAAGTCCTCGTCTCTCACCTCCTGGGTCGTGGTCGTCGAGAGCACAACGGCCTTCAGAATCTCGCGCAGGACCGGGTGTTCCTGCTCGATCCGGTCGATGCGCAGCATGCCACCTCGGCGCGCGCTCATTGCGACAAGAGGCTTGTCGTCCGCGAGCAGGACGCAGGTCTCGACGCCCACCCGCGGGCCGCGCACGCGTGCAAAGTCACCAAAGAACGTGGGCTGGGTTTCGTCGACCTCGCCCATGCCGATGGTCATCGCAAGCTGCACGGTACGCACCGGCGCCAGCAACTCGCCCAGCCGGCCGGCAAGCTGAGTGGTGTCCAACTCGATCGCCCACTCGACGCGCCGGCTGGCGTCGCGCCGGTGCACATATTGGCGGAAACCGCCCAGGTCGATGGACTCGCCGCCAATTTCGGTGCGCTGGGTATCGAGGTCACCCGTCAGGATCGCGTGATGCGCGAGCGCCAGGCTGTGGATGATGCTCGACTTGCCGGCACTATTGGGGCCGTAGATCAGGGTAATCGGGCGCAGAGGGACCTGCTGGGTCTCAGCGAAAGCTTTGAAATTCCCTAGGTGAAGACCGCGGATCATGCTCGCGCCTCCGGGAAACTAGCGGCAGCGAGGTGGCGGGCCTGGACTTCCATTTCTTGGAGAAGTTCCTTCATGTGGGCCTCGCGCCAGGAGAATGTGAGGGTGCCGGAGAAGGCACGCCGAAGCAACGTCGAGAACACGACGTCGAGCTGTCGTGCCGCCGCGCAACGACTAGCCGAGTCTTTTCGCGCGGCCATGACGTTCGCCCGAAATCTCAACTGTAGACCAGCGGGTGGCAGGAGGAGAGGTAGGCTTCTAAGACCGTCAGCGCCGATATTCGACTGTCCTGCCGTAGTTCGTATGTAGGGCTTCATTGCAAGCCGACCTGCCGTCGTGCGAAGGAAGGCGGCCACATACCAAGGATCGGCCTGTGTGGTCTCCAATCGGGCTCGAATCAGGTAGGAGGCAAAGACAGTGTCTCCCACTGACAGCGGCTGGTAGACCGCACAGCGCCCGACGTAGTCGGGGTTTCCGTTCGTTCGTACGAACAGAAGATCGTCGGCCTGAAGGCGGAGGCGCGCCAGCTCAGCCCCATCAAACCGGGAGAATTTCATATCGGAGCGGTCTACTTCGCCCCGAACCACGTTGGGAATGCGCAAGACAGGTATGCCAGTGGCATCATCGTCACACCGCTGGGACGTACCATACCGAAGATCGATTTCGACTTGTCCGAGCGTGGAACGAGGCCACCCCTTCGGGTTAGTAGCCGGATCCCCGAACAGCTTCACGAAGAGTGAGGGGATGATGCGGTCTGCTTTGGCGTCGGTCTCGGCTCGCTGGCGGCGAAGGGTATCGGCCTGGTCGAGCAGATCGACGATGCGACGCTGTTCAGCGGGAGCCGGAACGGGGATCTGTATCCGCTGGAGCTTTTCGACATCGACGCTGTGAACGGTCGCGCCGCGCTTCACGCAGCTAGAAAGCACGTGATCTGCCCGTTCCTCCAGAGCGTAGGCCAAGAAGTCCGGGCCGAGAGGACCGCCAGGAAGAAACGCCTTCATGTCCTGGTTGAGAGCAACAGGGACCCGTGCAATCGCAACCGGGAACCTGCGCACGAGAATCCCCGAGCGTACGACAACAAGGACACTGCCGGCTGGCACTAGCTGGGTCGCGCTCGATGCGACCGCCGCGTCTGTGATGTGATCCTCGGCGTCCCGTATCTCGCGGTGCCCCATGTCCTTGGGGGAAACCCACGGGATGGTGCCATTCCAGAAGGAGTCATTCTGCTTTGAAGGCGTGCCGCCCCCAACCGGCCGGGCCAATCGGCCAAGCGCTTCAGTCGGCCAGTTCAAGCAGTCGCCTCCACATCCGCCAGCAGCTTCTCAAGGCCGTCCTGGATCTCACGCTCGTGCTCCAGTACCTCGCGAATCAACTGCGCCGGATCCTCCTCGACCACCGTCTCACCTACCCTTGGCTTGTAGCGAGCCGCCGCCAGGTTGAACTCGTTCTCGGCCAGCAGCTTGTGGGTCGCCCACCACGAATGTGGCTCGTCGCTGCCTGGCTTAAGCACACTGCCGGCCTCAACGCCGGGCACCTTCTTGAACCCTGAACTCTTGTACTTCTTCCACGCGACAAGCAGGGCCGGGATGTCGTTCTTGTCGGGCGTCTCGGGCCGGCCGCCGCCCTGGATCTTGTCTGGGTCAAAGCCGTCGTTCTTGACCTCGTAGAAGAGCACCTTGTCGCCGCTCGGTTTCTTGCCGTCGGCCGGACGCTGAAAGACAATCACTGCGGTCTTCACGCCGGCATAGGGTTTGAACACTCCCGCGGGCAGCGACACCACCGCGCGCAGGTCGAAGTCTTCGACCAGCTTCCGGCGCAGCTCGACATGGGCCTTGTTTCCGCCGAAGAGCACGCCCTCGGGCAGCACCACCGCACAGCGACCGCCGGGGGCCAGGTGTTTCATCATCAGGCCGAGAAAGAGCAGCTCGCTCTTCTTCGAATCCGTGGGCAGGTCCTGGCGGATGGATTCCTTGGGCAGAACACCGGCAAAGGGTGGATTGGACAAGATGACCTTGTAGCGCCGATTGAGATCGTCCTCGGTCAGTCCCCCCAGCTCGGAAAGTGAGTTCGCGCGCTTCAGGTTGGCGTGTCGGATGCCGTGCAACACGAGGTTCATCACGGCTATCCGCATGAGTTGCCGGGAAACGTCGACGCCGTGGATCGATGCCTCCAGCGTATCCCAGTCCGGGAGGCGCTCGCCCGCGCCCTTGCGATACGTCTGCAAGTTGGGAATTGCTTTTCTGGCCTCGGCCAGCGATTGGCCGCGCTTCTCCAGCCAGTCCTCGCCGTAGATCGGGATCTCCTCGGCTTGCTCGCTGTATTTGGCCAGCAGCGCATCGACCACGTCGATGAGAAAGCCGCCTGTGCCGCAGGCCGGGTCGAAGATCGTGTCACCAAAGTCCGGTTCCACCATCTCGACCATGAAGGCGCGGATCTGACGTGGCGTGCGGAACTGGCCGTTCAGCGACGACTGGCCCAGGTGGGTGAGCAAATACTCGAAAATGTCGCCTTTGACGTCCGGGCCGAGCCTCTTGAACTCGATGCCGTCCACCTCGTCGATGGTCTGCTTGAGTACGGCCGGGTCCACAATCTCCAGAACTGCATCCCGGAAGTACTCGGCCACTCGAGGTTCGTCCTTCACTAGCGACGCCATGTATGGGAAGACGTCGTCGCGCACGAAGTCGCGCAGGTCGCTACCGCTCTTGAACTTCCATTTGGACCAGCGATAGCGGGAGGCCTGCTTCGGGTACAGCAGCTTGCCGTTCCCATTCGTCCCGACACTACCCACCATGCGGGCGCGCAGCTCGCGCTCGGATTCCTCCTCGTCCAGGAGCTTGAGAAAAATTAGGTAGGAGAGCTGTTCGATGTACGTGACTGGATTGGTAACGCCTCCCGCCCAAAGGACGTCAGTGATGCGATCGAGCTTCCTTCGGATTTCTTGATTCATGGTGATCTCAGGGCGCCACCGCCGTTGCTACGCATCGGCGCAAAGACGTTGTCGTTCATGTCCCTCACGACGCTCTTCAGGCCATCCTCGCCGAATAGTTCCACGCCGATGCCTGCGGCGTTCAGGATGGACAGTGGCGGCTGGAAGAGATCCTCAAGGGCGAGCTTGCCGCGCGCGATACCCCGGTTCTTCAGCAGTGCCAGATACTGCGCCTGCTCGGGCGTGAGGGAGCGGGTTACCAGCCACGCGCGAAAGTTCTCGTCCAGTCGCTCCTCGCGACTCTTCACCTGGATCATCCCAAGCGCAGCCCTCACAAAGTCGACCAGGGTGCCGCCCGGGTTGCGGTAGGCGCGACGTAGGTTCTCCTCGTTGAAGTAGTGCTTCGGCTGGTTGAGGCGCCTGGCCAGGGCGTCTTCCTCCTCGGGCGAGAGCGGCTGCGCCGCCTTGACCTTGCCCAGAATCTCATCGGCAGCCGCCTGCTGGCGTATGGAGTCCTCCCAGTGGGTAACGTAGTCGCGCTTGTCAACCCGCTCCCCGTCGGGGCCAACCTCGACGTAGGTGACGGCCTCAAGCCACTCATCCTCCAGCCCCAGCTCAACAAGATCTCTGTGGGCCGCGGCTGCTGCCTTCTTGCCGCCCGGTGCATGGCCGTGTCCCGTGCCGGTAAAGATATCGGAGTCGCTGTCGTTGAAGTACTGGTGGTTGCCGAAGAAGTCGTAGATGACGAACTTCTCCTTGCCAATGTGGGGCGCAGTTCTCGTTCCACGACCGCGCATCTGCTGGTAGAGGATCGGGCTACGTACTCGGCGCGCCATCACCAGGTGCAGCACCTCGCGGCAGTCGAAACCGGTGTCGAGCATGCCGACACTCACGGCAACCTGGGGGTACTGATCCTTCTTGAACCGGCTAATGGCATCATCGGCATCGGCGAGATCGCTGGTGATCACCTCGGCATAGCGGCCCTGCTGCTCGGGATGAAGCTCGTTCAGGTACTGCGCCAGGCGGGCCGCGTGGTGCTTGGTGATGGCGAAGACGATCGTCTTGCCCGGAGCGGTCTTTTGCCCTGGGGCCAAGGTGCGGTACTGCTCGTGCGCCAGCCGGTCGAACTCTTCGATCATCAGTCGGTTCGTCTTTTCGTTGGTCCACTTTCGCTCGAACTCGGCCGGGTCGTAGTGCTCTTCGTTCACATCGGCGCCCGCGGAAATGATCTCGGTGATGCCGGTTGCGAACCTGTATGGGGTCAGGTAGCCGGCCTTGAAGGCATCCTGGATTGGATACGAGAAGTCCGGCTGCTGATCCTTGCAGTGGTAGAAGTCATAGGTGTTGCGTTCAATGTATGCAGCCGGGGTTGCCGTCAGGCCGATGTGCAGGGCATCGAAATGGGTGAGCGCGACCTGCCAGGAGCCATAGATAGAGCGGTGCGATTCGTCCGCGACCACCGCGTCGAAATAGCCGCTGGTGTATTCCTGATAGCGGCCAACCATGGTTTGCAGGAGGCACACCGTGATCTGTTGTTCCTGCCGCTGCATTCCCGGCCGGAGCCAGTAGCTGGGATGGCTGGCCAGCACGTCCTGCAAGGCCGCCAGGGCCTGTTTCGCAAGTTGATCGCGGTCGACCAGGAACAGGACCTTCTCGGCATGGCCAGACTCGATGAGCCGCTTGAGGTAGAGGGCAATCATGTCGGTCTTGCCGGTCCCGGTCGGCAGCTCCATGAGGAACCTGCGCTTGCCGAGCTCGACCGCCCGGTCCAGTGCGCGCATGGCGTCCTGCTGGTAGGGGCGCACCGCCCGCGTCTCCCCCTCGCGGATGTAGTAGTCTGGGATCGCGATGGTCGCAAGCGGTCTTCGCGTCGAACGCATCTCGACCAAGCGCTCGAGGTCGCGACGTGAGAAGAATGAGTTGACCAGCCGGGCGTCGTCGTTCTGGTAGTCCCAGAAGTAGATGATCTCGCCGTTGGTCAAGAAGATGAACGGCGCGCCGAGCTGCTTCGCGTACGGAAGCGCCTGCTGTTTCGCCACGTAGGGTTGGATAGCCTGCTTCTTGGCCTCGATGATGGCCAGAGGACGGCCGTTCTGCGAGTACAGGACATAGTCGGCTTTACCGGAGCGGTCGACCTCGACATCGGTTGGTGCGTCCCTGAGGGGGGCGCCCGTTTCGCTGGTCGGCCAAGTGGCAACCCGATGGGCAGCGACGAGAACCTCGGTTCGAACTTGTGACTTGTCCACGGGGTTCCAGCCGGCGACGCGCAAGTGATCGTCGATCACGATCCGAGCATCTGCTTCTGTGTTGGGTTGGCTCATTGGAACTTGTCCGTCATGGGTACCCTAAGCAGATTCTGGGCCATGGTCGACCTCGTATTTGAGAAGCCAGTTCGAGAATGTTTGGTAGCTGGCAAGACCGACCAGCTCGGCAGCCCGCGTTTTGTTGCCGGCGGCTTCCTTCATGGCGCGACCCAGGTAGTGGCGGGCGACTTCCGTCAGCAGATTCGGCAGGTTGAGGCCGTCGCCCAAGGGACGTCCCAAGACATCATGGGGTGCGGCCGGCCGCAGCGACAGGAGCGATTCGCGTGCTTCGTCGGGCGAGATCGTCGTGTCCTCTGACCAGATGAGCAGCCGGCTTAGGGTGTTGACCAGCTCGCGAATGTTGCCCGGCCACGTGTGTCCGAGGAGAACATTTCTTGCGCCGGCAGAAAGTTTCTTGTGCTGGAAGCCGGGCTGACTCTCCGACGCTCGATTCAGGCTATCGAGGAAGTGGTCAATTAGGCGGCTGCCGTCGCCCTCCCGCTCGCGCAGCGGAGGAACGCGGAGCACAACGACGGCCAGGCGGAAGAAGAGATCTTCCCGAAAACCACCGCGTGCGATTTCTTCGGGGAGGTTCCGGTTGGTTGCCGCGATGACCCGGACGTCTACCTTGATTCCCTTTGTGCCGCCGACGCGCACAACATGTCCGTCGTTCAGGACCCGGAGCAGCTTCACTTGTGCTGCCGGTGGCAGTTCGCCGACCTCATCGAGGAAAATGGTCCCCCCATCCGCCTCCTCGAAGTAGCCCTTTCTCAGTTTGTTCGCGCCGGTGAACGCGTCCTTTTCATGGCCGAAGAGCTCGGACTCGATGAGCGTGGGCGAGATAGCTCCGCAGTTCACGATGATCGGCTCTTTTGCGGCGCGGAGACTGGAGCGATGGATGGCCCGAGCGAAGAGCTCCTTGCCGGTGCCGGACTCGCCCTCGATAAGGACGGGCACGTCGCGCACCGCTGCCTTGCGGGCACGCTGCACAACTCTGTCCATGACGCGGCTACGGTAGATGATGTCTCTGAACTCGGGGCTAGGCGGAACCGCGCCGCTGGCCTGGGTGCGCAGCTGCGCATCAGGGGCCCGCAAGAGCTCGGGCAAGAAATCGGCAGCGATGTCGAAGGGCACCTCGACTGTCCTGATCCCGTGGTCCTTGGATGACTCGATGAGTTCCGCAGGAAAGCGGGTCTTGGCCAACAGCAGCCAAACGGCCCCCATCGCGGGAGTGCCAGGGCTCATGTGGAAGACAAGCTGGGTGTCACCATGCTGGCCCTTGAGAACCGTCTCGCAGGCACGGCTTGCCGCCTGGAAGATCTCGCCAAGGTGGGTTGGGCTCGACAGCTTCTCCCGAATCACCTGAGGGACCGGGCTGCCCTGGGTCTCAAGCCAGCGCACGAATGGTTTCACCTCGGCTTCTGGGTGGTCAGAGAGCAGGACCACCTCGTCGAAAACGCGGCTCTTGGTTGCTTGGGCGATGGGACCCAGGCCAACGCTGTCTGACTTGGTGGGAGCGGCGAGATCCGTCTTCCCAATCCAGGCAACCAGGACACGGCGCATGGGCGCAATCGTACAAGCGATCTTGTGCTGATCACAATAGGTTTTGTGCGCTGGCTCACAAAGGATATGATCCGCCAGCGACAACCACGGGGATGCTCATCTGGGGAGTTTGGCATGCTTCGTGAAGGGGCCTGGTCAACATGAGTAACGATGTAAGCCTGTTGAAGAGCAACCTGGCGGCGACCGTGTCGGCCACATCCGACGAGATCGCGGCCGAGATCCACGATGCTCGGGAGGCGACACTGGTCCTCTTCAGTCCATTGACCGGCGCCCAACGTGAGCAACTGGCCTTGGACGCGTGGCACGTCGGCCTACGCGCCTTGGCCAACGCCCATGCGCAGGCACAGGAAGCCCACCTTCAGGATGTTGGGCGGACGTTGCTTGGGGATCTTGAGCGCCAGCTTCGGGCTCATGTCGAGGTTCAGCAGCAAACAGTGTTGACGGTTCTGGGCCAGTTCTTTGATCCACGCGACGGCCAGGTCACCCAGCGGTTAGCGGCATTCGTTGATGATCAAGGCGTGTTGGCGCGCCTGCTTGAGAAGTACCTGGGGCCGAAGAACAGCGTCCTTGCCGAGTCGTTGGCGCGCCAAGTGGGCGAAGCCAGCCCGCTGTTCAAGAAGCTGAACCCGAACGACAGCGAGGGCGTCGTGAAGACGTTGGAGGTCGAGCTTCGCAGGGTGCTGGACCAAGGGCACGAGGAACTCGTGCGAGCCCTTGACCCGCTGGCTGAAGACGGAGCCGTGGCACGTTTTCTGCGGAGTTTGCGAGAAGAGCTGAAGGGAGCCGACGAAGATCGGGCGAAACAGCTGTCAGCCGCATTGGCCGCGCTCGACGCCAATGACGAGAACTCTCTCATCTGCCGCCTGGCCCGGGAAACTGACAACGCTCGACAAGCGGTGCTACAAGCCGTCAATCCAAGCGTGCCGGGATCGCCGATGGCTGTGATGAGCGAGACGCTGACACGCCTGCTGAAGGAGCACGCCCTTTCGCAAGAAACTCTCTCTCGAACGCAGGTGCAGCGGCAGGAGCAGTTTGAAAAGGAAGTGCGCGATGTGCTGACCCGGATCGAGTCTCGGAGGTCGCAGGAGTTGACGAGCCCTCGCGGTGGTCTCGTATTCGAGGACGCCGTTGTCCGCTTCGTCGCAGCGACCGTCTCTGGCACGCCTTGTCTTGTCGAAGACACCACGAATACCCCTGGCATGCGCGCCCGTTGCAAGAAGGGCGACGTCGTCGTTCGGTTCACCGATGAGAGCGCCTTCGCTGGATCCGCCGTAGTTTTCGAGGCCAAGCACGAGGCTGGTTTCAGCGTGCAGGACGCGATCAAGGAGCTGGATGAAGCACGCAAGAATCGAAATGCCTCGGCTGGGGTTTTCGTGATGGCGCGTTCACACGCATCGGACACTTTCCCCAGGCTGGCAAGGCACGGGAACAATGTACTCGCAACCTGGGACGAATCCGATTCCACTACGGACGCCTATCTGCAGGCCGCAATTCTCCTGGGACTTGGGCTGGTCGCCCGAGGCCGCACTGTTGGTGACCCCGGAGACATCGAGGCCTTGCGGGACGTTGAAGGTCGCATCGAGGCGGAGGTCGCCCGCCTAGCGAAACTTGCGAAGTTCAACGACAACATCAAGACCAACTCGGAGCATATCGACGAGGAGATCCGGAAAGGGCAGAGCCAGCTGGGCATGTTGCTCAAGAAATCGCGAAGCGTGCTCAAGGCCCTGAACATTGAGCTTGCTGAGGAGGATGTCGAGCGATCCTCGCCGGTCATGGTCGATGGTGCATCTTTGAGCAGGGCCCAGGCGGCCTTGCCGGCGCTGGTGGAGGCCGAAGACGGGTCAGCCCCTTGGGCGGCAGAAGGCGCGGGCGGTGATGACTCCATCGGCTAGTTGGGCATGGGGCACCTCCATGTCGCCGCCAACCTGCGCGCGATGCACTGCAATGGGGGTCGAGTAGACATGCTTCCAACGAGCTTCCACGACGTGACGGTGTTGCTCGAAGTGGGAGCCTCGACATGGCAACGGATTCTCGATGCGGCAGGTGAAAACGAGCGACTGAAGGGACAACCCTTCACGCACGATGGCCTCTGGAAATCGCTTGCGACCGATGCACCTGCCGCTGGTTCTGACCTGCTCGACGCACTTGAGGTCCTCCACGAACTTGGAACGGATGGCGGGCGCGACCTTATTCAGCAAGCTGCTGAGGATCAGCAGGTTGATCTCCAAAGCTCTGACGACGAGCCTTCACGCGAGTTCGCCGCCCGCGTCTGGATCCAGAGCCTGATCGAGAAGGTAGTTGTCTCTCTGGTGGTAACAGCCGCACTCTGTCTCGCAAAAGCGCTTGTCGACCACGTCGCTACCCTACCAGGTCTCTCCATTCACGCTGGCACTAGAGTCATTGTCAAGCCGCTGGTCGACCTACTAGTAGAAACCCGAGATTGACGTGGCCGCCATCTCGGCCGTGATGTCTCCGTCAAGCGACAAGCTGCCGGCGGTCCCGAAGTCGCTGTAACCAAACTGGCCGTAATTGGAGCGTTCGGCGCGCGCTGAGACGGCCAAACCCACGTTCGGTTGTATCGGTCCCTCAACCCTCAGGTGATAGCTTCTGCCCGCGGTGACCGGGAAACGGAAGAAGTAGAAGTCCTCCAAATTGGGCGCGGTCAGCGTCAGGATGGTCGTACCCAGGGCGAGCAGCCTCAGCGGTGCCGTAGGCGATCTGCAGGGTCGCTGAACCTGATCGCCCGTAGCCGAAGCAACAACCGGCCGTCGCTTGCCGACAACCCTCCATCATGGAGGCAGCCGCACGCGCAACGCCCGCAATGGCGGGACCGGTTTACACGCGCCGGCAGCCGGAAAAGACGGCGCTTTTCCAGGTGGTCCAGCAGCACCTGCTGACCTTCGAGCAGGAGTGGACCGACAAGTCGGACGGCCGGACGCTGCCGAAGTTCGTGCTGGACGAGCTGCACGGGTTCATGGCGTGTGGAGTTTTGGGACGAGGTCTGGCACACCTGTACTGCGACGCCTGCCGCGAGCACCACGTTGTGGCATTTAGCTGTAAGGCCAGAGCCGTGTGCCCGAGCTGCCTTGGCCGGCGGATGAACGAGGGCGCTCTCAACCTCGTGGATCACGTGCTGCCCGATGTACCTCTACGACAGTTCGTGTTCACGGTCGCTTTCCCGCTGCGATTTCCCCT
>Ga0182017_10002345_pt1 | contig 14379 bp, 9 predicted proteins | sample 712E3DmetaG_FD_120492 | JGI IMG/M metagenome (GOLD analysis project Ga0182017, IMG submission 120492) | Permafrost microbial communities from Stordalen Mire, Sweden - 712E3D metaG | ecosystem: Environmental > Terrestrial > Soil > Wetlands > Permafrost | place: Sweden: Stordalen | collected... | reverse complement strand
CCCTGGCATGTACAAAACTGGATAGCATTATGATCACTGAACCAAACGGGATGGGGTTATCTGGTGTACTCCTGAAAACAAGTCCTGATGGCAATTTCAATGTATCCTGCAATGGATATAGTGATGGAGAAATCACACTGAATATTACAGGAGGATCAGGCACTTACCAGTATCACTGGTCAGGACCTGGTGGAAATACTACTACTTCAGCTAACAAAATTTCAGGGCTCAGCGCTGGTCATTATACTGCAATAGTATCGGATGTTAATGGTTGTTCTTTGGCAGCACTGGATACTGTCCTTACACAACCGATTGTACTGAATGTTGTTTCTGCAAGGTCACTTGCTCCTGATAATATTAATAATATAAATTGTTTTGGTGGTACCGGCTGGATTGATCTGGCTGTCACAGGCGGAAGTATTGGGAATTACAAATACGACTGGAGTGCAATATCGAATGGTTCCGGAATAGTGACAGGACAAAAAGATCAGCCATCTCTTACTTTCGGCACATATCGTATTGTCGTTTCAGATACAAATAAATGTTCGGCAACAAGAGATATTACTCTTACCCAACCTCCCCTACTGGTCACAAAATTGGTTCCGACTCACATTACTTGTTTCCCGGCAGGTTTCAGCAATGGTTCAATTAACCTGACAGTAACTGGAGGGATGGCTCCGTATATCTACCATTGGTCAAATGGTGCATCTTCTCAAGATATCAGTGGTCTGACTCAGGGGTATTACATTGTTAAGGTGACGGACATAAATGTTTGTCAGAAAACTGATTCGGTTCAAATAAATCTGCCGCCCAACCTGACATACACATCATCAGTAAAATCCTTCAACAATTTCAATATAAGCTGTTTTGGATCTTCCGATGGAGAAATTGATATTACACCGGTTACCGGCAAAAGGCCATATAATTATAGCTGGTCAGGTCTGGGAGGCAGTTTTGTTTCAGCAAATCAGAATATTACTGGCTTGAAAGCCGGTCAATATAACTTGCAGATTACGGACTCAAATCAGTGTATCAGTACGGGCTCATTTAACCTCAATCAGCCTGGAAAACTAAGCATGACCATTGTTCCGTCAATTAGTGCCCTGGGTGGATTTAATATAAATTGTGCCGGATCAGCTACAGGAAGTATTAATGTTTACGCCGTACACAATGTTGGAACTGTCAATTATCTTTGGTCAGACGGGACAACAGGGAGTTCACGTAAAAATATAACATCAGGAACATATAAGGTCATTCTTACTGATCAGAATAATTGTCAGGCTGATTCATCAATTATTCTTACTCAGCCCGATTCAATAAAAACCAAATTTGCTGTCAAACAGGCATTCTGCCCTGATAGCCCTGATGGCGAAATACATTTGACAGTAACCGGAGGTGTTATTGTCTCAGACTACGCATACAGATGGTCAGATAATTCAACAACCCAGAATCTTTATAATATCCTTGAGGGTATGTATACAGTAGTTGTAACTGATGGAAATGATTGTTCTGCAAAGGATTCTGTGAAGATGGAACCACTTAATAAATCTTGTCTCCTGATTCCCAACGCAATTTCTCCTAATGGAGATAATATTAATGATGTATGGAATATCGGGAATATCAATCTTTACCCGCAGATGGAAATCAGAATTTATAACCGCTGGGGTGAATTAATCTGGAGATCAGAGAAGGGATATCCAAATCCGTGGAATGGCAGGAGCAACGGAATTCTTCTTCCTATTGATTCTTACCATTATGTTATTGATTTGCATAACGGGTCAAACCCAATTGTTGGAAATATTACTATTGTGCGATAATAATTTATATTTTTAAGTCCACTTGAAAAGACTTTTTTACATATTACTGTTATTAATTCCATGCAATATCTTACATGCACAACAGCTGCCTTTGTTCAGTCAATATCTTTATAATAAGTTCCTTATAAACCCTGCTGTTGCCGGAAGCGATGGTTACACAAGCTTTAACCTGACTGCAAGGGAACAATGGGTCGGTTACTATGGCGCCCCAAGGACTTTTACATTCAGTGGCCAGACCCGGATATTAAAAAGCGGCTTTAATGTAAAAAAGGCAAAGGTCAGGAAATCAGTTTTAAGACCTCAGTCAGATGGGAAGGTAGGTCTGGGAGGATATGTTTTCAGTGATAAAAACGGGCTGGTACAACGAACAGGTTTTCAGGCATCATATGCTTATCATCTCTGGTTACAGCATAGCACGCAGCTCTCATTTGGACTCGCTTTTACAGGGTATCATTTTTCGATAGATGAAAAGGAAATTAATTTTGAAGATCCGAATGATCCATTACTGAACAGTGGTCTGGGTAAAGGTGTTTTTGTACCTGATGCCTCTTGCGGAGTATATCTTCTTAATCCAAAATTTAACCTTGGCTTATCTGCGGATCAGCTATTTCAGGCAGTAGCAAAAATCGGTAGTGAAGCATATAATAAATTCTCGATGAGCAGGCAATATTATCTGTTTGGATCTTATAACCTGACTCAGGGAATTTATTCAGAATTGCAACCATCATTCCTTTTCAGAATGTCAGAGCAACTGAAACCCCAGGCTGATATCGGTATGACCTATATTTATAATCAGGCTTTCTGGGCCGGTCTGACCTATAGAACCAGCGGAGCTATAATAACAAATATCGGTGTAAAATATCAGAAAATATTTATAGGTTATTCTATAGATTTTACTTTGCAGGAGATTCAGAAGATCACCTACGGTACTCATGAGATTACAATTGCCATGAAATTCGGAGACAGTTCAAGAAGATACCGCTGGCTTGACCGCTATTGATTGTCGTTTTTCCTTAAGACATATATTATTGAACTGTTTTCAGAATCAGTGAACCAGGAACGTATAAGAAACACCAGTGCGTTAATTGTCCCTGCCAGAACCGGAAACTTTGATCCCCTGTACTTCTCACTTAAAATAGAAATATAGAAAACGTCCAGGGGAAGATTGCGTTCTTCATTTATAGAAAATCTGTTCTTACCGGCAAACATTGTAAAAGTTGAAGGATTAAAATGCCATAAATGTCTTGGCACATCATAAGCAGCCCATTCCTTCCCATAATGTTTTGCATCAAATGAATTGGTATTTGGCAGGGCAACAATACAAACTCCGTCATCTCTTAGCAAACGGCTAATTTCTTCCATGTATTTAAATGGGTCATGAAAATGTTCAAGTACATGCCATAAGGTGATGCAATCAAAACTATTAGAAGGCAGCATATTGATTTTGTCAGGAGTGAAAGTATCTATTTTGAATCTTGAAGCTGCATATTCCCTGGCTTTGGCATTTATTTCAACCCCATTTATATTCCATCCCGACTTTTTCATCGTGTTCAGGAAATGTCCGGTTCCGCTCCCGATGTCTAAAATAGTTCCGGAAGAAAGACCGCTGACTTTCCTGATCATCCTCTTCTTCCTGTTAAGCATTACCCTCCGAATGAACTGGTAAACCTTATCAATTAATCCTTTGCTGGTATCGCTGTGAGATATATAGTCATCTGATTCATAATAACGACCAATCGCAGATTCATCAGGATAATTCTGAGTGAATAGGAATCCACATTTTGAACACCTGTAAATTTCAAAGACTTCCTTGCTGACAAAATGATCAGTACAACTCAGAAAATGAGATATTTCCGGACTTGAACAAAGCGGACAAATATCATGATGAATCATTCTATACTGGCTTGGGTTTACTACGGATAGAATAACCAATATAACCTGCAATCAATAGGATGAAAATGATAGAACTGGCTAATGATACAGCGTTTCCTGTATAATAAGAAGCTGGTTTGAAAGCAAATTTTATTTCATGATTTCCAGCAGGCACCACCATTCCTCTCAATACATAATCTGTCCGGAAATAGCTCTTCTCAACCCCGTCAATAAATGCCTTCCAGCCTGCCGGATAATAGATTTCTGAAAACACAGCCAGTCGTTCACCCTTAGATGAGTATTTGTAAATCAACTCGTTAGGCTTATAGGAAGCAAGCATTATTGTGTCTCCCGCTGCACCGGGATAGCTGGTATTAGTAACCTGACTTTTGAACCTGGTGTCAATAACAGCCTGTGTTGCCGGATTGATTTTATTTACCGAAGAAAGTTCCTCATTTGCATTTCCTGCAATTAATGGAGTCTCAACGAACCATACATTTCCTAATGCATTAGTATTTATTACTGGAGCCATCTGACCATTAATTATAAAATACTTGGCATTCAGCATTTTCAACGCATTGTTTGTTTCTAATTTCGTCAGTCCGGGTTGCAGATCCTGAAGAGATTTTGCAGTATTTAAGGCATTATCATAGAAATACAAGTCCTGATATATTGCACTGTCACAAAGTTCCTGATATCTCCGGATTTTTGCCCCATGATATCCGCCAATGGATTTATGGTAAAGTGAAGTTGAAGCGTCATTGAAGGGAGAAACTGACAGGTTCATAACCCTGTAATATGTCGGATCTTTTAAAATGAGATTGTCAGCCTGAGTGGGAGCAGAATCCTTTTTTGATATAGCTGACGTAATGAATTTATCGGCATTTAAATACCTCTTATCAACAAACCACATATCTAAAAGGAACAGCACAGCCAGAGAAATTACGGCATATTCTTTTTTGAACTTCCCATAATAAAATGCCAGTATAACACCCGTTGCAAAAAGTATAAATAAAAATGATCTCAATGCATCACTTTTCAAAAGAGTTGTTCTGTCAGACACTAATGCAGTAGAGAGCCATTCAGGCAATTGCGCTTGTTGTTCAGGAGCTGCAAGAAATGATCCGGCAAGCCCGGTGAAAATAAAGAATAAAAGAGATAGTCCTCCGGTTACTCCGAAAGCAATTTTAATTCCTTTAAGAACATCTTTACGCGGTGTAGTCCCATTAAATATATCTCTGAGTGCCAGGATGCCCAGCAGCGGCATGCAGAATTCTGCAACTACCAGTGTCATTGTTACTGCCCTGAACTTGTCATATCCCGGAAAATAATCCAGGAACAAGTTAGTGAGTGGCATAAAATTCTTCCCCCACGCCAGCATTATTGAAAGAATTGTTGCGGCAAGAAGCCACCACTTCTCAGACCCCTTAACTATCACCAGTCCAAGTATAAAAAGAAAGCAAATAATGGCTCCAACATAGACAGGTCCATCAGTAAGTGGTTGCGTTCCCCAATACACACGAAACTCATTTATTGCTGCAGCGGCATTATTTTTTCTGAGTGCAGTTGCCGTTTCAGAATTTCTGTCAAACAATTGAGTTGATCCCCCTTTGAAATTTGGTATAAGCAATGTAAGAGTCTCATCAACACCATAGCTCCATCCGGTAATATAATCCCTGTCCAACCCTGTGGTTTTATTTTGATTATTTGACACAAGTTCTGACTTACTTCTCATAGAATACTTCCCATATTCATATGTGGTATATAAAGAGTTAAAATTCATACCGACAGCCAGAAGTACCGGAATTATTAAAATGACAGAACTTTTTAAAAATGTAATAATCTCCTTCTTTCTGACAGAAAAAATAAATTCTGATATGATAAAAATCAAAATACAAATGAATGAATAATAGGTTATCTGGGGATGATGGGCAAGTAATTCAAGTGTAAGGAAGAATGTTGTAAGCAATGCTCCCTTAATGGAATGATGCCGGTATGTGTAATATATACCACCAATCATCGGTGCCATATAAGCAATGGCAAATGCTTTTGTATTATGCCCGGCTGCCAGAATAAAGAAAAAATATGTTGAAAGGCCGTAAGCTATTGCTCCTGCGATTGCAAGCTGTGTATCTACCTTGAAAAAAAGCAATAAGATATAAAAACCAACCATTGTGAGGAATATTGAAGCAGCTGGTAGTTTAATGAACGTAAGGATTTTATCGACCCAAATCATAAGATTACCTTTATATATAGTCGATATAAGATATGCCGGCATTCCGCTGAACATTGAATTGGTCCATAGTGGTTCCTGCCCGTATTTTGCCCGGAAATCACTTATCTCTTTTGCAGCATTCTGTGCTACTGTACCATCATTGGTGCGAAGCACTTTCCCCTCGAGTGCCGGATAAAAGTAAACTAAAGCAATAACAAGAAAAATTGCAACTGCCACAACATGAGGCAATATTGGTTTTAATTTGACTGGGATTTGCATCGCTGTAATTTTGAATAATTTATAAATGCCAAAAGACAAAAATATGGAAATATCGGTTATAAACTGAAAAATGTGAAGATATTAAGTAGTTGAAGTTTGGAGTACTTAAAGTGCCTAGAGTACTTAGAGTTAGAGGATCAGTTAAACTTTAAGTACTTCAAACTCCAGGCACTCTAAGTACTTATTAATAATAACTGCTCGATAAATTCCGGGTAAACCTTTCCTGCCATCGATTTTTTCTCCCATTCTAACCTCGATGCCGATCGGAGATCAATAAAATCCTTTTTTTGTGTCAACTCTTCAATCTTTTCAGCAAGTTCCTCCGGGGAAATATCTGCATTAACCAGTAGTCCTGTTTTGTCGGAGACAATCTCCGAAGTTCCTCCGACGTTGGTGGCAATTACCGGAATGCCAAACGACATTGCTTCCATAACTGATACAGGAACTCCCTCAGAACTGCTTACGTTAATGAACAGGTCTATTGGTGCTGTTCTGTAATAGTCCATTAGTTCTTCATGTTCAACCGCTCCCTTCATTTCAGCTTTAATATTTCCGGGTAATTGCCGAATAAGTGTATAAATGACACTAATTCCCGGGCCATCGCCAAAATGAACCCATGATACAGGGATCTTAAATAATGCCAGCGTTTTAGCTATCAGGTCAACGCGCTTTACAGGAACAAGATTGGAACATGAAACTATACGTACAGTTTCTGATTTATTATACGTATTAAGGCCATGGTCTTTTGTCCCGACCCTGGAGACAATAATTTTTTCTTTCAAGAACGGATACTGATTTTCAATATATTTTTTACCGGTTTCAGAAACTGCAATCACTTTATTGATCCTGCATAATTGTTCGTACCTCCATGGGATATAATAATTGTTGGTGTGTTCGTACAAGTCTGAACCATGAAATCTGACAACAATTTTTGCTTCAATTTCTGGTGGAAGAAATGGCAGTATCTGGCTCCAGCGCAAGCCCCAGTAAAAATAAAGTATGTCAAACTGATTAAAGAAATTAATAAGATCTCTCCGTTTTACTTCACTAAGAAGGCTTCGGATAACCAGGAAATGAGTTACCCAGATTCTGAAATTTGTTGATGATTTCCAGACCTTTGATCTCAAACCTTCTTTTATGAGCATTAAAAAAACTGATGTGTTAAATAGTCCTTTATGCAGAATTTCAGTTTTATTTTTCACTTTATTAAAAACAGGCTTCACAATTTCAATCTTATCGGAGATTTCTCTTAAATTCTTATCCTTTCCTTTTTCGAATGGGAAAACCGATACCTTTTCAAAAGAGTGATCTATATATTCCAGTTCTGTCTCAAGGAAAGACTCTGACTTACCATAAGGAAAATTATCCGTGAAGATTAAAATCCGGTTATTCATTTATTTTTTGAATCAAAATGATTCTTTAAAGTTTCACTTTTAACAAATATAGCTATTAATAATTTCTTTATTTTAATCCGCCTTCGCGTAAAGCTTCGGCGGACGCGAAGGATAGGTTAATTCCTCGGTGCTTGCACCGTTTTTTGAGTCCAGAGCTTGCTCTGGGGTACATACCATTTGATTTTTTGAAGCTAGACGCCAGGAATAAGATTATGGACTAAAGTCCGTAAATATTTAATTATCAATAACCCCGGCATTAATGCCGGGGTAAGTCAAACAAAAAAGACATCGGGCTTTAGCCCTAAATATTTCTTTAATAATCATTCAGAATATTCACATAAAATTAAATATTAATGCTAACAAAATCCTAACTATCATCCGATTATTTCTGAAAATCCCAAATCAGCCCCGAACAAATTGAAATTTCTCTAATTTAGTGTAATTTTAAACCCCAATAAATAATGTATCAATGGAATATAAATTATTAGAATGGACTGATGAAAAAGTCCAGCGATATTGGAATTATATATCGCAGTTCCCGGAACATTATTTTACATATCAGGTTGGCGCAAATCTTGCGAAGTTTATTAAAAAGTACTCAAAGAAGAATGATAAACTTCTTGATTACGGATCCGGGCCCGGATTTCTCATCAAATACCTGCTTGGGAATAATATAGAAGTGTCTGCCCTCGAGTTTTCAACAGATTCTCTGCAAAGGATAAAAAATAGCTACCAAGGTCAGAAAGATTTCAAAGGCGCTTACTCGATCGAAGAACTCGACAAAAAAAGTATCAGATTCAATGTTGTTACTTTAATTGAAGTCATTGAACATCTGGATGATCATTATCTTGAACTTACATTTAATAACATACATCGTTTATTGGAGCCTGGTGGTTATTTGATTATTACAACACCAAATAATGAGGATCTGAGCAAATCCTATATCTGTTGTCCCGAGACCAATGAGCTGTTCCATCGGTGGCAGCATATTCAAAGCTGGAATATTGAAACACTGGGAGTCTTTTTAAAAAAAATGGGATTTGCCATACATGTAATTAAAGGAACAAACTTTAATAATAGTCAGCTTTCTGAAAAAATACATTGGCCGGTGCAGGTTTTAAAGGAATCATTAAGGGGAAAATCTGCCCTAAAAGACCAACCGCACCTGTGTTGTGTATGTTCTCCAATTATCAAATGAAGAAGCGTTTATGACCAACGACCCCAAAGAAAGATTCAAATTTGGAGATAACTGGGTAAATTTTTTATCACATATCTCAGATGAAAATATTCTGGAAGCGCAAAATTCTCTTTGCGAAATGCTTGAAATTCAATCATTAAATGGAAAGAGCTTTTTAGATATCGGTTCAGGAAGCGGGATGTTCAGTCTGGCAGCTTATAATCTGGGTGCAAAAGTACATTCATTTGATTTTGATCTACAATCTGTGGCATGCACGCAGGAACTTAAACATCGTTATTGCAAAAATGAAACAACCTGGAAGGTAGAACAGGCATCTGTTTTGAATGAAGATTATATGAGCGGGCTTGGGAAATTTGATTATGTCTACAGCTGGGGTGTATTGCATCATACCGGGCATATGTGGGAAGCCTTTGAAAAAACCGTCCATGCTGTAAATGAAAATGGATTTTGTTTTATCTCCATTTATAACGATCAGGGCGTAAGATCAAGGCGGTGGAGAAAGATCAAAAAATTCTATTGTTCCGGCTTTTTGGCTAAAACTCTTGTTCAAACAATCTTCATACCTTATTTTCTTTTTCGGGTTGAACTCAACGAGCTTATCAAAGGGCGTAATCCTTTTACGGTTTTTACCAGGTATAAGAGCAATCGGGGCATGAGCCTATTTCATGATTGGATAGACTGGTTAGGCGGGTACCCTTTTGAAGTTGCTAAACCAGAAGAGATATTTGAATTCTTCAAAAAGAAAGGGTTCATACTGACGAAATTAAAAACAACATTGGGTCTCGGTTGTAATGAATTTGTATTTAGAAAAGTATCTCACTGAATCCATTTTACTAACACTTTTTATATGTGTGGCATTGCCGGGTTTATACATTATAATAAGACTCTTAATCAGGATGATTTAGGAAAGATGGTCAATACCATCAATTATCGTGGACCGGACGATGAAGGCTATTATTTTTCCCGGTTTAATGATTTACAGGTTGGTATGGGCTTCAGACGACTTGCAATTATTGATCTGTCCAGGGGGGGTCACCAGCCAATGCATTATGCAAATCTGGTAGTGACTTTGAACGGCGAGATTTATAATTATAAGGAGATACGTGAAGAACTTCAAAAAAGCGGTTATGTTTTTGAATCGGGCTCCGATACCGAGGTCGTAATAAAATCATTTCACCATTGGGGGATAAAAATGGTCGACCGGTTTATCGGCATGTTCGCAATAGCCATTTACAATAATGAGACTCATGAGTTATACCTCGTCCGTGACAGGATGGGTATCAAACCTCTCTATTATTATCTTATGGGGAATGACTTGGTTTATGCTTCGGAATTAAAACCAATTATGGCTTATCCGGGATTTTCAAAAGAACTCAATTTTAATTCCCTTTCAAACTATTTATATCATGGATACATAACAGGTGCAAACAGTATATTCTCAAATGTATACAAACTGGAGCCCGGGTCTTACCTGAAGTATGCCAACGGAAAACATGAAATAACAAAATACTGGAACTTAACAGAATTATATATTAAGAACAGATCAGAAAGAATCGACAGTGAAGAGGAATGTCTGAGCCGGCTGGACGATTTGTTAACAAGCAGTGTCAGATATAGAATGATCTCCGATGTCCCGATAGGATCATTCCTTAGTGGTGGAATTGATTCTTCATTGACCACTGCAGTTATGCAAAAACTTTCTGAAAGACCAATAAATACTTTTACAATTGGATTTGAAGAAGAAAAGTTTAATGAAGCAAGAAATGCAAAAGCGGTCTCGGATTTTCTTGGAACAAATCATCATGAACTTACTCTGCCGATAGGGAAAGCCAAAGAACTGATTGAAGATTTGCCCGGATTTTATGACGAACCTTTTGGCGACAGCTCAGCACTTCCGACGATACTGGTCAGCAGGCTGGCAAAAGATAATGCGACAGTCGTTCTCTCAGGCGATGGTGGTGATGAGTTATTCTGCGGATATAACAATTATGAATCCGCAAAAAAAATGAGCAGATTATTAGCACTCGGGAAAATGCTTAGTATCTTACCGGAACGTATAGATCTTGCCGGGAAATTGTTCAAACTTAACCCAAGATTTGGTCGTTATCCGTACCTGAATAATAATATCAACATTGTTAATGTTAACTATATTCTGTCGAAATACTTTCTGGCCGGGATTTTCCTCGATAAGCAATATACCCTGAATAAAAAATATTTCGATCTGGCAAATATCACTAAGGATATTCAGGAATTGTACATGTTAAATGATATGGTAACCTATCTTCCGGATGATATCTTAACAAAGGTTGACAGGGCATCAATGTCGGTTTCACTTGAAGCCAGAGTGCCTATCCTTGACCACCGGATTGTGGAGTTTTCCTTTACAGTGCCCCATCATTTGAAGTATAACCATGGAATTCAGAAATATTTGCTTAAAACTTTAGCATATAAGTATGTACCTGAATCTTTGCTCGACCGGCCTAAAAAAGGTTTTGCTGTCCCCATTTTTTCCTGGATGAAATCGGACCTCCGTTATTTGATTGATGAGTATCTGTCCGATAGCTATCTGATCAAACAACAAATTTTTACTCCTCTGTCTGTCAGAAAATTACTTGATCAGTTCAATTCATCTGATAATACATCTCCGACAGGAAATTATCTCTGGAATATTCTGATGTTTCAGCTTTGGTATGAAAAATATATGAAGTGAATAAAACACTAGAGTCATGTTAATCGTACTTTGACAAATAATATATAAGAATTTTTGAAAGTGAATAAAATACCTAATTGCGGAATGCGGATTTGAGATTGCGGATTAAAAGCCAGAAAATGCAAGCAAAATTAAAATTCTAAATAATCCGAAATCAACAATCCGAAATCCGAAATTATATAATCGCGACATATTAAGTTTAACTTAAGACCGGGATGAAAAAGAAAATTGTATTTATAACACTGAGCCTTGAAGGAGGAGGTGCTGAAAAAATATTATCCAGATTGGTAATTAACCTTCATAATGAGTTTGACATTGTACTTGTAACGTTCTATCGCAAAGGCAGATATCTTAACGAATTATTATCACTCCCGGGATTGGAATATCATTGTATTAATGCAGAACATGGAAACACTTTTTCGTTTGCTATCAGGCTCCGGAGAATAATAAAGAAAACATCACCCGACAAAATTTTATCGTTCCTGTATTATCCGAATATTGTGACATATCTTTCTCAGATCGGACTCAGTACCCCATTAATATTTTCAGAAAGATCGAATCATCGTCTTTACCTGACACACTCATTCAAACATAAGATATGGAATTGGCTCTTGCACAAGGCATATAGAAAAGCAACATCAATAATCGCCGTTTCAAAAGAGAGCAAAGCGGCTATTGCTTCTGATTTCGGTGTACCAGATGAAAAAATAAACACAATCTTTAATGGGTTGTATTTCCCTCTTCTGGATAAGTTAAAAAACGAGCAGGTTACTGAATTCAAGATAGATAAAGATTTAAAATATATATTGGCCGTAGGGAGTCTCAACAGGGCTAAGAACTACCCTTTGCTCATTGAAAGCTTTTCAGTTTTACATTCCAGGCATGAAGGTACAAGGCTGATCATTCTTGGGAAAGGGGAGATGATGAATGAAATAAATGAACTCATAACGAGATTAAAGCTCCACGATGCAATCTATATGGCCGGATATTGTGAAAATCCGTACAAGTTCATGAAATTTGCTTCCTGCTACGTTCTTTCATCTAGCTGGGAAGGTTTTCCAAACTCTCTCCTCGAAGCCATGTATATAAACGGACATGCGGTTTCAACTAATTGTCCGACAGGCCCTTCAGAGATTATTTTGAATAATGAGGATGGATTGCTTTGTGAGATGAATAACCGGGAAGAGCTGGCAACCGCAATGGAGAAAATGTGTTTCGATGAAAATTTTCGCAATTATGTTTTTGAAAATAGTCGAAGGAAGATTGCTAAATTCAACGAGCAGATTATGGTAAAGCAATACCGAGATCTTTTACTGAACTGATGTCGTAAAGAAATGCTGGGGCAATTAAGAAAATTAGGAAAGCAGACTGCAATTTACGGTTTCGGAAATATCCTGAACAAGATGCTGGGATTTATTCTGATACCACTTTATTTCAGATTTATTCCGATTGGTGATTTCGGCAACCTTGCTGTAATGGAAATTACCATTCTGTTCCTTACTTCAATTCTGCATTTTGGTATTTTTTCTGGTCATCAGCGCTATTTTTTTATTGAAAAGGAAAAAAATAATTATGGAACATTCCTGTTTAATAACTACACAGGAAATGTTGTAATTACACTTATTTTAATCATTCCGTTCCTTATCTTTTCATCACAGGTCTCAATTCTGTTTTTTGAAAATGTTTCACAAACAGAAAATCTCAGGATTATGTTCTGGATCGTTGTTGCAGAGATCTTATGTACTTTACCGTTCCAGATACTCCAGTTCGAAGAAAAACCGGTCAGGTATATCCTGCTTAATGTGTTCAAACTGGTCCTGAGTTTCCTGCTGACAATTTATTTCGTAAAAAGTCTGTCCCTTGGAATTAAGGGAATTCTTTTTGCCAGGCTTACCGGTGGAGCAACAACAGCTTTAATCATGCTTCTTTTTGTTATCATTCCCCGATTAAAATTCAAATGGGATATTTCACTTTTATGGCTGTCAATTAAATTCGGTTTACCGGCAATTGCAGGCAATATCGGATATCTTATTTTTCAGATGAACGACAGATATATGCTGAACTGGTTAAGCACTGACATAGAGACCGGAAAATATTCTTTCGGATTTAAGATCGCAAATTTCATTAATCTCATTTTTGTTGCGACCGTAGGTATGAGTTTTATGCCTTCGGTATTCAGTAAGGAAAAGGAGGAAAATAATTCGAGATATTATCGAAAAATGCTCACTTACTATTGTTTTCTCATTGCGTTTATAATTCTCGCATTCCTATTTTTCTATAAAGATTTACTTGCCCTGATGGCGAAGAATAAGGATTATTTTGATGGGTTTGCAGTAGTACCGATTCTGACTCTCAGCTTCATGGTAATGGGTATGAATTATTTTGTAGGCATCGGACTTTTCTTAAAAAACAAAATGCATCTCTTCCTGATCCCATCTCTTGCAGCAGTCGTTCTGAATATAATTATGAATTACTTTTTCATTCCGATATGGGGAATGATGGGCGCAGCTTATTCAACATTAATCTCCCAGATCATTTATACAGCAATTCTTACAATTACTTCCGGGAAACAATTAAAAGTCGGATTTGAATGGTTTAAAATACTGATGATATATACCCTGGCAATAGCGCTCTTTTTTGGAAATCAGCTTACCTCATCGCTTAATATCTTCCTTGCCACACCTTTGAGATTATTGCTCTTAGCAGTTTTCCCGCTGGTATTGTACAAACTTAATTTTTTTGAGAAAATAGAATTATTGCGTCTGAGGGAAGGTATTGGAAAGATCTTTAGTAATTACAGGCCCTGGTGATTTATTCTCTAAATTTCTTTAAGGATTGTCACCAGTTTTGAAGTCAGATTTTTTCTGCTGTATGAAGAAATATTATGTTCCTCT
>Ga0182017_10002344_pt1 | contig 14380 bp, 16 predicted proteins | sample 712E3DmetaG_FD_120492 | JGI IMG/M metagenome (GOLD analysis project Ga0182017, IMG submission 120492) | Permafrost microbial communities from Stordalen Mire, Sweden - 712E3D metaG | ecosystem: Environmental > Terrestrial > Soil > Wetlands > Permafrost | place: Sweden: Stordalen | collected... | reverse complement strand
TGACGCGAGCACACTGTTTCGGAAAATCAAGGCGCTGAAATTAAAGGGCTGACTTGTCGCGCCAAAATCTGATGAAGGCGGAAAGCCCGAATGATGGTAACATGGAACCATGCTGAACGAGCACGACCAAGATCTCCTTCTGCGTTGCCGCCGCCTCGGCCACGAGGTGACTTTCGGCTATTGCCGGCAGGAAACGCGCGGAACGCCCTGCCGCCTGATTCTGAATTGCTGGTGGGAACAATTCGACGTGCGTTCCTTCCTGCAGGCGAATCTGCCGGCGGAGGACATGGCCCAAGTCGAGCGTGCCGGCGATTCTCCACCTCCCGCCAAAGTGCTGAGCCTGGTGGAGATGATCCAGCAGGCAAAGGATCGGCTGAAGCCCAAGCCATGACACCCAGTTCCCTCTCCTCACCAAACGAGGATGTCCGGGGTGAGGAGTCGAACAATCAGCGGCGAGTTGGCGTAATAAGCGGCCATTTCTTGCTGAAACTCATGGTTTCTTGCTATCTTCGCAGCCGATGGCTCTGGAAGATGACATCCTCGCAACGCTCTCCCGCAAACCGGGTTTGAAGGGGCGTGAAATTGCAAGCCAGCTTGGGTTGGATAAAGGACTGGTAAATTCAACGCTCTACAAACTGCGACTGCGCAAGCTTGCATGGCAGGACGGCGGCTATCGTTGGTTTTTCAAAACAGCCAGCACCGAATCTCGCCAGACTGTCCAACCTCAACTTGATACGCCGCTGACGAAGTTGAGCCGCTATTATCTTCACTGCCTCAGCTTGGATGACGAGGGCGATGTGAGTTTATTTGCACAGTCACAACACTCGCCACCATACATCGAAGTGCCAGTGATTCCTGAACTTGATCCTGACGAACGTTCAATCACGAGCTTTGACGGTGTGGCAGAATTATTTCAGCGATTGCGCAACTCGCCCAAGCGCCTTGTGCCATATTTTGGCTATCCTGTTCGGCTGCGCTATCATCGCGCGAGAACCGGGTGGGAAGGTTTCAAAATTGAACCGATATTTCTTTTTGATTTCACAGATGACGCGCTTCAGCGAGACGCAAACCCGGCACTGACTGGCGAATTGCCAACTTTCAACTTTCGCGTTCTGAAATCTTTTGCAATGGGCGACGACTCGCAAGTCATGGACGAAGCTGCTCGGCTCGCGGAGGAGTTAGGCTTTTCTGAAGCCGAGCCGCCGGAACTTGATGAGTTCATCACCCGACTGGTTGAGATTCGAGAGGATTGGGATTGGAAAGAACAGATGAACCCCGCTTGCCTCTCATCGGGAACGCCACTTGCCCAAATTAAAGAAGACGGCATCTACAACCGAGCCATTGTTTTCGGCTGCGAACGCTCGCCATACACAAAAGGACTCGAACAAGAGTTGGCAGAACTGCAAAAGAAAACCGAGGAAACATATCGGCCCACGGCTCTTGGTGCTTGGCTGCGCCGAGATTTCACCTCATTCCAAGTTCCAGCCGTTCAAGAATCGGAGCTGCTCGAACCTCTTCCGCTCAATTCAGAGCAGCGCGAAGCAATCGAAAAGGGGCTTGCCCGTCCGTTGACCGTTATCACTGGCCCGCCGGGAACAGGAAAGTCACAAGTTGTCTCGACGTTGCTCGTGAACGCCGCAAAGCGTGGACTGCGTGTTCTGTTTGCCAGCAAGAACAACAAGGCGGTGGATGTGGTCGAGACGCGCGTGAACGCTTTAGGCCCGCGACCAGTTTTGTTACGGCTTGGACGCGGTGAGTATCAGACCAATCTTTCGCAATATCTCACGACATTGCTTGCCAGTCGTGCGATGCCGGAAGATGACGAAAGCTTTCGTGAAGCACAGTATGAATACTCGTTGTTGACGGCGAAAATTCGCGCCTTGCAGGCCAAGGCGCAGAAGATTGTCGAGTTACGAAATGCCGTTGACGCCGCAGAGCAGAAGGCTGAAGCCGTCCGCAGCGAAATTGGCGAGGAACAGTTCAATTATTTCTGTTCGCTTGACGTAAATAATCTTCAGCAGCAGGTGGAGCAGCTTCTGGCGGTAGCGGAACAAGCAAGCCGCGAGAGGCAGCCAATTCTGACTCGCCTTTTCTGGTTCGCGGTTCGGAATTCCCGTCTGGCCGCGCTTTGTCATGTCATAGAAAATTTTCGAGCGTCTCTTGAATCCGTAGGAATCAAAGTTCCGGTCAATCCAACAACCGATACTCATGTAGCAGATTGGATTGATGCTGCAACCGAGCTTCGCCGCCGGTCTGAACAAGCTCGTTTGGCTTCTGCTTACTCAATACAATTGAAGTTGCTGTCTTCGGGCGAACGATTGGAAGACCTGACGCGCGAGTTAGCTAAACTAAAAAACGATTGTGCTTCCAAGTCCATGCGGGTGTGGGAGGCGTGGCTGCGTCTCGCGCCTGCAAGACTGACCCAGACTGACAGAAAAAATCTAGGCGACTTCAATGCCGTGCTTAGGCTTCTGGTGCAGAGCGATGGACAAGGGCAACGCGCAGGCCGAGATGTTTTCGCCCGTTACTATCGTTTGTTTCCGCATCTTGTGAGTCAGTTGCCGTGCTGGGCGGTAACTTCGCTATCGGCACGCGGTCGCATCCCGCTTGAACCCGGATTCTTTGACCTACTTGTTGTTGACGAAGCCAGCCAATGCGACATCGCGTCATTGTTACCGTTGTTATTTCGCGCGAAGGCAGCAGTCATCATCGGTGACCCGATGCAACTCCGTCATATCAGCGCAATCTCACCACGCCGTGACCGTGATCTTTTGCAGCAGCACAGTTTGGCCGAGACACATATCAACTGGGCCTTCTCTGAGAATTCCGTTTTTGATCTGGCAAGCCCTCTGGCATCGGCTGATGACATCATAATGCTGCGTGACCATCATCGATCACACGCTGACATCATTGGTTTTTCCAACGAGCATTTCTACGGAGGCCGATTGCGCGTTGCGACAAACTATGACCGTCTGCGGCGGCCCGCACCTGATGCCCCGGCAGTCCGATGGATTCAGGTAGAAGGAACAGTCACGAAGCCCGGCTCAGGTGCGTTGAATGAAGCCGAAGCAAAAGCCGTTGTGTTGGAACTTGAACGCATGTTGGTGCGGCAGGGATATCGAGGAAGCGTTGGCGTCGTGACACCATTTCGCGCGCAAGCAAACAAAATACGCGACCTGCTGCACGCGCATCCGCAAGCCAACCTGATGCTTAAAAATGGAGAGTTGCTTGTGGACACAGTTCACCGTTTTCAGGGCGACGAACGCGACGTGATGATTTTTTCGCCGGTCGTATCGCGAGCAATGCCGGAAGGTGCTTCAATCTTTTTGAAAAAAAGCTGCAACCTTTTCAACGTAGCAATCACAAGAGCGCGAGCCACGCTCGTAGTCATTGGAGATTTTGGTGCAGCGAGGAATTCAGGCATTGAACATCTTTCCGCTTTTGCTGGCTATGTCGAGGGCTTGAAAACAAAAACTGACCGCGCCACAAAGTTGGAAAGAGAAGATTTCGACGGTGGCCCAAACTATCCTACGGTCGCCCGTCCAGAATTGGTCTCGGATTGGGAACGATTGTTCTACATTAAACTCTACCAAGCTGGCCTCAGACCGATTCCGCAGTATGACGTGGAGAAATTCACCCTCGATTTCGCGTTGATCGCCGGCAGTTGCCGGCTCGACGTTGAAGTTGATGGCGAGCGATACCATCGGGACTGGACGGGCGAATTATTGCGTCGCGACCAACTCAGGAATATGCGGCTTATCGAACTCGGTTGGGACGTAATGCGTTTTTGGGTTTACGAACTCCGTGACAACATGCCGCAATGTATTGAACGCGTGAAGCGGTGGATGCGCGGTTAAATTCGACTCCCCCGACCCTCTTCTCGTTCGAGGAGGAGAGGGAGATGATTTGATGGTTTACCCAAGGCGTCGCCGCAGACTCGCTTTGCCCTGAGCTATCATCTTTCGGGCTTTCAGCCCTTTTCTATCAGGAGCGAGACACAGCAAGGCAAAATACCACGCCGTCCGGTTCTCACCGTGGTGGAACGCCATGCTTTTCGGACGGCGCGGCGACGCCATTGCCCAACGTGGCAGCCGATGTCAGGCGGCTTACACTTCACAATAGCCCATTAATAACAAGCGAACCTACCAACGATCAGAGCCTCCTCACGTCGGCTGCCACGGAAACTCTGGCGGCTGGCACGTTCATTGCACTATTGCCCAGCGTGCTGATTGCCATTCCCGTATTGCAGGAACGCATTTCGCCGGTGCTCGACACGGCGGCGCGGCTGCTTTTGATCACCCGCCGACGCGGGAAGGAAGTGGCGCGGCGTGAATTCGTCCTTGGCCCATTGCCGCTGGAAGGCCTGGCGCGGAGCGTGGCGGAATTGCGCGTGGACGTGCTGCTCTGCGCCGCACTGTCCGAACCGCTGCTCCGGGCGCTGGAACGCTGCGGCGTGCGGGTCAAACCGCATCTCTGCGGCGAGGTGGAGTCGGTCTTGCGCGCCTTCGACTGCGGCCAGCTCCGGCGGGATGAATTCCGCATGCCAGGTTGTTGCCGCCACCGGCGTGTTGCACGGAACAACAAGTCCAACGGGAAAGAAACACAAACCGAACCATGAATGCTGAACCTACTTGCGCCACTGGCGCGTCCCCATCACCCGCCGCCCTGGCTCAAACAGACGATGTGCTGCAAACGCGCCTGCGCCAAATCCGGCACCGTTTGATTGTGCTCTCCGGCAAGGGCGGTGTTGGCAAGAGCACGGTGGCCGCCAACATGGCCATGGCCCTCGCGCAGGCCGGTCATACCGTGGGCTTGCTCGATGTGGATGTCCACGGCCCGAGCATTCCCAAGCTGCTCGGTCTGGAGGGTGCCGACGTGGAGAATGATGGCGCCGGTCTTCGCCCGGTCTCCCTCCAGCCAAACCTGAAAGTCATGTCCATGGGTTTCCTGATGGAGAACGCCGAGTCCGCAGTCGTCTGGCGCGGCCCGATGAAGCACAGTCTGATCCGCCAGTTTCTCCGCGACGTGAATTGGGGGCCGCTGGATTTTCTCGTGGTGGATTCGCCGCCGGGCACGGGCGATGAACCGCTGTCCGTCATTCAGTTGGTGGGGCAGCCCGCCAGCGCCATCGTGGTCACCACGCCGCAAGACGTGGCCGTGGCCGACGTGCGTCGCTCGATCACCTTTTGCCGCAAGCTTGGCCTTTCGGTGGCCGGCGTCATAGAAAACATGAGCGGTTTCGTTTGTCCGCATTGCGGGAAAACCACCGATCCGTTCAAATCCGGCGGCGGCGAAGCCCTGGCCCGCGAAATGAACGTACCGTTCCTTGGGCGCGTGCCCTTGGACCCGGCGGTGGTGCAATCCGGCGACGGGGGCAAACCTTTCATGGGCCAGACGGATCAAAGCCCGGCGGCGAAAGCCTTCGGCCCCATCATTGCCGCCATCGAAAGCGCAATGCATCAGCCGGCGGGAACGGAAAAAAAGCCATGAGCCATTCACCGCTTAAACCCCAAAGCCACCAAACTATATCCGAACGCCAGGCATTGTTCCGGCGATTTGGATACGATTCGGACGCCAGTCTGGCGTTCATCCTTGCGAAAGCCCTGCCGTTGCCCGGCCACGTGCTGGAAATCGGCACCGGCAAGGGCGGTTTCCTTGTCGAACTGGCGGAGCACGCGGAAAAAATTACGACACTCGACATTGACGCGAACCAGCAACGGCTGGCGAAACGCCACGTTCGCCAGGTCGGACTGCGTTGTCCCATTCGATACGTCATTCATGATGCGGAGCAGTTGCCTTGGGCCGATGCCAGTTTCGATTCGGTGGTCAGCGTGAACACCTTTCATCATCTGGAGCACCCGATGTTTGTGTTCCGGGAAATGCTGCGGGTGTTGAAGCCGGGTGGGAAACTTGTCCTGTGCGATTTCTCGCCGCGCGGCTTTCAGATTTTCGACCGGATTCACCGGTTTGAAGGCGGAACCCATCCCCGCTTGAAAAATGGTTTTGCCGAGTTCGGACGGCGATTGTGCTGTCCCGGCTGGAAAACCAAACAATTCAAAGGATGCAATCAGGAAATACTGGTGGCGACCGCGCCATCCACACCAACAAAAGAAACAAAACACAAATGATTACCATCGCAATTCCCACAGCCGAAGGCCGGCTGCACGGACACTTTGGCGGCTGCAGAGAATTCACGCTCGTACAGGCGGACCCCGAGCAACGGAAAATTGTCAGCATTCGGCCGGTGACACCGCCGCCGCACGCGCCGGGACTTTTCCCGCGCTGGCTGCGCGAGCAGGGGGTGAAAGTCGTCATCGTGGGTGGCATTGGCGGACGGGCGCTGGCCATATTTGCCAAGGAAGGCATTGAGGTCCGGGCGGGCGAAGCGGATGCCACGGTGGAGGCGCTTGTTGCCTCGTATCTCAACGGCCAACTGGTGAATGAGCCCCAAGGGTGCTCCCATCACCATGATGAGGGGAGCGGGCACCATCATCACCACGATCACGATCATGAGCATGATGGTTGTGACCACGGGGCACATTGAGCAATGAAAAGTGCCTTGGATTGCATTCCCTGTTTCGTGTCGCAGGGCCTGAACGTCGCGCGACTGGCGACCGACGACCCGCAGGTTCACGAACGAATTCTGCGCGAGGCGCTCCAGCGCGCCAGCGAGGCGGACCTGACCCAGTCGCCGGCACTTTTTGGCCGGGGCATTCACCGGCGGGTACGCGAGTTGACTGGCCAGGCGGACCCTTATCTGGCCGTCAAACAGGAATCCAACCGGCTGGCGCTGGCGCTGTTGCCCGCCTGGCGCGAGCGGCTACAGGCCGCAGAAAATCCGCGCCTGGCCGCCGTGAAACTCGCCACCGCCGCCAACGTCATTGATTTCGGCATCAAGGGCGATTTGACGGCGGAACAAATCCCCGCCGCGCTGGAAAGCTCCTTTGCCGGGCCGTTCATGGGCGATGTGGATGGATTTTTCGCGGCGGCGGAACGCGCGACCGAGATTTTGTTTCTAGCTGACAACGCCGGGGAACTGGTCTTTGACCGGCTGCTGCTCGAAATGCTGCCGCGCGAAAAAATCACCGTCGCCGTCAAAGGCGGCCCTGCCATCAACGACGCTCTGCGCACGGATGCCACGGTGGCCGGCCTCGACGGGTTGGTGGAGGTGACGGATACCGGCTGCGACGGCGCGGGCATTGAGTTGGAAGCGTGCAGCCCGGAGTTTCGGCGGCGGTTTGCGCGCGCCGATCTGATTATCGCCAAGGGCCAGGCGAATTTCGAGTCGCTGGACGGCTGCGGGCAAAACATTTTTTTCGTATTCAAGGTCAAATGTGCCGTCGTGGCCCGGCATATCGGTCACGCGGTCGGTAGCCTGGTCTTGCATCGCAATGTCCCCGATGCGGGGAGGCTTCATCCCGCTGTCCGAAGAAACGAATAAACAAACCAAAAACATCATGATCTCTGAAAACAAACCTCTCGCCGGTCAACGCATCGGCCTATTTGGGCGCGGCGGCAGCGGCAAGAGCACCTGCACGGTCCTGCTGGCCAAGGCGCTGGCCAAGGCCGGTTATACCGTTTGCGTTGTGGATGCGGATTCCACCAACGAAGGATTACCGCAGGCCCTGGGTGCGGAACGCACCCCGGACCCGCTGCTCGACTGGCTTGGCGGCACCGTGTTCAGCGGTGGGCCGGTGACCTGTCCGGTGGATGACCCGGTGCCGATGGCCAAGGCGCGCGTTCGGGCGGACAAACTGCCATCCCAGTTCGTTGGCCAGACACCGGAAGGCATCCGCGTGTTTCTGGCCGGCAAGATCGGCCCGCTCGGCCTCGGCGCGGGTTGCGACGGCCCGATGACCAAGATCGCCCGCGATTTTATCTTCGAGACCGAAGGCACGGCGCCAGTGACTTTGGTGGACTTCAAGGCCGGTGTTGAAGACGCCTCGCGCGGTGTGATTACAAGTTTGGATTGGGTGATCGTGGTCATGGACCCCAGCCATGCCGGGGTGCGTGCTGCCGTCACGATGAAAACGTTGCTGGACCAGATGCAGGCCGGACATCTCCCGGCCACCCGGCACCTCAAGTCACCGGAACTGGTCGAACTGACCCGGCGCGCCTATCAGACCGCGCGGACCCAAGGCGTTCTTTATGTGCTCAACAAGGTGCCGGACGCGGACACAGAACTCTTCTTGTGGCAGCGCCTGATGGAGGCGGAAATCAATGCCGTGGTTTCCATTGGCGAAGATCCCGATCTGCGGCAGGCCTGGCTGGAAGGGTTGCCACTGCACAGCGCCGCTGCGGAAGCCGAAGCGGCCAAGATCGTCCGGGCGCTCGAACAAAAGCGCGGTTGCTTTACAGGTGAACGCCAGGTTCAACCAGCGGCGACCGGCTGAATCCATTTCCTAAAAAACATGCATACCATTCAACCCAACAAGAAAGGACCATGACCATGCCAGACAAAACACAGTTATTCCTGGAAAAGTTCAAAGGCGACTTCGAGAAAATGAAAACATCCGCGCCAGAAATGGTGAAGGGTTTTGGCGGCTTGTTTCAATCCATCATGAAGGACGGCGCGCTCAAGAAGAAGGAGAAGGAACTGGTCGCGCTCGGCATCGCCGTCGCGCAACGTTGCGAACCGTGCATCAACCTGCACGTCCAGAAAAGTCTCGAAGCCGGAAACTCTCCGGCGGAAATCCTCGAAGCTGCCAGCGTGGCGGTGATGATGCAGGGCGGTCCGGCTTACACGCACATTCCAGTCGTTATTGACGCGCTGGAGTCGCTGGCGCCGAAAACCTGAACCAAACGTTTGAGATGAAAGTATCCTCATTCGACAAGGCCCTGGCCAGGGTCTGCGCAAACTGCCTGGTCTGCCGGCGCGCACGAAAGCAGCAACGCGGACTCGCGTTCTGGCTGGTGAAGCACGTTGAAGCCAGGCTGTGCCCGTTCTGCCGCGCCTACGAACGGGTCCATGGACGCCCGGCGCACGAGGCTTCAGCAAGCCATCAATTGTCCCCACAGGCCAGAACTCCAACACCATGAAAGAAAAGGCCAAGGCCTTTGTGGCAGCGCGGTGCATCATCGGTCGCGCGTTGGTCTGGCTGCTGATCTGGCTCGCGGGAGCAGTCCTGGCGCTGTGGTTGAAGTCGGCGTTTGCCACCGTGGCGCTGGCGGTCGCCGGTGTATGGCTGCTGTTCTCAGCATTCACCTTTTACTTCTTCCGCGATCCGGAGCCGCGCGTACCAACCGCCCCGGAAGCGGTGGTTGCCCCAGCGCATGGCTTGGTGGATTGCGTGGACGAGACTACGGAATTGGAATTTCTGGGCGGCCCGTGCCGCCGGATTTCGATTTTTCTCTCCGTTTTGGATGTGCATGTGCAAAACGCGCCTGTGGCCGGCAAAATTGCCTTTGTTAAACATCGGTCCGGCCAGTTTTTGAGCGCGCTGAAAACCGAGTCGGCAGAGTTTAATGAGAGTGTCCTCATTGGGATTGAATCGCTCGAACAGCCCGGCGAGCGAATGGCCGTGCGCCAGATTGCCGGCGTGATTGCCCGGCGGATTGTGTCCTGGGTGGGCGTCGGCGATACCGTCGCGCGTGGCCAGCGGCTCGGCCTGATTCAATTCGGCTCGCGCTGCGATTTATTTCTTCCGTTGACCGCGCAAATCCAAGTCAAGCCCGGAGACAGAGTGGTCAGCGGTGAAACCGTGGTGGCCACGCGCGGCAGCGCAGAGCACAAACTCAACGAAGCCGGCGCATCCTGACAATTTTTGACGCACCCATGACTTCCCAAGATTCCATTATCGAAATCACTGACCATTCGTTTGCCGAACGCGTGGCCCGATCTAAAACGTCGGTACTGCTGGCGTTTTGCGCTGACGGCTGCTCCGCCAGCCAAAGACTGCTGACACTACTGGCGGATTCGGCACCGCGCTGCCGCGGCTCCATAACGATTGCGAAAGCCAGCCCGGACGAATCTCCCGGACTGGCAGCCCGCTTTGGCGTCGTGTCGGCGCCTGCTGTCTTGTTGTTCAGTGGCGGAACGGTTTGCTACCAATTCGTCGGCGAGTTGTCCCGCCGCGAGTTGGACGAGTTGCTGGCTCGCGCCACTGGAAGAAATTTCGTCAACCACAATAATCCTGTAATTGAAAAGCCATGTTCCTGAAAATTGCCATTCCAGTTGTTGATGGCCGCCTCCTCGGCCATTTTGGGGAATCCAAGCATTTCGCACTGGTCGAAGCGGACCGACAGAGCCGTGTAATTGTTTGCACACAAATTGTCGAAGCGCCGCCGCATGAACCGGGTTCGTTTCCCCGCTGGCTGCGTGAACAGGGCGTTCACGTTCTCATTGTTGGCCGCAATGGCATCGGTCAGCGGGCGCTCGACAATCTGGTTCATCACGGGATCGAGGTGCGCGCCGGACGATCCGGCACGCCAGTCGAAGCGCTTGTGGTCGCCTGTCTGGGAGGACAGTTGCCCCAGATACAGGAGGGCTGCAATCACCAGCACAATCAGGCCAATAGACTCCAAGCAACCGCGCCGCACGAATGCCGACTCCACCTTAAATGACGTCCGCCCAATGCAAACGCCATGAGAGCCGCATCCCACGTTGAACACCTGCACGAGCACACCCACGACGGCGGGTGTGGTTGCGACGAGCATCATTCACACGCCCGTGTCCAACTTTTGCAGACCGTCTTCGGCCTCGTCTTCATTTTCAATTCATTTATAGTCGAGCGGCTTTCCGCCGTGGACAGCAATATGGGAGGCTACAGCGCGATGATCGGCGCGTTCATCCTCGGATTTCCAATCGTCCGGGTTGCGCTGAAAGACCTGCGCGGCGGATCGCTCAACACCAACGTTCTGGTGGCGCTGGCCGTGATTGTGCTGTTCTCATCGGAGCATTACCAGGAAGCCGGCATTGTTTCGTTCTTCATGTTGCTGGGACAAATCATCGAAACGCGCACGGCGGAAGGCGCGCTGGCTTCCATCCATTCGCTCATCAAGCTCACGCCCACCAAGGCGCGGCGCCTCACTGGCAGCGAGGAACAGGAGGTCGCCGTGCATGAACTGGCCGTGGGAGACATCATCCGCGTGCGTCCGGGCGACAATGTGGCCGCTGATGGCGTCATCATCAGCGGTCAGGGATCGTTCAACCAAGCCAACATCACCGGTGAGTCGCTGCCAGTGGACAAAAAGCCGGATGATGAAGTGTTCGCCGGAACCATCAATCTGACCGGCGTGCTCGACATCCGCGTCACCCGCGCCGGGCACGATACCACCTTGGGCCGCGTGCGCGACCTGATTCTGGCGGCGGAAAAGACCAAGCTGCCCATCGTGCGAATCATTGACCAGTACATGGGCTTTTACACACCGCTGGTGCTCATCATTGGCGGACTGGTTTGGGCTTTCACGCATGATCTCAGCCGCGTTGTCTCCGTGTTCATCGTCTCCTGCCCGTGCGCATTCATCCTCGCATCGCCCACCGCCATAGTCGCGGCGTTGTCCTCCGCCGCGCGTCTGGGCATTCTTATCAAGAATGTCGCGGACCTCGAACTCGCGGCCAAAATCAACGCGTTCGTCTTCGACAAAACCGGCACGCTGACGACCGGCAAACTCGCCGTCAGCCGGCTTGCGCCGCTCGGCGAGGTGACTCCGGCAGAGTTGCTGCGTATTGCGGCCTCGGTGGAGAAATACAGCAATCATCCGGTTGCAAAAGCCCTGGTCGGGCTTGCGGACGAAGCGGGCGTCCCTTTGATCGAACCGACAGACTTTTCTGAAATTGCCGGCCACGGCATCAGGGCCAGACTGGAAGGATCCCACATCCATGTCGGTCGCGCGCGATGGCTCCAGAATAACTGTGTGGATGGCGGGTTCCTGGACTCGGTGGATCTCAAAGAAACCGAAGGCTGGAGCCTGATCTTTGTGGCGCGCGGCAAACAGTGCATCGGTTGGGTGGGTTTGCAGGACCAGACCCGGGCCGAAGCGAAGGCATCGCTTGCCGAACTCAAGCTGAACGGCGTGCGGCGCATCGCCATGGTGAGCGGCGACCGCGCGCCAGTTGCAACTCGCGTGGCCCACGAGATTGGCTGCGAAGAAGTTGTAGGTGATTGCCTGCCGCAGAACAAAGTGGACTTCGTTCGTCAGATACGCGCCAAGGGATACCGTGTGGCTGTGGTGGGCGACGGGGTCAACGACGCGCCCGCGCTGGCCGCCGGCGACCTCGGCATCGCGATGGGCGCGGCGGGCAGTGAAGTGGCCATTCACAGCGCAACCATCGCGCTCATGAACAATGACCTGCATCGCCTGCCTTTCCTAATCCGGCTCTCACGCGAAACGCGCCGGGTCATCAATCAGAATTTTTTGGTTGGCGTATGTTTCGTGATTGGCGGTCTCGTACTGAGTGCGCTGAAATACATCAACCCGATTGCCGCTGCAATTCTTCACGTCATTGGGTCACTTTTGGTGGTGTTTAACAGCTTCCGCCTCGTGCGGCAGGGTGAGGAACTGGAGCCACATCAGCAACCGGTCTTTCCCATACGGGTTGAATCTTGCGATGCGATGCCGGCACATTCCGTGGCCGACTTAAGGGTCATCTTGTAACTTTTTCCACCCGCGCGGCTCAATTAAGGTGTAAATGGAAAGCATAATTTGGATTATGGCAGGCGCACTGATACTCATCAGTGTTTGGGCGGCGCAATACGTCAGTCAATGGTGGCTGTTGCTTGCGATCCTTGTTGGCGGGTATTTAGTTGTGTCGGGCTTCACGGGCTTTTGTCCGGTGAAGAATTTTTTAAGGAAAAAGCATGGCGAAAAGGAGAATGATCATGACGAAATTGATGATTAGCGTGCTGATTGGCGGCGGATTGGGAGCGTTGCTTGTCTATTTCGGCAAGTGCTCCTCCGGCGCATGCCCATTGACCGCCAATCCTTGGCGCGGGGCAATTTACGGGGCATTGTTGGGCGGCTTGTTTTATTATGTTTCCGGTGGAAGCAGTCCCGCTGCCATGAATAAATCCACGGCGAACATTAAACTCATCAAGGAAGGCGAGTTTGACGCGGAGGTTGTTCAATCGTCTTTGCCAGTGGTGGTGGACTTTTACGCGACGTGGTGTGGGCCATGCAAAATACTGTCGCCCATGTTGGATGAACTGGCGGGGCCGCTGACGAGCAAAATCAAATTCGTCAAAATCAACGTGGACGAGGCTCCCAGCCTGTCCCAGCGCTTTGACATTCAAGCCATCCCCACGCTCATTTTCTTCAAGAATGGCAAAGTGGCGGACAAGCTGATCGGATTGCCTTCGAAAGACACATTGAAAACGCGCCTGGATTCCCTGGCGGAACCAGGTAGTCCCGCCAAAAACTCTGGCTGAACGGCAGGAACCGGGTAAAGTCAGCACGCCGTGGGTGCGGCTGGCACCGCGACCGTTATGAGCAGCAAATTCATCCAACGCGGCGGGCTGTGGGTCGCAGGCCAGAGTGGGCTTCTGTTCGCGGTTGTCATCTTCGGCGTGGTCTTCCATGGCGACGGAAAAAACCTTCTGATTATGGCCTGCGGTGCGGGTTTTTTCGTGGTTGCCCTTGGCTGTGGCCTCGCGGGGACCGTTGCGTTGGGCCGCAACCTCACCCCTTTTCCCAAACCGTCCACGCACACGCAATTGGTTCAAGGCGGCATCTACGGTCTGATGCGTCACCCGCTTTACACCGCCGTCTTTTGCGCCTCGGCTGGCTGGGCGCTGGTTTGGCAAAGCTGGCCTGCCTTGCTGGCAACACTGGCCCTCGCGCTGTTCTTCGACGCGAAAGCCCGTCGAGAGGAGCGCTGGCTGAGGCAGCAATTTCCGGAATATGCAAGCTATGAACAACGAGTCCGCCGTTTCATCCCTTGGATCTATTAAAATCCAGCTTTGGTTCAATCGCATCAAATCGGTTGTCTTTCCGACCTGTGTGCGGTAGCAGTGAATATTACCGCAAATCAACCTGTTCCGAAAAACCGAACGACAATGAAACACAATCCAATCGCCGCGTTAATCTTCACAACTTTGCTGGCCGGCATGGTCGCGGCTGCCGCCGATTCACCAACACCACTCGCCACGCAGTCTCCCGCAACCGGACTGGCCTGGCTCACTGACCTGCCATCGGCGCAGGCCCGGGCCAAGGCTGAGAAAAAATCCGTCCTGCTTTTTTTTCATGGCTCCGACTGGTGCCCGGCGTGCGTTGAGATGCAGCGCCAGGTGTTTGACTCGCCTGCTTTCGCCCAATACGCCCACCAGGCGCTCGTGCTCGTGGACGTGGACTTTCCCGATAAACACAAACAAGACGAAGAGTTGAGGCGGGCGAACGTCGCGTTGAAGGCCAGGTTTAATCTCAGCCCGGTGGCGGACGAGGG
>Ga0182017_10002341_pt1 | contig 14391 bp, 17 predicted proteins | sample 712E3DmetaG_FD_120492 | JGI IMG/M metagenome (GOLD analysis project Ga0182017, IMG submission 120492) | Permafrost microbial communities from Stordalen Mire, Sweden - 712E3D metaG | ecosystem: Environmental > Terrestrial > Soil > Wetlands > Permafrost | place: Sweden: Stordalen | collected... | reverse complement strand
CCGGCGGACAGTCTCGAGGTCCGCCTGGTGGTGGGCAAGCTGGGCGTGGGCTTCTTCGTCGCCACGACCGACGTCGATCGCCTCACAGGTCCCACGGACCTCGAACTGAGCCTCGAGAAGCCGCTCAACGAGCTCGTACGCCGCGTCTCCAACGTCGTTGCGGGCTCGGTCCCGGATGTTGACCTCGCGTCCTGGCGTCAGGCTTCGGCCATGCCGGATGGAATTGCGTGGTGGCACCGGATCGCCGTGGGCGTGCGACACGGCGATGAGCCTCAGAACGCCGCCTTCGGCCAGGTCCTACGCCGCGGGTCGCGTGAGGTCGGCCTGATCGGCTCCGGCTTCAGCGTCCTGTGGGAGAGCGATCCAGATATTGAGCGCGAGTGCGTGAACGGCCTCATGGCCGCCACTGAAGAATGGCTGGTTGTCGATCGCGTGAATTCCCTGCTCGCCGATCGGCTCGCCGGACTTGAGAGCTTGACTGGCAACGGTCGCGCCCCTCGTCTGCATGCCATCCACTCCGAAATCCTCGATGTCGCGGTCGAGGTGGCGATCGTCCGCCTGGTAGTCGATGAGCGAGCGCGATATCTGGTGCGGACTGAGCGCGCGGCCCGGGAAGCGGCACGAGAAGCGTGGGCTATGACCGGGGAGTATGAGTCGCTCGATTCGAGGCTCTCCACCCTCCGGCAACTCGCCGAGGCACACAGGAACGAGATCCAGGCAAGACGCGATGCGCGCCGCAACGACCTGCTCTTCGCATTCACCGTCATGGCCATCATCCAGAGCTTGCTCGTCGTCTTCGACTTTCTGACCGGATCGAACGTCACTCTGGCCCCAATACCCCGGGTCGCCTACGGCGTGCTGGTCACAGCGGTCGCGCTGCTCGTGCTGGGGCTTGGAATCGTGCGCCTCACCCGCCCAAGAGACTGAGACCGCTACCGCCGCTTCTTGGCGTGGCAGTCGATGCAGTCCTGGGCCGACGGCAGGGCCTCCAGGCGCTCCGGCGCGATCGGCTTGCCGCACGTCTGGCACAGCCCGAAAGTCCCCGCCTCGATCCGCCGCAGCGCGCCCTCGATCTGGACGAGGTGCTGCGCCTCGCGCTCGCGAAGCTGCTGGCCGCGCTGGCTCTCCGAGACCTCCGTGGCTGCGGCCGTCTGGGCGCCGTGGGCGACCCGAGGGTGCTCGACCTCCTCGGAGAGCTCGAGTCGGATGCGCGCGCGCTCGGCTTCGAGCGTCTGGCGAGCATTGTCGATCAGCTTCTGGTCCATAGGTCGCATCCTACGCTGCGGACCAGAGACGCGTTCGCCTTTCAGCACATCCCTGGGAGGTCGCGGCAGCCTGGTCGAAGGTGTCCCGCACAGGCTCGAACCGCCTGTCGGGTCGTTCTGGCCGCCGGCGCTAAACTCGAAGCAGCGACCGAGCCGGTCGAGCCCGGAAGCTCGAAGACGACCGCACTTTCGGTCGAAGGAGAACCGATGGCTTACGCGAAAGACCCGGTATGCGGGATGGAGGTCGACAGAGACACCGACCTCAAGACCGAGCACGACGGCGAGACCTACTACTTCTGCAGTCGGGGCTGCAAGCTCGACTTCGAGGAAGATCCCGAGAAGTACCTCGATCCGTCGTACGAGGCGCACATGTAGTCAACTGGTGGTGCCACCGATCGCCGCGGATCGCCGACCGATCGATGGAGGCGAGCCAAGTCGGCCGCGCCGCCCATGCCCAGCGTGGTACCCTCACCGCGACCTTGTGGAGTGCCCAATTCGCCTCCTACGCTGACGATCGAGAAACCGAAACACCCCAGGAGAAACCCGATGACCTATGTGATCGCCGAGCCCTGCGTCGATGTGACCGACCGCGCGTGCGTCTCTGTCTGCCCGGTCGACTGCATCCACGAGGAAGAGGGCGACCGGACCCTGTACATCGAACCGAACGAGTGCATCGACTGTGGCGCCTGTGAGCCCGAGTGCCCCGTGAACGCCATTTTCACCGAGGATGCGCTCCCGCCCCAGTGGGCCGTCTACACCAAGATCAACGCGCTCTGGTACACGGACAAGGCCGCTGCCCGAGCGATGGTGGACGCGGCAAAGCCCCGCTGATCGTTTCGAGCTCAGACAAGCGCCCGGCCATCCGCCGGGCGCTTTCGATTCCGTGGCCGGCCGCGGGCCATGCAATACCCCGCCGCCACGCGCGCTCGATGCAGCGTCAGATAAGGGACCGGTAAGTCGCTGCGGCTAGACTTGTTCGATGCGAATCGTCTCGCTTCTGCCTTCAGCCACTGAGATCGTCTGCGCCCTGGGGCTGCGCGACGAGCTGGTCGGCGTCAGCCACTGCTGCGACTACCCGCCGGAGATCGAGGGAGTGGCGGTGGTCACGCGGTCGCGTCCCGCTGGCGACCGAACGCCGGGCCCGCATGTGTTCGTGGACAACGAGGTGGGTCCGAGCGAGCTGGACGTGGACGCACTGCGCGCCGCGCAACCGGATCTCGTGATCCTCCGCGACGGCAGCGCCGGCTCCGGCATCGGCAGTCGCCAGGTCCGCGAGGTGATGGGGGAGTCGGCCGGCGAGCCGGTCATCATCTCTCTGGATCCGGTCAGCGTGGAGGGCATCTTCCACTCGATCACGACGATCGGGGCGATGGTCGAGGCCGAGGACGATGCCATGGAGCTCCTCGAGGCTTTGCGCGAGGAGCTCGGCGACCTGGAGCAGCACGTCATCGTTCGTCAGGACGAGGGCATCCAGGCTCCGCGAGTGGTCATGTTGCAGGGCCTGGAGCCGCCCTTCGCCAGCGGTCGCTGGGTTCCGGAGCAGATTCGTCGCGCGGGCGGCTGGGACCTGCTCGGTCGCGAGGGCGATCCCGCCTCGCCGATCGACTGGGAGACGGTCCGCGACGTGGACCCGCAGATGTTGCTGATGGCGCCGGTGGGGATGCATCTCCCGGCCGCGAAGCGGGCGTTTGCGCGGACCCAACTGCCGGAGTTCTGGCACGACATGGAGGCGGTTCGCCGCGGTCGAATCTTTATCGTCGAACCGGTCTACTTCGAGCGACCGGGCCCGCGGATCGTCGACGGCGTTGGAATGCTGGCCGAGATCCTCGATCCCGACGGATTCGTCGACACCTCGCCTCCGGGCAGCTGGACGCCAGTGATGGAGTAGGGGCGGAGATGGCTGCGGGCGGGCGCCCTGAGGAAATCGGGTCGGAGATGATCCGCTATTACGCGGCCCGGGCTGACGAATACGACGACTGGTACCTGCGCCGGGGTCGCTACTCGCATGGCCCGGCCAACGACGCAAGCTGGCGCTCAGACCTCGAGGTGGCTGCCGCGTGGCTGGACGGCCGAGGGTTTCGTGGCCAGATCGTCGAGCTGGCTGCGGGCACCGGCTGGTGGTCGCCCTTGCTGGCAAGGCATGGGCAGCTGACCCTTTACGATGCCTCGGCCGAGCCTCTCGAGAAAGCCCGGACCCGGTTGGCGGCGGCCGGCGTCACGGCGGAGTTCCAGATACGCGATGCCTGGCGCGAGCCTGACCGGTCGGTCGATGGTCTGTTCGCGGGCTTTTGGATCAGCCACGTCGATCGCGATCGGCTTGACGAGTTCTTTGGGCTGGTTGCTCGGTGGCTCGTTCCCGGCGGGCTGTTCGCCTTCATCGACTCGCGCCAGGACCCGGAGTCGGGCGCCCGGGACCATCGACCGCCCGTGGAGGACGTCCAGGTTCGGCGGCTCGACGATGGCGCCAGCTTCCGCGTTCGGAAGGTTTTCTACGAGCCCTCGGATCTTGCGTCGGCGCTGGAACGAGCCGGTTTCTCGGAAATCGAAGTCGTCACCACTGAGCGGTTCTTCGTCCTGGGTTCGGGTCGTCGCCGCTGACTCGCGGGCGCTTCCTCAGGCCGGCCGCAGATTTCTGACTCCGCCGCTTCTACTTTCAGGATTACTTCAGCGCGACGCAGGATTATTCCACTTGCCTCCTCCCTTCCTCCAAGGGCAAGACGAGAACAAGAAGCCGGTCGCCCCTCATCCCAGCGACCGGCTCTCGTCTGTCCGGGGGCCCTGCCAGGCCGCCGAATCCGCCTGAAGAGGCTCGGCCGGCGTCCGCCCTCAGGTCGAGCCGGCATTCGATGCCTGGCCTGGCATCGCCCCAGAATGGCCGATTTCTCGCGCGACGACCCCTCGCCAGCCCCCGGCGACGCCTATACTCCGCCGCATGTCGCCCCTTTCGAACCGAACGGTCGCCACTATCGGCTCCGGCGTCATGGCCGAGTCGATCATCGCCGGGCTGCTCCGGGGCAAGCTAGTCGGTCCGGGTCAGATCGTCGGCAGCGAGCCACGACCCGAGCGGCGCGAGGAGCTGACCAGCCAGTACGGCGTTCGAATGGTCGCCTCGAACCTGGAGGCCGCCAACGGCGCCGACGTGATCCTGCTCTCGGTCAAACCGCAGACGCTGACCAAAGTCGGGCACGAGCTGGGCGGCCATCTCAAGCCGAGTCAGCTGGTGGTCTCGATCGTCGCCGGGGCCACGTGCAGGGTTCTCACGTCGCTGCTCGAGCATCGAGAAGTCGTCCGCAGCATGCCGAACACGCCCGCCCAGATCGGCCGTGGCATCACCGTCTGGTACGCGACGCCGCAGGTGACTGAGGAGCAGTGCGCCCAGGCGCGCGTTCTGTTGCGGGCGCTCGGAACGGACCTGCAGGTCGAAGACGAGAAGTTCGTCGAGATGGCCACCGCGGTCAGCGGCACCGGGCCGGCGTATGTCTTCCTGGTCATGGAGGCGCTCATCGACGCCGCCGTCCACCTCGGCTTCCCGCGCCACATAGCCCACGACCTCGTCATCGAAACGCTCGAGGGGAGCACGGCCTTCGCCAAAGCGACCGCTCAACACCCCGCCGTGCTGCGAAACATGGTCACCTCGCCGGGCGGCACCAGCGCTGCCGCGATCCACGAGCTCGAGTCCGGGCGGCTCCGGACGGTGCTTTCGGAGGCGGTCTGGGCCTCCTACCGGCGAACCCTCGAACTTGGTGCGGACCTCGAGCAGGACTTGGGGCTCGACGAAAGCGCGAGCGACGCGACGAACGGTCGGGCTTCGAACGGCGCGCGTTCGAAGACGTCGACTGCGCGGCGGCTCGGTCACTAGCGTGCCTGGGTCCACCGGCTCGACTGGATCGGCCGGCCCGCGCGGCCTGCTGTCGATCTTTCCCCATCCCGACGACGAGAGCTACGGCGCCGGCGGGCTGATGGCCCTGGCCGCGGCCGCGGGCAATCCCGTGTGGGTGCTGTGCGTCACCAACGGGGACCAGGGCGGACGGCCCGGCGAGATGGACGTTGATCATTCGCTCGATCCGGAGATCCGGCTCGAAGAGTTGCGCTGCGCGTGCAGAGAGATGGGGATCGCCGAGCCGATCTTCCTCGGCTACCGCGACTCGGGCATGGAGGGCTGGGGCGCACCGGAAGGGTCGCTGGCGCTGGCAGACACGGAAGAGGTCGTCGGGCGGATGGTCGAGGTCATCCGGCGGCTCCGGCCGGCGGTGATTGTGACATTCGACCCGGGCGGGATCTACGGCCACCCGGACCACGTCCGCTGCTCGGCCACCGCCACTGAGGCCTACCGTCGGGCTGCCGCCGAACCGGGCGGACCGATCGCGCTCTATCACCAGGTCATGCCGCGCTCCCGCATCGCGGGCATGCGCGCGGCGATGGAGGAAGAGAGGCGCCGCTCCGGTGACACGACGCCGCCGTCCGAGGACGACCGGCGCCAGCAGGAGGCGTTCGAGCGGCTGGCTCGTCCCGACGAGGAGATCACGACGATCGTGGCCATCGACGACGTCCTCGACCGCAAGCTCGCGGCGCTGGCTTGCCACGACAGCCAGATGCGAGGCCGGCGTTGGGAAGACCCGGAGGTTCGGGAGCAGCTATCGCAGATGTTCGGGCACGAGACGTTCGTGCGGGTCGATCCCGCCCCCGAACCCGGCGAGCACGAGGATCTGCCGATCGGTCTCGAGTGGGGCAAGCGGTGACCGTGCCCGCCCGCGGGAGCACGAGCCGCGATCCCGCCACCGGCCGCGTCGATCCCGCCACGAGCCGCGATCCCGCCACGAGCCGCGTCGATCCGCCGGAGGATGAACCCTCGCAGAACCGGACTCTCGGCCCCCGCGCGGTCGCCGAGGCTGCTCGCGGAGCCCAGGAGAACGGCCGCCTCCGGCGTCCATCGCGCGACGGTCTAACCATCGAGCAGGCCGCCGCGATCGAGGCGCCCCGCGAGTACCGGCTTTCGCCGGACGGCCGTCGAGTGGCCTTCACCGCGGAGGCGGCCGGTGCCCGCCAGATCTTCCTGATGGCGTCGCGCGGCGGCTATCCCGAGCAGCTGACCGCGACCGAGAAGTCGGCCTCGGATCCGCAGTGGTCGCCCGACGGACGCCGCATCGCCTTCGTCCGCGACGAGGCGATCTGGATGATCGACGTCGAAGGGGCGCATCAGGCTCCGGTGAGCCAGCACCCGGCCGGCAACCGCGCCCCACGCTGGTGTTCCGACGGGCACCAGATCGCGTTCATCTCGCGGCGCCGCGGCTGGGATCAGCTGTGGGTGGTGGACGCGCCGGTCCCGCGCCGCGGCCGTCCGGCCACTCGCCCCCGCTCCGCCGAGCCCATCCCGCTGACAGTGCCCGGCGTCGACGTCGACGAGTTCGTGTGGTCGCCAGACGGCCGCCAGATCGCCGTCGCCTCGCAGCGCCTGCCGGACCTCCTCACCTCGCAGATCCACCTGGTGGACGTGGTCACTGCCCAGGAACGGCTGATCGCCGGCGAGGATGCCTGGGAGACCGGGCCGCGCTGGTTGCCGGACGGCTCGGGCCTGTTGGTGGTGTCGGACCGCGACGGCTGGTTCCAGGTAGTCCGCATCTCGGCCGACGGCAAAGAGCGGGCTGTTCTCACGGCTGGCAACCGCGAGCACGGCGAGCCCAGCGGCGGCTGGGGATACGTGCCCGTGCCGTCGCCCGACGGGAAGCTCTTCGCCTGCGTGGAAATGCGCGATGGGCTCATCGACCTGCTGATCGGCGAACTGCCCGCGCCGGGCGCCTCCAGGTCCGGTCCGCGAATGGCCGTCGTGAATCCGTTCGACGGCGTGTGGATGACCGTCGGCTGGATGCCGGACGCGACTGCCATCCTGGCCATCGGACGCAGCGAACGCTCGCCCGACGATCTCTGGCTGCTGCCCGTTCCGGAGGCCGCTACCCAGGGCGCAAAGCCTCGCCAGCTGACGCATTCACTGCCGACGGTCGTGGACACGGCCCATTTCGCGACCGGGACGCGCATCGCCTTCGAGGCGCGTGACGGAGAGCGGATCGAGGGCAACCTCTACCTGCCGTCCGACGCCATCGGCGAGGAGGCGGTTCGCGTGCCCTGCCTGATCCACTCGCACGGCGGGCCAACCTCCCAGGCCCTGCGCGACTGGCTGCCGTTCCGACAGCTCGTGGCCGAGGCCGGGATTGCTTTCCTTTCGGTGGACTTCCGCGGATCCACCGGATATGGCCGCGACTTCCGCTGGGCCAACCGCGGTGAGTGGGGCCACGCCGACGCGTTCGACGTCATCGACGCGGCCCACTGGGCCGTCGCTCAGCCCTGGTGCGACGGCCGGCTGGCCCACCACGGCGCGTCGTACGGCGGCTACATGACGCTCTGCGTCCTGACCGAGGAACCGTCCCTGTGGCGTGCCGGCATCGACCTGTACGGCGACTCGGACATAGCCGAGAGCTACCGCCACGGAGATCGTCTGGGCCGCATCGACCTGGAGCGGATGATGGGCAGGCCCGACGACCCCGAGGCCGCCGAGGCGTACCGACGCGGCTCGCCACTCCATCGGGTCGAGCGGATCGAGGCCCCCTTGCTGATCATGCATGGCCGCAAGGACAAGCGCGTCGTGCCGCTGATGACCGAGAAGATCGTCGAGGCGCTCGAGATCGAGGGCAAGCTCTACCAGCTCCACTGGTACGACGAGGAGCCGCACGGCTGGCAGAAACGCGACAACCGCCGCGACGCCTGGAAGCGCTGCCTGGAATTCCTCAAGCGCCATCTACTCGAGCAGATCGACGAGGACTAAGGAGGCGCACCTGGACCGCTCGACCCAACCCGCGAGGAAATCGATCGACCCTTCCGCCGTGGAATCGATGCGGGACTTTCTGGCCTCGTTGAGCTTCCTCAACGAGGCCCAGATACTCGAGCTCGTCGCCTCCTGGGAAGCCCGGGACGTACGGGCGCACGAGGATGCATGGACGCAGGTCATCGCCTGTGCCGCGGCGAACCGGCTGACCGCCGAGATGGACGAGGCTCGCACGGCGGCGATGACCTGGGCGATCCGAGGCACGAATGCCCCGTGGCTGCAGGCCGTCGAAGGCATGCCCGAGGCGGAGGCCTGAACGGGGGAGGATCGACCGATGTGGGGACGACGGAGCGGTGTGAATCTGCTCGACACGGAAGAGATGGCGGCCTTCTTCGACCAGCTCGACCACCTGAACGAGGGTCAGCTGCTGGGCCTTCGGGCAGCCTGGCGATCGACCAGCCGCGAGGCGCATGAGGAAGCCTGGACAGCCGTTCGAGCCGTCGGCGCTCGAGATGGCTTGAGCAAGGAGATCGACCGCGTGCGCAATCGAGCCCTCGCCTGGGCCTCGCGCGGCTCGAACACCATTCCGTACCGAATCAGCAACGACATCACCTGGCAGCAGATCAAGAACGATGCCGGCGAGGCGATCGTCGATGCCGCGCTGGCGATGGCTCTGGGCAGCCGCCTCGACGGCGCCTCTCGCAAGATCTTGATCGGTCCCTGGCTGCGCGTCACGGAGGCCCTCGGCTAGTGGGCTGAGGCCCCCCGGCGCCCCGCCCGCGGCCAACGCGCCCCGCCCCGCCGCTCGCGGAGCTCGCCACCCTGGCACGGCAACGCGACTTCACGCCTCCGCACGCTTTCCGTGGGCCGATGTAGGCTGGCCGCGTGGCAGACCTTCGCGTTGAGCTACTGGCCGTCGAGGACTGCCCGCACCTGGAGCAGGCGCGGCGCGATCTGGAGAGCGTCCTCCGCAAGGGGATCATCGAGACGCCGATCCAGCTGATCTTCGTCGCCAGCCAGGAGGACGCCGAGTTCCTCGGCTTCCAGGGTTCGCCCACGATCCGAATCCAGGGCGAGGATGTCGTTCCCCAGCCCGACCTGCCGGTCGCGCTGGCCTGCCGGATCTACCGCGACGCGGCCGGCCGGACACTCGGCTCGCCCCCGATAGAGGTCATCGCGGCGGCGGTGGAAGCCCACCGCCGGGGCAGGCTCGAAACGTTCCAGCGCGAGGAGGCGGCGAAGGTGGCCGACTTCGCGCGCCGAGCCGACGCGGCCGATGACTCTTCCAAGGAAGGCCGATCCGATGAGCATCGCCGATAGGGTTCGGGTGCTGCCGCAACGAACGATGCGGTCCCTCTTTATCTCGCTGTCGCACCGCCGGTCGCTCGCCCGAATGGCCGTGCGGAGCCCGCTGACGCGGCCGGTCGTCGCCCGCTTCGTCGCCGGGGAGACTCTCGAGGCGGCACTGCCCGCCATCGAGTCCCTCAAGAGTGCCGGGCTGCGAACCACCGTCGACGTCCTGGGCGAGTCGGTCAGCTCGGCGGAGCTCGCCGCCGCCGCCGCCGATCGCTACGTCGCGACTCTGCCAGCTCTGGCGTCCCATGGCCTCGACGCCAACGTCAGCGTCAAGTTGACCCAGATGGGTCTGGAGTTGGATCGCGAGCTGTGCAGCGCCAACGTGATGCGGATCCTGGCCGCGGCCCGGGCCGTGGACGGCTTCGTCCGCTTCGACATGGAGGACCACACCCAGACCGATGCCACTCTCGCGATCTGGCAGGCGGCCCACGAGGCGTACCAGCGGACCGGCGTCGTGATCCAGGCGGCGCTGCGCCGGAGCTCAGCCGACGTCGAGCGAATCCTCGCGGCCGGCGGCCGCGTTCGGCTGTGCAAGGGCGCGTATGACGAGCCGCGCAGCGTCGCCTACGTCAACAAGGCGACCGTGGATGCCAACTACGCGAAGCTGATGGAGCGGCTGCTCCTGTCCGGCTCATACCACGCCCTGGCCACGCACGACCCCAGGCTGATCGCGCGGGCCATCGCCATCGCCGAGCGCCAAGGCATCGGCCGTGACCGCTTCGAGTTCCAGATGCTCTACGGCGTGCGGCGCGACCTGCAGCGGATGCTCGTGGCGCGCGGTTACGCCGTCCGGGTCTACGTCCCGTACGGCCACGAGTGGTATCCGTACTTCATGCGCCGCCTGGCCGAGCGCCCGGCCAACGTCGGCTTCATGCTGCGGGCGATCGTCAAGGAAGAGGGCCGGCGGATCCGGGGGCGATGATCTGCGGGCCCGACTCGCGCGACCGCGGTTACTCCAGCGAGGCCGCCATCTGGTTGCAGTGCTCTTCGATGTGATCGGCCAGCATCTCGTCGGCGATCTGTTTGATCGTCATTTCGCCCTTGGTCTTGTGCGAACCCCGGCGCGCGCACTGCCGATCGTCGAGCTCGAGCAGGCGCCTAACCACTCGCTCGAGGTGGAAGTCCAGGCGGAAGTACAGCTCGGACACAGGCAGGCTTCGGTCGCGATCGACGGTCAGCAGCCTGATCAGATCGGTCGGGGCCCGGCCGAAGGGAACCGGCTCCATCTGGGCAGCGAGGATGCGCTCGATCTCGCCCAGCCAGTAGGGCAGCATCTCGTCGACGTGGGCGAGCGACTCGCGAGCGACCCATTCGCGCGAACGCGGCAGGTCTTCGGGCGCGGGCGGGCTCATCTCCACCTTGGCGCGGAGTCGGACGAGGCGGTCGCGGGCCACCCGCAGCCGCTCGACCTCCGGGTACAGGGTCGCCATGCGTGAGGTTTCTCCCTCCGGGGCGAGGTCGTGTGCTTGGGCTGGCCTCGCCCTTAGAGATTACTCGAAGCGGCGGCAGAAGTGAGCCGTCCGCCTGCAATTGGCGCGCCGGCGCCATGCGCGGCGGGTTCGGGGATTCGATACTGGATCGATGAACCCCGTGACGATCGAGGGAATGGCGACGGACGACTGGCCTGCCGTCCGGGCGATCTACGAAGAAGGGATCGCCACGGGCCTGGCCACGTTCGAGCTGGCGGCGCCCGATTGGGAGGGCTGGAACCACTCTCATCGGCCCGATTGCCGGCTGGTGGCGCGCGATCGGAGTGGGGCAATCGTCGGCTGGGCCGCGCTGAGCCGCTACTCGGCGCGGGCCGTCTACGCGGGCGTGGCTGAGCTGAGCGTATACGTGGCCGCGAGCGCGCGGGGCGGCGGGGTCGGGGACGCGCTGATGGTCGCGCTCGTTGCCGCGTCGGAAGTCGCCGGCATCTGGACGCTCCAGGCCGGGGTCATGGCCGACAACGTCGCCAGCCTTGCACTCCACGAGAAGTACGGCTTTCGGCGGGTCGGCCTGCGAGAACGAATTGGCCGTGACTCGACCGGGCGGTGGCGGGACGTCATCCTCCTGGAGCGCAGAAGCTCGGTCGTCGGGCTCGAGTAGGCGGAGCGGTCGAGCTTTCGGCCGTCGGACAGTCGGGCCGACAACCCGCCCGTCAGCTCTCGACGGCTAGACCTCTTCGAGCAGAGTCGGGCGCGATTCGGACGGCGTCGCAGTCTGGGCCAGCAGCACGCCGGCCAGTACTAGCAAGGCGCCGAGGATCTGTATCGGGGCGAGCGTCTCGCCCAGGAACCCCACGCCAAGGGCGATGACCACGAGCGGCTCCACCGTGGCCATCAGCGACGCCTGCGCTGCCCCGATCCGTGCCATGGACGCGTAGAACGCCTGAATGGCGATCGCGGCCGCGAACAGTCCGATGCCGAAGAGGCCCGGCCACGCCTCGGCCGGCACCCCCCATGGAACGAGTGGCTCGCGCGCGGCGGCGGCAATGACCAGCATCGTCAGCCAGGTACCGGTCATCATCACCGCGCCGGCGACGGGCGGCGAAACCTCTGCGCCCTTGCCCTTCGATCGCATGTCCGCGGTCTGGCCCGGCCGCTCGCCGGCCATCCATGCCGCGAGGATGATGTAGATCGCGTAGGCCAGCGGCGAGAGCGCCCCAATGGCGACGCCGAGCCCATCGACGCCGGCCTCGATTCCCCCGATCGTCAGGATCGCCCCGAGGAGCACGACCGCGAGAGAAGCCCAGGCGAGCCTGCCTCGGAACGGGTAGCCGAGCCTCATCGATAGCACCGCGACGACGGCCGGGTAGGCGTACATCAGGAGCGCCAGGAGCGAGGTCGGGATGCGCTGGACGGCGGCGTAGTAGACGCTCGCCGTAAGGACGAAGGTCGCGCCAGTGAATAGCAGGCGCCCGGTGGTTCGGCGGTCGAGCAGGCGGAGTTCGGCGCGCGCTCTCGGTTGGGCGAACAGCCACAGCCAGCTGATGACGGTCGCGAAGAAGAAGCGCCACGCCAGAAGCGCTATCCAGTCCAGCCCGGCGTGATAGACGCTCTTGGCGAAGAGCGGCCCGGTCCCATAGGCCACGCCAGAGAGGGCTCCCAGTCCGATCCCCACGACCTTTCGGCGATCCATCGCGCAAGGCTAGCAGGAGATGCCCAGACGTTTCGGCGGCCTACCCGACCGAGCGGGTACTGCCTTCGGATTAGCCCGGTGCGCGCTGGCACAGGGCTGTTGACGCGGCGCACTATCCGTTCGGAGTGGGCCGAATCACACCTGTGACCCCTACAAGCAGACTACCGCCCGAGTACCTACCCGACGGTACGAGTGAGTCATATGCCCTATCCACGCCCGGCCCTAGAGTCTCCGACATCGAGGCGACCGATCGGTTGCCAGCGCCTGAGGTCGAATGCGATGTCACGGGCCCGCGAACGCTGCCCCCGCTGCGGAAGGCGCCTCGTCAGCACGCGCTTCGACACGACGTTCCGACTGCCCGACCGAAGCGAGCGTCTCTGCTTCGGGATCCCGGGCGGCCTCTGCGAAGACTGCCATCAGCTCTACATCGATCCTGAGCTGATCGAGCTGCTCGATCTGGCCCAGGGCCGCTGCGTCTTCGCCATCGAGAGCGACCTGGGCGTTCAAGAGCAGGCCTGGTCGAGCGCCGAATGACGTCGGTAATTCGCTGTCCGCTGAGGTCCGCGTCCGGTTAGCGCGTGCCCGGTTTGCGGACCCGTTCGGCGATCCAGAGGGTGACGGTCGAGGCGCGGCGTAGCTCGCCGCCACCGTCGTGGCCCTTGAGCGTGGCGTCGAGCTCCAGCAGGCCCGCCAGTGCGGCGTCCAGTTCAGGCAACGTCCACGTCCGCGCCTGATTGGCGAGCATCTCAGCGCGATATGGGTTGAGCTTGAGCGCCCTCACCAGAGTGGCCGCGGGCGTGCCGGCGGCGAGCAGGTCCGCGATCTGGATCAGCTCGCGGAGACGGCGATGCAGGTGGACGACGAGGACGGGGCCAGGGACGTCGTCCAAGCGATCCGCAAGCTCGGCGGCCTCGCCCGCGCGGCGCATGCCGACGGCGTCGAGGAAGGCCCACATCGAGCCCGGGACCGCGTCGGCGACGAGCGCCTTGACGTCCTCGGGGCCAATCTGGCCGTCGAGGCGGTAGAGAGCCAGCTTCTCCAGCTCCGACACGGCCAGCTCGCCCTGGCGGCGGCGATCGACGTCGCGTTCGCGAACGTTGGCGCCGACGCGCTCGGCCAGCAGCGCGGCAGCAGGGGCGGTGATGCGGATGCCGCGCTCCGCGGCGCGATCGGAGATCCAGCGCGCCATTCCTTCGCGGGTGGGGGCCTTGAATTCGCGGACTTCGCCGCCGGCGGCGGCCACCGCGTTTCGGAGCGCCTCGAGCGAGGCGGGGCGGCGGGCCGTGCCATCGACCAGATCCAGGAACACCAGGCCGTTGCCGTCAGCCACGGCGTCGAACACCGCCGCGAGGCGAGCCGCCAGCGGCTTGTTCACGACGAGTGGGCCCGGCTCGGCGATGACCACCAGCGTCCCGCCGCCGAACATCGTGGCTGTCGCCACTCTTTCGGCGATCTCGGCGGCCGACGTCGAGCTGCCCGAAAGACGGAGTCGTTCCAACGCGGGGCCGCCCGCCGCCAGCCGAGTGGCCATCACGTCGGGACCGCGGGCGACGCCGTAGGAGTCGTCGCCCCAGTAGTAGCCGAGCGGCGCGGTGGGACCGGCCACGTCAGGCATCTCGTGCCAGACGCAGGGCGCGGCCGCTCCACTCGAGGCGTCGCACGTCCGACGGCTCAATGCCGAGGAAATCGCACACCCGAGCCTCCAGCGCCTCGGCCCGCCGTCGGACGGCAGCCAGCGTCTCCGGTGTCCAGCTGCCCCGAGCTTTCTCGGCGCGCACTTCGGGGGGATAGCGGTGCTCCCAGGAGGCGAACCGCTCAGCCATCGACTCCAGT
>Ga0182017_10002340_pt1 | contig 14395 bp, 6 predicted proteins | sample 712E3DmetaG_FD_120492 | JGI IMG/M metagenome (GOLD analysis project Ga0182017, IMG submission 120492) | Permafrost microbial communities from Stordalen Mire, Sweden - 712E3D metaG | ecosystem: Environmental > Terrestrial > Soil > Wetlands > Permafrost | place: Sweden: Stordalen | collected... | reverse complement strand
TTCAAGCTCTATCAGACCATCCTGGTCCACCACCGCGAGTCGCAGAGCGAAGCGCAGATCGTGGAGATCTTCCATCGCATCGGCCACATCAAGATGCAGATCGGCGATCGGGCCAAGGCCATCAACATGTTCGAGAAGGCCTTGGAGATCAGTCCCGGCCACCGACCCACGCTGGAGGCGTTGACCGAGATCCACGCCGCGGCGGGAGATTGGGAGGCGGTGATTCGCCAAAAGCGGGCTCTGCTGGCGCACACCGAGGGCGTTGAGGAGAAGCTGCAGCTGCACCAGCAGATCATCGAGGTCTACAAAGACAAACTGAAGAACCAGCAGAAGGCCATCGCGGCGTATCTTGAGGCGCTCGAGGTCAAGCCCGATGCGCGCGGGCTGCTGGTCGACGTGCTGGAGCTGCTCACCGAAACCAAGCAGTGGAAGAAGGCGGTGGAGATCCTGCTGCGCCTGGCGAGCATTGAGACCGGCCGGGTCAAGGCCAAGTACCTGCAGACGGCCGGGCAGATCACCAACATCGAGCTGCACTCGCCCGACGAGGCGGTGGAACTGTACAACAAGGCGCTGGACGAGTATCCCGACGACCTCAAGCCCTTCGAACGCATCGACAAGATCATGACCGCGAAGAAGGACTGGACCAACCAGCAGCGCGCCTACCGTCGCATGATCAAGCGCTTGGGCGCCGACGTGCCGCCCGAGAAGCGGTCCACCCAGATCGCCCTGTGGCACGCCTTGGGTGAGATCTATCGCTCACGACTCAAGGACTACCGCGCCGCGGGCGAGGCGTTCGAGGTGTGCGCGAAGCTGGAGCCCGACAACATGCCACGCCACCAGATCCTGGCCGAGCTCTACCAACTGCAGGGGCCGGAAGCCTACGACAAGGCCGTGCGTGAGTGGCGGGTGATCCTCAAACGCACGCAGGATATCGCGGCCATGGTGCCCATCCTGAAGACGTTGCGGCACCTCTATTCCGAGATGGGCAAGTACGACCAGGTCTGGTGCACCGCCTCGGTGCTCGCCTATCTGCGCCAGGCCGACGCCGAGGAACTGCGCTTCCACGAGCAATACAAGCTCAAGACCCTTTCCCGGGTGAAGGCTCGACTCAACGAGGAGCTCTGGCAGAAATACATCTACCATTCCGACGAGGATCGCTATATTTCGTTGATTCTCGCCAACATCAGCCAAGCCATCATGGCGGCGCGTGCGCGCGAACACAAAGAAGTGGGGATTCGACGCCGTGATCGGCGCGATCCCACCAACGACAAGCTCATGTTCAGTGGCGTCTTCGTGTATGCGAGCCAGGCCCTCGGTGTCACCGCGCCTGAACTGTACCTGCGCCAGGATTGGCCAGGTGAGATCGAGATGATGAACGCGCGCGAGAAGCAGCAGCTCTGCCCGGCCTTCGTGGTCGGGGCTGCCTTGCTGCAGGGCAAACAGGAAAAAGAACTAGCCTACGTTCTGGGCAAGAAGCTGACGCTCATGCGGCCCGATCACGTCGTGCGCTGGCCGGCGGTGGTGCCCCAGGTGTCCGAGCTGAAGGCGTACTTCCTCGCGGCACTCAAGCTGGTGCAGCCCAACGTGCCCATCAAGTCCGACATGGAGCAGCCGGTGGCGGAGCGTCTGGAGCTTCTGCGCCGCCTGGTTCCGCCCCAGAACGTCGAGCAGTTGGCCGAGGTGGTTCGGCGCTTTATCGAGAGCAAGGCCGAAGCCGACCTGCACCGCTGGTCGAAGGCGGTGGACTACACGTCGTCCCGGGCTGGCTTCCTCATGTGCAACGACATCGAGGTGGCGGCCCACCAAATCCAATCCGAGCCCTTGGCGGTGGGCTGCGCCGATCCCAAGGACAAGGTGCGAGACCTGATTCAGTGGTGCGTGTCGGACGAATACTTCGCCCTGCGCGCGCACCTGGGACTTGCGATCGCGTAGATGGGCGAGCCGTTCCTCTGGATCACGGTGCTGGTCGCCTTGGTGGCCGGCGTGCTCGTGGGCGCGTGGGCGGGGCGCCGCCTGCGGCGGCCGGTGGCCGACCTCGACGCTGGCGAGGGCCGGCGTTTGCGAGGTGAGGCCGAGCTAGAGCGACAGGCCCTGCTGCGTGAGTCGGATATCCAGGCGCGCGAACAAGTCTTGGCCATCCGGGCTGAGGCGGAGGCAGCTCTGCGCGCACGGGAAGCCGAGTTGGCGGAGGGCGAAACCGCGCTGGCGGCTCAGGCGGTGCGGATTGACGAAGAGGTGCGGCTAGTCGCGGAGGCGCGCGACCGTCTCAAGCAACGTGAGGCGCCTGTCGCCGAGCGGGAGCAGGACGCGCGGGCTCTGACGGTGGAAGTGCGGTCGATCGATGCCACTCGACAAGGTGAGCTGGAGCGGGTGGCGTCTCGATCCGCGGGTGAAGCCCAGCGCATGCTGGTGGAAGCGGAAGTCGAGGAGGCGCGCGCGGCGGCAGCGCAGATCCTACGTCAGACGGCGGAATCGGCGCTGGGCGGGGCTCAGATTCGCGCCGCCAAGAGAATCATGGGCATCGCGATTGGCCGCTTTTCCGGCCACGACCTAACCGAGCGGCTTCAGTTTGTCATCTCTCTGTCGGACTTGCGCCCAGGGCAGGTGCCACCCGCGGAGGCCGACTTGCGCGCCATCGAGGCGGTGACAGGCGTGCAGCTCTCTTTCCTGGACGGACAGGCGGCGATTCGCATCGAGGGTCTCGATGGGGTAGGCCGCGAGATCGCTCGCCGCTGCGTGAATCGCATGTTGAAGCGATCCATCAGCGGACCCGCGGCGGTGACTCGGCTGGCCCGCGGCATTGTGGTGGATGTGGAACGCGAGACGCTCGACCTGGGACGACGAGGTTTTTCCTTGTTGGCCATCGACCGCGCACATCCCGACATCGTGAAGCTGGTGGGGCGACTCACCTTCCGCACCAGCTATGCGCAGAACCAGTGGAAGCATTCTGTGGAAGCTGGATTCCTGTGCGGCATGATGGCGGCGGAGGTGGGGCTGAACGTCAAGATTGCCCGTCGGGCGGCGTTGCTTCACGATATCGGCAAGGCGCTCACTCACGAGCTGGATGGATCGCACGCCTCCATCGGAGCGGACTACGCGCGTCGATTCAACGAGTCCGAGGCGGTGGCCAACGCCATCGGCGCTCATCACACCGATGAGTCGTTCAACAGCCCCTACGCCTATCTGGTTGCGGCGGCTGACGCCATGTCGGGCGGACGGCCGGGCGCGCGCCGGCAGGCCGAAGACACTCACATGGCCAAGCTGGAGGAGCTCGAGCGTATCAGTCGCGCCTTCTCGGGCGTTGATGAGGCCTTTGCGGTGCAAGGGGGACGCGAAGTGCGCGTCTACGTGGACGAGAATCGGGTGAACGACCGAGGAGCGGCCCTTCTTTCAACCCAGATTGCTGAAAACATCTCGCGCGAGATGACGTTTCCAGGCCAGATCAAGGTGACCGTGATTCGCGAGTTCCGGGCCGACGAGATCGCGAGCTAGCCAGCCGGGAGTTTGAATCGTCATGCAACTGAATCTGCCTCCCATTATCCCCTACGCGGTTGGGTGCATTTTGATCCTCTTTGGCGCCCTGCGCATCAACTACCTGGGTGCACCGCGGGTACGCAAGCGCAACGATGACGACGAGAGCGCAGGCGAAGTCTCCGGTGATCGCACGGTCGAGCCCGAAGAGCGCCTGCAACGCGGGCCCCAGCAGCGCCGGCACATCCGCTGGGGGATCATCTGGATTCTGCTGGGGCTCTTCCTGGTGATTTCCACCTTTGTCCAGGTCCGGCGGGGCTAAATCGGGCCTGTCTCTCCTACGGCCCGAGCGAGCGGGTCTGCGGCACCTCGGCGCCGGTCCGATGACCCGGTTTGCCTGCCGAGGCGCACTGTAGAAAGGTTCACTATCTGACATTGATCCAAGGTCAGATCCCGGCGGAATGACCTTGTCGCTGCTGCACTTGGCCACAAAGGATCCATGGTGTCATGAGTCCGCGCGTGACCCGTTTCTTCCAGTTTTTGCCCCTTATGGATCGCAAGGAGATCTTCATGAACAGCAGGAGCCCATTGTCGACCGTCTTTCTCTGTCGCTTCGCGGGGTTGGTGCTGCTGACCGCAGCGTTCACGGCCGGGTGCTCTGGCTCGGGCGCCAGCCCGGCGGGCGGCGCCGGGACCACGAGCGTCGCGGGCGGGACCACGAGCGTGGCGGGCGGGACCACGAGCGTTGCGGGTGGGAGTACGAGCATCGCGGGTGGGAGTACGAGCATCGCGGGCGGGATGACGAGCATCGAGGGTGGGAGTACGACCGTCGCGGGCGGGAGTACGAGCATCGAGGGTGGGAGTACGACCGTCGCGGGCGGGAGCACGAGCATCGCGGGCGGGGCCACGAGCATCGCGGGCGGGAGCACGAGCGTCGAGGGCGGAACCACGAGCGCCGCGAGCGGCGGGAGCACCGGCACGGGCGGGATGAAGACCGGCGGGGCCGGGACGACGAGCACCGGCGCGGGCGGGACGAAGACCGGCGGGGCCGGGACGACGAGCACCGGCGTGGGCGGGACGACGAGCGTCGCGGGCGGCACGAAGAGTGGCGGGACCACGACCGCGGGTGGGACCACGACCGCGGGCGGGACCACCGTCGCGGGCGGGAGCACCAGCGCGGCCGGAAGCACGGGAACAAGCACATGGGGAACACCCGTGACTGGCGGTCCCTCGGGCACGGGGACCACGGCCACGGTGACGGTGAGCCCCAGCACGACAGTAGGTACGATCGCTGCCGATTTTCCCGGCTTCAGCTACGAAAAGACGCACGTTCAGAATGGCTCGCTCACCAGCAACAACACGAATCTGATTGCGCTCTACAAGCTCCTTGGTTCTCCGATGATGCGGGTTGGAGCCAACGATGTCGAACGCTGCAGCTGGGGTGGCACAGGGCCAGCACCTGCGCAGCCATCGGGGCAGCCGTTCTCGTTTAACATCACGACCGGCGGTGTCGACCAACTCTGCGGCTTTTTGGCCGCGACGGGAACAAAGGTTATCTATGGCGTCAACTATGCTTTGGGCAACGTGACTGCCTCCGCAGCGGAGGCGGCCTATGTCATGGGAAAGTGTCCGTCGAGCATCCTCGCATTCGAGATCGGCAACGAGCTCGACAAGTCTGGGAGCTGGACCTCCCAACAAACGCAATACGAGAAGTTCGCGACCGCCATCCTCAACGCGCCGGGCGCTCTGTTGGCTGGCCCGGGTGCCACCAGCAACTCGGCCGCATCGTTCAGCGCTCCATTTGCCGACGCCGAGTCGGCGAAGTATGGCAGCAAGCTCACCCTTCTGACGCAGCATTCTTACGTTGCCGGAGCCGGTACGTCGGGATGCTCATTGCCCAACCTCCAGATAACAACGACCAAACTCACCGATATCTTTACGACGATGGAGGGTGCAGCCACAAAGGACAAGATCGCGCTTGGCTGGCGCATGGGCGAAAACAACACCTGCTCCGGTCACGGTCAGCAGGGCCTAAGCGACACGCTCATAGCGGGTCTGTGGGCGATCGATTACATGTTCGAGGTTGCCAAGCGTGGCGGCACCGGAATCAATTTCCACAACGGCGAGACTGGAATGGATGGAACGGTTCCCTTCTACTATGAGGCGATCAAGGAGGATAAGGGCGCGGTGGTGCAGGTTCAGCCGGAATACTACGGTATGCTCCTCTTCGCCCAAGCCGGCACAGGCTCGATGGTTTCCACGACCGTCACCCCCAGCGCCCCGGATTTCACCGCGTGGGCCATCAAGGCGAGCGGATTCACCAGCGTGGTGCTCAACAACAGGAACGCCTCGAGCGGCGTCAACGCCACCGTGGATCTAGGATCCGCGGTGAGTAGCGCGAGCGCGATCTATCTGCAGGGGACACCCGCTGGCAATCTGACGGCAGCGGCAGGGTCCGTGACCATTGCTGGCGCCCAGGTCACGGTGGCGGGCGCGTGGGCTCGCAATCCACCCTACATTCAGACGACATCAGGAAACAACGTTTCAGTGTACGTGCCCCCTGCCAGCGCAGCGCTCGTCCGCGTCCTGCAGTAGGCAGGGGAAGCTGGCCCGCTAGACTAGCGTCACTGTTCCCGCGGGATCAGCCCCGGTGCGGACGCGCGCACTGTCCTTGAGAGGGTGGCGTGGCGGGTGCATCAGTGCCGCCTAGTTCGTCGCGTCTTGGATCAATTGCCCTGCGCGTCATCCCGGATCCGATCGTGGATGAACTTCTGCTCATCTGCGGGAAGCGCAGGTCAAGATAACTTCTCACCGCGGTATCCGCGGGCGTTGGCGTCGACATGGACCTCCTGGCCACGCGGCACCGGGTCGCCTGTTCTGATGCGACAAGTGTGCTGTGGTCACCTTGGCGTTGGCGGCCCTATGGCGCTATGCGCCTCGGTTTCGCGTTCCAGAGCTGCCATTTTTTGGAAATCTTGATGACCCGTCTTTCCGGCTGGCTGCCCCTTAGTGGTTACAAGGAGTTCTTTATGAAACGCAATCACGCTCTTTCGACCATCCTTCTCCTTTCAGCGATGCTTGTCGCTGCTGCTTGCTCTAGCAGTTCTGGAACCGGCACCGGCCCAGTAGCGGGCAGCGCCGGCGGACAAACCCAGCAGCCCGTCGCTGGAAATGCGACCGGCGGACAAACCCAGCAGCCTATCGCCGGCAACGAGACCGGCGGACAAACCCAGCAGCCCCTCGCTGGCAACGAGACCGGCGGACAAACCCAGCAGCCCGTCGCTGGCAACGAGACCGGCGGACAGCAGCCCGTCGCTGGCAACGAGACCGGCGGACAAACCCAGCAGCCCGTCGCTGGAAATGCGACCGGCGGCAACACCGTCGCCCCGGCGGGCAAGACCGCTGGCGGCCAGACAAGCGCCAGCGCTGGTGTGGTTGTTGGCGGCAACACCGTTGCTTCAGCTGGCAAGACGACCGTCGGCGGCCAGACCACGGCCACTGGCGGTGCGGGCGCTACCGGCGGCCAAACCGGCGGCGCAATCGGCGGCAACACGATTAGCACCCTGAACACCGGCGGCAGCCCTCTTCCTGCGACCGAAGGGGACTTCAGCATGGACGTGGGTTGGATGTTCAACAGGTCGGACGTTAGCGGCGCTCAGGCCACCACCGCCTCCGAGACCGGTTGGAGTCCGGTCAGCACACCGCACACGTACAATGATGTCGATTCCTTCAGAGGTCTCATCAACCACAGCGGCGGCGATCACGGCATGTACGCCGGACCGGCGTGGTACCGTAAGCATTTCAAGGTGGATGCCAAATTCGCTGGCAACAAGTTCATCGTCGAGTTCGAACGGATCCGGGAAAGCGCCGCCTTCTACATCAATGGAACCGCAGTCGGAACCTTCACCGACGGTATCTCAGCGACCGGCATCGATATCACCGGGAAAGTCACTGCTGACGGGACCACCGACAACGTTCTCGCGGTTCGTGTCGACAACAGCGGGGGCGGTGAATACTGGAACGCGAATGCCACCAACCCGGACTACGGTGGATTGGTGGGCCATGTCTGGCTGCACGCGCCGGGCAAGATTTATCAAACCTATCCGCTCTACCAAAACCTGAAAACGCAGGGCATTTACATCTACGGCACTGCCTATGCCAATATCACCAACAACACCGCGCAGGGCGACACGGGCAACCTGACGCTGAATGTGGAATCCGAGGTGAACAACGAATCGGGCGCTGCAGCGAATGTTACTTTGGGCGTCAAAGTAGTTGATGCAGCCACAGGCACGACGTTGACCTCATTCTCAGGAACGGCCACCTCAGTGCCGACGACTGGCGCTACGGTAATCAAGGCGAGTGGGCCATTGACGGGAGCGAAGCTGTGGAGTGACCTGTATCCGAATCTCTACAATGTCCAAACGACGCTTACTGTGGGCGGGACAGTAGTCAACGGCCGCAGCACTCTTACGGGGTTCCGTCAGACGGCATTCAAGGGAGGCGCCGGCACGGGCGGTGTGTATATCAATGGCCGGTTTGTGTATATGCTTGGCTTCGCCCAACGCTCGACCAATTCATGGGCAGGCCTCGGCCAGGCGGTGCCAGACTGGATGCACGACTTCCATGCCAATCTGACCCGGGGCGCCAACGCGAACTACATTCGCTGGATGCACGTCACGCCGCAGGTGGCAGACATGCGATCGGGTGACAAGTACGGCGTCGTCAGCATTGCGCCCGCCGGCGACAAAGAGGTGACCAATCCTACGGATGCCCAGTGGACCGCGAGGATGTCCGTCATGCAATGCACCATGATCTACCTGAGGAACAATCCGAGCGTTTTCTTTTATGAGGCGGGCAACGGCTCAGTTTCCGGGAGCCAAATGCAGTCGCTGGCTGCGCTCAGAGACACCTGGGACAAGAACGGCGGCCGCGGTGTCGGCGATCGCGACATGGCAGACGCCACCGGCGCGTCTTCTGCCGATTGGTTTGGCACTATGATCGCCTACGAGCCTCCTAATAGTGACGGCAGCGGGTACTTCCGCGGATACTCCGATGCGTACCGGGACAAGGGTCCCATCCTCGAAGAAGAAGATTTCCGCGATGAGGTCTTGCGCGGCATCTGGGACACTTACTCGCCCCCGCACGTGGGCGGCTTCATACCGGGGTCGCTGGACACGTATAACCATACGTCAGAGGATTTCACGACGGCACAAATTGCCCGGCTGAATGGTTGGTTGAAGGTCGACACCATTCAAAATAAGACAGCGGCAAACTCGCGCTACTCAGGATATGCGTCGATTTACTTCTCGGACGAAAATGCCGACGGACGTTTGGATAGCTCTGCCGTCTGTCGCGCGGGGGGCAAAGTCGATGCGGTGCGTCTGCCCAAGGAGGCCTACTACGCGTTCCGCGTCGCTGGCAACCCGCAGCCTGACATACACATCATCGGGCACTGGACTTATCCCGCTGGCACCAAGAAAACGATGTACGTGGTGGCGAACACTGCGTCGGTGGGATTGAGCGTCAACGGCGGAGCGGAAACGAAGGTGACGAGCCCGACAGATGGGTACACCTTCAGTTTCCCGAACATCTCCTGGGCTACGGGTAGCATTAAGGCCGTGGGCTACGACTCCAGCGGCAAGCAGGTTTGTCAGCATACCCTGACCACGGCCGGCGCGGCCGCTGCCGTCAAGCTCACGTCTTACACTGCTCCCGGCGGTCTCCTGGCCAACGGTGCGGACGTGGCCATGTTCGACGTCGAGGTCGTGGATGCGACCGGACTGCGGGTCCCCACCTACGGCCCCACCACCAAAGCAACGGACAACCAACCAACTGGCGAGCCCAAGATTACTTTCGCCGTGACCGGTCCCGGAACCTGGCGCGGCGGGGTCAACGAAAGCATGATCAATTCGACCAACAACCTCTATCTGTACACCGAGGGCGGAATCAATCGCGTCTTCATTCGTTCGCAAACGACAGCCGGAGATATTACGCTGACTGCGTCCGGCCCCGGGTTGACCTCAGCTACGGCCAAGGTCACGTCCGTGGCTGTGCCGGTCGTGAACGGGTTGCTCCCCCGATAGCCTTCGGGAAAAGTTGCACAGTCACCAATCCGCAGCGCGTGCCAAAGCCGCCGATGGCCTCACAGTCGAGGTCGTCGGCGGTCTATCGGCGTCTAGGTTTGCAATGCGGCCGCAAAGACATATCGATCGATCAATCCTCTGCAAATGGGACAGGCGGCTGTGCCATTTGCTGGTGTGTTAGCTACGGAAGGTTCAATTGGGTGACGAGGCATCGGTCGTGTTGGCCTCTGTGCCCCTACCCATCGCAAGGAGATTTTCATGAATAGTAGGAGCCCATCATTGACTGTCTTTCTCTATCGCTTCGCGGGTGCGGTGCTGCTCACCGCAGCCTTCATGTCCGGGTGTGGCTCGGGTGCCAGCCCAGGGGGGCCAATTGGCGGGGGCGGCACGGGCGGGATTGCGTCCAGTGCTGGCGGCACCACCACCGGTGTGTGCGGGACTACCCCCGTCTCGGGCGGGACTACGGGAACTCCCGCGACGCCTGCATGGGGAACGCCGGTGACTGGCGGTCCTTCGGGCACGGGGACCACGGCCGCAGTGACCGTGGACCCCAGTACCACCGTAGGAACCATCGGTGCCGATTTTACCGGGTTCAGCTACGAAAAGACGCACATCATGAATGGCTCGCTCACCAGCAACAACACGAACATGATTGCGCTCTACAAGCTCCTTGGTTCTCCGATGGTGCGGGTTGGAGCCAACGATGTCGAACGTTGCACCTGGGTTGGCACAGGGACCGCGCCTTGTCAGCCAAATGGACAGCCATTCAACTTCAAGGTCACGACTGGCGGAGTCGACCAATTCTGCGACTTCCTGGCCGCGACGGGAAGCAAGGCTATCTATGGCGTCAATTTCCAGTTGGTCCTGCCGCCCGTTTCCGCGGCAGAGACGGCCTATGTCATGAGCGCGTGTCCGTCGAGCATTGTCGGAATCGAGATCGGCAACGAGCCCGACAAATTTGGGAGCTGGGCCGACCAGACAACGGCCTACGAGAAGTTCGCGGATGCCATTCTCGCCGCACCGGGCGCTCTGTTGGTTGGCCCGGCCTGCACCAGTAAAGCTGACGTAACGTACGCTGCTCCATTTGCTGACAGCATAGCGGTGAAGTATCCGGGTAAGCTGGCCCTTCTGTCGCAGCACTCCTATGTCGCCGCAGCCAATACGTCGGGATGCTCGGTGCCCAACCTTCAGATAACAACGACCCAACTCACCGACATCTTTGATACGATCCAGGCTGCAACGACAAAGAACCAGATCCCAGGCTGGCGCATGGACGAAAACAACACCTGCTCCGGTCACGGTCAGCAGGGCCTAGGCGACACGCTCATCGCGGGTCTGTGGGCGATCGATTACATGTTCGAGGTCGCCAAGCGTGGCGGCAGTGGAATCAATTTCCACAACGGCGAGACTGGAATGGATGGAACGGTTCCCTTCTACTATGAGCCGATCAAGGAGAATGGTGGCGTCGTGGTGCAGGTACAGCCGGAATACTACGGTATGCTCCTCTTCACCCAAGCCGGCACAGGCTCGATGGTTTCCGCGACCGTCACCACAAGCGCCCAGTACTTCACCGCGTGGGCCATCAAGACGGACGAATTTACCAGCGTGGTGCTCAACAACAGGAACGCCTCGAGTGGCGTCAGCGCCACCGTGGATCTAGGATCCGCGGTGACTAGCGCGAGCGCGATCTATCTGGAGGGGACGCCTGCCGGCAGCCTGACGGCAGCAGCAGGGTCCGTGACCCTTGCTGGTGCCCAGGTCTCGGTGGCGGGCGATTGGCCCAGCAATGCACCCTACGTTCAGACGGTCTCGGGAAACACCGTCTCGGTCTATGTTCCAGCCGCGAGCGCAGCGCTCGTCCGCGTCCTGCAGTAGGCCTGAGAAGCCGTAGTCGGTCTAATTGCCGCAGCTTGAAAACTTTTCGATCGTGTTCGTGATCTTCAGAAAAACCTCCAGGAAAAGCCTCTTGCGGCGAGTGCCGTGATGGGCTAACCTGGCTTTCCGTGAGGGATAACATGTTGAACAAAGTCGGATCACTGGTTCTAGTATTTGGCGTGGCCTCTTGTGTCTTGGCCTGCGGCAGCGGCGGCACGACAGGGGCCAGTTGCGGGCCATCCGCAACGCCTATAACGACATTGGCTCAAGCTTGTGCACATAATTGTTGCCTTGCTAGTGGGTTGGCCACTTGCTCCACCACAGAAGCTGTGTGCGAGCAGAGCTGTATGACGACGTACGACCACACGTACGCTGTCAATGCGGACCTGGGACGGCAGTACACAGAAATGATGGTCTGTGTCGCGAATAATGCATATTTCGCCACGCCCGCTCAATTCGTTTGCGCGAAACCAAACTCCCCTCTGAACTTGTGGTCGCCCTTGATTGACGCCTCAACTGATTCACCGTGTAAGCAGCAAATTTGTGATTGGAACTGCGACGACGCCACACACGGGGATATGGATCCCTTCGTGGACATCCTGTGTGCTTGCTCAAGTGTTCACTGATGAGTGACGCCCGGAGGTAATGTCTTCAGGCGTCCACGACGCCGCTCGCGTCTCCGGGCCCAGTGGTTCGACGCTCAAGGTGAGGCAAAGCTGTGGGAAGAGCGGCTCGGCCTGCCGGCTCACTGACAGTACCGGCGGTGTCCGCCTGGCTGGTGTCCAGATCGCGCCAGCGGGCGTGTGGAATCGCAGTCCACCTCACATACAGACGACATCGGTTAATAGTGTTTCAGTGTACGTCCCCGCTGCCAGCGCATCAGTGCTCGTTCGCGTCCTGCAGCAGGCCAGGGAGGTTGGCCCGCTCGTCGCCAACCCTCCCGCGGGACGAAGATCCCAAGGCATCACGCGCCCGGCTCGCTCGTCCAGTTTGACGCCGGGTGCGGGAGCTGGGTATAAGGGGGAACGAGTTAGACGCCTAGCGATGGAATGAGTTACGCTGCGGGAGTTTGCCCCGAAAGGACAGCCTGATCATGTCTCGAACTTCGTTGGCCATCCTGATCGCCGGTTCCGGCTTGCTCGTCGTGTCGGCCGCTCATGCGCAATCCAACGACAAGCCGCCAGCTGCGCCTGACGAGCTGCGGCCCCCAGAGCCGACTCCGCCAACTGAGCCTGCCACGCAGCCGCCCCAGGCGCTGACCCCGCCCGTCGCCCCGCCGACCAGACAAACCATCGCTCCGACGACTCCCGTAAATCCATGGTTGGTTCGACCGCCTTTCGTTCTGACAGCCGGCGCCAGGTCCGATTGGAAACTGACGATCTACGGCTTCGCCGAAGTCGACGGAATGTGGGACTCCACCCGGAGCTTCAACGATGGATTGAACAACAACGTCATTGCTCATCCCACAACGCAGGCCGGTCGCAACCCGCGCCTGCAAGCCACCATTCGAAACAGCAGGCTCGGATTTAAAGCAGAAGCCCCAGAATTCCACGGCATTCGTCCATCGGGCGTGCTCGAGTTCGACCTGTTCGGCAATCAGCCCAGCATCAATAGCGGTGGGGGATCGCCCGGGCTGGCATCGGGCACTGGTGCCACTACCGAAGCCGCGTATTTCAACAACGCCGCATTCCGCGTTCGCCACGCGTACTTGAAGATCGAGGATGACTTCGTCGACGCCTTGGTGGGCCAGACGTACTATCTCCTGGGGTGGCAGAACTACTTCTTCGGAGCCACGTGCGGCTTTCTCGGACTGCCAAATGAATTGTTCAATCGAACGGTGCAGCTTCGCCTGAGCCACAACTTCGCAACGGATCCAATCAGCGTCGACATCGCGGCCGGGGCCTTCCGCCCGGTTCAACGCGATTCCGCGGTGCCGGATGGCCAAGCGGGCTTGCGTCTGGCCTTCAACCATTGGAAGGGGATCACGACCCCGGGCAGCGGTGGAACCGATGCACGGGCGGCCTCTATCGGTGTATCTGGTATGGCGCGCTCGTTCAGGGTCGACCCGCACGCCCCACTGCCGGCCAAACCGATCCCCCTTTTCGGGTGGGCAATCGCGGCCAACGTGCTCCTTCCCATAATCCCTGCGAAAGATGGCACGGATCGCGGAAACGCGTTGACCCTAACCGGAGAATTTGTGACGGGGACCGGCGATGCCGACCAATACACGGGAATGACTGCAGGCGCGACCATGCCCAATGTGTACCCCTTGCCCCCCGGGATCTTTGTCAACTATCTGGCAGCCGCCACGCCCCAGGACAGTGCGGCAGCCCCCTTGATCGGCACGCCGTACACGCCCAACGTCGATCCCGGACTGGTGGCGTTCGATCGGAGCGAGGGCATTCACACCATCAATTGGCAGACATTCATTGTCGGCATCCAGTACTACCTGCCCCCCACGGGGCGCGTCTTTGTCAGCGGGAACTACAGTCAGGGAAAGTCCAACAACATCGCGACGTACTATCATCCCATTGCGCCCAATCAGCCCTGGATCAATGCTTTGGGCGTATTCCAGTCTTCGCGGTATTTGGACGGGAACATCTTCTTTGACCTGACGCCAGCTGTTCGGATGGGCCTTTCCTATCAACGCGTCGACCAGCTACTGGCAGAGGGCACGAACGTCCACAACAATCGCTTCGAGATGACCTTCCTCTATTTTCTATAGGCCCGGTGCTCCGGGAGGCGGAACCATGCGAGTGCAAATGAACGTGCGCTACCCATTCATTGTCGTCGTTGCAGTGTTCATGGCGGTCGCCACCGGCCTGTCATGCTACGAGAGCCCACAATCGTTTCAACCAATCACTACTGGCGCCAAACCGTGGACTCCCCCCAATGACCCCAACAATCCGTGGGATCCTGAGCCACCCTGCGTAACTGGGTACTACGTCGCCATCGACAGTTGC
>Ga0182017_10002338_pt1 | contig 14400 bp, 13 predicted proteins | sample 712E3DmetaG_FD_120492 | JGI IMG/M metagenome (GOLD analysis project Ga0182017, IMG submission 120492) | Permafrost microbial communities from Stordalen Mire, Sweden - 712E3D metaG | ecosystem: Environmental > Terrestrial > Soil > Wetlands > Permafrost | place: Sweden: Stordalen | collected... | reverse complement strand
TATCTGTATTTTCAGCAATTTTCAGTATTTTTATGATGTTTCTTGAACTATTGGTAGCAGCTATTCAGGCTTATGTATTTACTCTTTTGTCAGCTATTTATTTTGGATTAGCGATTGCAGAACCACATGGATCTGAAAAGCATCATTGATATTTATTTACTTTAATATATATTTTATGTTAACAATTTTATTGGTTTTATTAGAGGCAGCAGCAGGAGTTGCAAAATTAGGTGCCGGTCTTGGGGCTGGTTTATCAGCTATAGGAGCTGGACTAGGTATTGGTATGATTGGTGGTAATTTTATGGAAGCCATTGCCCGTCAACCAGAAGCTGTTGGAGATTTACGTACAAATATGATTCTCGCAGCAGCATTGATTGAAGGTGCGGCTTTTTTTGCGATGATAGTTTGTTTGCTGATCCTGTTCCTCTAGAGAGTTCTTTTGACAAATGGCGTTTGGCTATTTTGAAAAGACATGTAAATCCTTCACATTAGAGTGAAGGATTTACATAAGAGGGAAACTTAAAAAACTTAAATAATTACAATGGAACTAGTTAGCCCGAATGTAGGTACAATATTTTGGATGCTTCTTTTCTTTAGTATCGTAATATTGATATTAAAAAAGCTGGCCTGGAAACCTATTCTTCACACTCTTAAAAATAGGGAAAAGACTATTGAAGATGCCCTTCAGAGTGCTGAACGCGCTAAAGATGAAATTATCAAGTTGAAAGCTGATAATGAAAAAATACTGGTTGAAGCTAGACAGGAGCGTGATAAACTTATGAAAGAAGCCAGAACCATGAAGGATAAAATAATCCAGGATGCCCAGGAATTGGCCAAAGAAGAAGGTAAAAAAATTATTGAAGGAGCCAGGTTAAGTATAGAAAACGAGAAAAAAAGTGCTATCAATGAAATTAAAAATCAGATTGCAGTTTTATCAATTTCTATTGCTGAAAAAATATTGCGTGAAAAACTCATTGACAATAAACAAAAAGATCTAATAGATGATTTGCTTAAAAATGTAAAACTAAGTTAGCTATTGATTTAGATATGAATGAAAGTATTATTTCTGTCCGTTATACAAAGGCTCTATTTTCTTTAGCAATAGAAAAAAAAATTTTAGATGTTGTAAAAAGCGACATAGAAGTAGTATTTTCAGTTATGAGTGAGAGTGATGAACTTCAGCACATATTCCAAAATCCTGTTCTTAAGCCCTCAAAAAAGCAGGAAATCGTAAAAAATGTTTTTTCCTCTTTTAATAAAATGACATTATCTTTTATTAATTTATTAATTAAAAATAGAAGAGAAAGCCACCTTTATGACATTTCACGAAATTTTCTCTCTAAATTTAGAAAATATAACAATATTGAATCAGCTTCACTTACAACAGCAATTGAAATAGACTCAGTATTACTTGAAAAAGTCAAAAATCTAATTAAAACATCCTTAAAAACTGAAATTGACCTTTCTACTAAAATTGATAATAAAATTATTGGTGGATTCATTATTAGGGTTGGAGACAGACAAGTTGACTCAAGTGTGAAATCAAATATAAATAAAATTAGAAAAAAGCTTCTAAATGCAACTATTGATTAGCATAAAATGCTATGCAAATGAAACAAAATAAATACATTTAAATTATTAATTGAAATAAATCATATCATATCATACATAGTTAATACGATAAGTTATGGCATATATTAAACCATCTGAAATATCTGGTGTATTGCAAAAGGCTATAGAAGGAATTACTTCTGCTAATGACCTTGAAGAAGTAGGAACGGTCTTGCAAGTCGGTGACGGTATAGCCCGGATTTATGGCATGACAAATGTTCAATCAAATGAATTGATTGAATTTGAAAATGGAATAAAAGGGATAGTATTGAACCTGGAGGAAGATAATGTTGGAGTTGTTATTCTTGGAAATTCCGATGAAATAAAGGAAGGGGATACTGTAAAACGAACAAAATTGATTGCTTCTATTAATGTTGGCGAAGGCATGTTAGGAAGGATAATAAATACAATTGGTGAACCAATTGATGGAAAGGGTCCGATTACTGGTAAAACATATGAAATGCCATTGGAACGGAAGGCCCCAGGAGTAATATTCAGGCAACCAGTAAAAGAACCTTTACAAACAGGAATAAAAGCCATTGATGCAATGATTCCAATTGGAAGAGGACAAAGAGAACTTATTATTGGAGACCGGCAAACAGGCAAAACATCAATTGCTATAGATACAATAATTAATCAAAAAGAATTTTTTGATAAAGGACAGCCTGTATATTGTATATATGTTGCTATTGGTCAGAAAGGTTCTACAGTTGCAAACATTGCAAAGACCTTGGAAAAATTTGGAGCTTTGAAATATACGGTCATTGTTGCCGCAACTGCCGCTTATCCTGCAGCAATGCAATTTTATGCTCCTTTTGCTGGCTGTGCCATAGGTGAATTTTTTAGAGATACAGGACGGCCTGCATTAATTATTTATGATGATTTATCAAAACAGGCAGTTTCATACCGTGAAGTATCACTTTTACTTAGACGTCCACCTGGAAGGGAAGCATATCCTGGTGATGTATTTTATTTACACTCAAGGTTACTAGAACGAGCTGCCAAGATTATTGAATCCGATGAGGTTGCATCTCAAATGAATGATCTACCTGCAAGTATTAGACCTCTTGTAAAAGGGAGTGGGTCCTTAACAGCTTTACCTGTTATTGAAACTCAGGCAGGGGATGTTTCAGCGTACATTCCAACCAATGTTATTTCGATTACTGATGGGCAAATATTTCTTGAAGGCAACTTATTTAATTCAGGTGTCAGACCAGCAATAAATGTAGGAATCTCAGTTTCACGTGTTGGAAGTAATGCTCAGGTTAAGTCCATGAAAAAAGTTGCCGGCACACTAAAACTCGATCAAGCACAATATCGCGAACTTGAAGCATTTTCTAAATTTGGTTCTGATCTGGATGCATCAACACTAGCAGTTCTGGATAAAGGGGCCAAAAATGTGGAAATCTTAAAACAAGGGCTTCATGCTCCTATGACAGTTGAAAAACAGATTTCCATAATTTATTGTGGAACAAAAGGATTATTAAAGGGAATTCCTGCGTCTCGGGTAAAAGAATTTGAAGGGGAATACTTACAATATCTTGAGCTTAAGCATCCTGAAATTTTACAGAAATTAAAAGAAGGTGTTTTAAATGATGAGATTACTTCTGTTTTGGAGAAAAGTTCACTGGAGATTTTAGATAAATATAAGGTAAAATAATATAGCAGTAAATAAATATAATGGCCAATTTAAAAGAAATAAGGGTCAGAATATCTTCTGTGACTACTACGAGGCAAATTACGAGTGCCATGAAAATGGTTTCTGCTGCTAAATTGAAAAAGGCACAAGACTCTATCATACAATTGCGTCCATATGCTCAAAAATTAAATGAAATTTTAGTAAATATCAGTAGTAGTTTGGATGCAGGTGACGAAAATATCTACGGGAAAGAAGTTACGGTTAATAATGTTTTAATTGTAATAATAACTTCAAATCGTGGAATGTGTGGTGCTTTTAATTCTAATGTAATTAAACATGCGATAGGTTCTGCAATTAATAATTACGAGAAGTTACTTAAACAAGGGAGTGTCAAATTTTTATGTATTGGTAAAAAAGGTAGAGACTATTTGAAAAATAAAAATTTTCAAATTTTAAAAACGTTTAATGAAATTATAGATAAACCGTCTTTTGATAAAGTTATTCCTATTGCTGAAGAAATTATGCAATCTTTTGTTACAGGGCAATTTGACAAAGTTTTGCTGGTATATAATAAATTTAAGAATGCAGCTGTTCAACAAATTACTGAAGAACAATTTCTTCCGGTGCCAAAACTTGAAAAAGAAGATGGCAAAGAGTTAAACGCAAATTATATATTTGAACCTACCAAAGAATTTATTCTTAATGAACTTATACCTAGATCATTAAAAGTTGAGTTTTTTAAGGCTATTCTTGATTCATTGGCTTCAGAACATGGTGCAAGAATGACAGCAATGCATAAAGCAACAGATAATGCTACAGATATTATACGCCAGTTAACACTTAATTATAATAAAGCCCGACAATCAGCAATAACAGGAGAAATAGTGGAAATTGTAGGAGGGGCTGAAGTACTTCGAGGTTAAAATATTCTTTAAAGTAATAATTTAAGATAAACCAATATTTAGTTATTTATTTGAGAAATAGTATATATTTTAAGTAACTATCAATCAATATTCTTGAATTGAGCAATTAAATAAAAAATAGTGCCACACCTATCACACTTATGAAAGTTGCTATAACTTCTACTCTTGTAATTTTTTGATTGAATATAAATACAGATGGAAGAATTATAAGGATTGGTACAACTGCCATTATTGTAGATGCTACTCCTGTATTATGGGTATGCTGGATAGAATAAAGTGATAATGATACTCCAATAAAAGGTCCAAAAAATGAACCTATTATAATACCTTTCATACCTTCTTTATTTTTTAATGCAGGAATAATTTTATTTATCCTTCTCATTAAAATTATTATTGTAAAGAACCCAGTAATTCCAGCTAGAATTCGTATTTGAGATGCCGCAAATGCATTATAGTCCCCCATCCCTATCTTACTTAGCACAAGACCAAATGATTGGCCAATAGCACCACTAATTGCAAACAAAATTCCTTTTACAGATCTAGCTGAAAATTTATTAGATTCTTTATCCTTATGAGCGTTGACTGCAAGTAAAATACCAACTAATGTTAAACACATACCTAGAAAACCATAGAGCATTAATTTTTCTTTAAGGAAGAACCAACCTAGAAATGCAGTTAGTGGCGGGACTAATGTCATGATTAACATAGAAAAACGTGAACCAATTAACATGAAAGCTTTAAGTAAAAACATATCGCCTATTACAAAACCTACAATACCTGAAATAGTTAGCCAAATCCATTGATGGGATGTTGCATCAACAGGAAAAGCATAATTTCGGGTGAAATAATTAAATATTGTTAGATATATTAGAGCTAAAGGAAGACGGATTAGATTAACATTCAATGAACCGACCCGATTTGCTGAATATTCAAATGACAAAGCTGTGATTGTCCAGACAATTGCTACACCAATTGCTGCTATTTCACCTGAATGAGAATTTATCATGATGCTAAATAAATAACTTCTATTTAGGATTATATTGAATTAAAATAGCTATGAAATATTACATCTAAAACAATAGAGATACTATAATTTTTGAAAATTTGAAAATGAGAGCCTTTAGAAAATATTTACTTCTATTGCAATAAATCCATCATGCAAATTATTATCATCATAATAATTTATCGCGAAAATTATATGGCTCCTGCAAATATTTGCTATTCATAATATCAAAATAATTATGATACCTATTTTTCTATTGTTTGAAATTTAAAATATCAAGGTTTATTGAGGTTTAATTTTTTGATAATTTTTTTTATTTCCGTAATTCCGGGCACAAAACCTTCAAAAATTAATTTGTCGTCAATTATTAGAGCTGGAGTTTGTTTGGTGTTAAAAGAATGAATAACTTGATCATCTTCAATTCTAATTACTTCGATATCAAACTGTAATTCACAGATAGCCGTCTGAATCACTGTGAATAGATAATCGCTTTTTAAACTTACTTTACCTAAAATTTTTATAACCAATTCACACAGTTTATATAATAGATTACTAACATTTTAACTTAATTTCAAAGTAAAATTATGTGTTTTTATTTAGGTTTAAATTAGAATATTCATCACTCATAAAAACGTAAAATTACAACCTTAATAAATTCGTGAATATTAAATATGAAAATATTTAAAATTTAACTTTCCTTTGAGTGCAAAAATGTTAATTTACTATTGGAAATAAATTAAACAAATTGGCAATTCAAATATACTTCTAGAAGAAAAGAATGTATGGGAAAATGAATATTTTTTGCCTGACATTCAAAATTTGAATAAATTGTAACATATTTACGTTATTAATAGTAAAAACATTTTTCATATTTTATGACCAATAAAATTTTAATAGCAGACGATTCAAAACTAGTTGTTGCATTAGTAAGGAATATATTTGAAAATGAACAAGATGGTTTTACTGTTATTTCATCAATTGATGGGAAAGATGCATTAACGAAAGCTGAAAATGAACTTCCTGATATAATCCTGATGGACTGGCAAATGCCAGAGATGTCAGGAATTGAAGCACTCAAACTATTAAAGGAAAATGAAATAACTAAATCTATTCCAGTTCTTATGCTAACCGCTTCAGAATCAACAAACGAAGCTTTCGAATGTGGAGCTACTGATTTTATTCAAAAACCATTTAATAAAGCTGAACTTATTGCTCGAGTCAAGACTTCATTAGAATTAGTTAACGCGCTTAAAGAGCTAAAGCTTAAAAGTATTGACTTGGAAATCCAACATAATAAATTAAAAATTCAAAAAGATATACTTGTTGGTCAAAAAAAGGAACTTTCAGAATTTCATGAAATATCATTAAAATTAGCCCAGATTAATTCGCCCGAGCAAACAAGTTTTGACAAAATTATTCCTGAAAATTTTGTATATTCTTTACCTGTAAATGAAATACCTTCAAATTTTATTTGGGTAGTCAGAAAAGAAAACCTCCTACTATTTTGTATTGGATATTCATCAAATTTTGGTTTTGCAAGTGTTGTTTTTTCATCAGGAATTATTAGTGCATTAAATAGTATTGTAAATGAAATTGATAATGAAACGGAATTGCAGCCTTCACAGATTATGACTTATATTAATGAGAAGTTTAAATATTCTGTGGAACAAGCAGGTACTGTTAAAAATGCAAATGATCTTGTGATTTGTAGTATTAATTTAGACAAAAGATCATTGGAATATTCTGGAATAAATATTCCTATTTATGTAATAAAAAACAATAAATTGGTAGAGTTAAAAACTGACAAAAACAAATTCGGTATAGTAGAAAAAAATATCAAATTTACCAATCATAAAGTACGATTGGCTAAAGGAGATTTGATTTACATTTTAAATGATGGATTTAATGAAAGAAAGACTTCTCACATTGAATCTAGTTATATTTCTGAAGAACTAATTAAAATAATCAATAAAATATTTAAGAAAGATTTACTTAAACAAAAAGAGTTATTGGATAAGACTTTTAAATTATGGAAAAAAGATCTTAAACAAGTAAATGATATACTTGCACTTGGGATTAAAGTATAGAAATACCAATTGTTATTCGCAATAAACCGGAATATTTGGATATGTAACTCTTTCGAAAATCAATTTCAATTGATCTAAGGTTAATCGCTCATCAGAAAGTTCGGGAAATTCATTTTCGCTGAAAAAATTAGCATCCAAAGTCTCAATGCCTGCTTGTAAATTTCCTCCTTTTATTTTGCATTGAATAAATATTTTATATGAATAAAAAGGCGATGGCGGATGAGGATGGCATTTTTTATCCATAATTGCCAGAACGCGCAAAGGTTCAACTATTAATCCGGCTTCTTCAAAAGTTTCTTTTACAGCAATTTCATATGGAGAGTAACCTATATCAGCCCAGCCACCTGGAATTGTCCATTTACCATCTGATTTTTCTTTCACCATTAATATCTGGTTATCTTTAAAAACGACAGATCTGATATCCACTTTAGGTGTAATATAACCGTTTTCTGCATTAAAAAATTTTTCAACTTTAGATGGATTCAGATCTGCGTAATGTGAAATAAGCTCATTGCAGATTGAAGCTATTTGCTCAAATCTTTCCTTTTCATAGGGATTGGAACTATAAAAAATACCCGTCTTAGCAATTGCTTCGAGTTTTTTTGAACATTCAAGCCAGAATAAAGGCATATTTTAAATTGTTATAAGTTTTTTTATTTGTATTCGTCCCAACTTTTGATAGGGATTTCGTCAAAATTTTTAGTACAGATGCCTATTATAAAAGCATTGGCCAGTCGGGAATTTGTAATTAAAGGAATGTTAAAGTCGATTGCACCCCTGCGGATTTCGTAATCATTATTTAATTCAATTTTAGAGAGGTTTTTAGGTACATTGATGACCAGATCGAAAACCTTTTTTCGAATGTAATCCATTACATTTGGCTTGATATCTTCATCCGGCCAGTGAACAACCTGAGTTTCAATGCCATTAAGTTTAAGAAATTCAGCTGTTCCTTTAGTTGCATAAAGATTATAGCCACGTTCAGTTAGCATACGACAGCCATTGAGTAATTCAACTTTGGAACGCATCTCACCGGTTGATAACATGATATGTTTTTTTGGCAAACGATATCCTACCGAAAGCATAGATTTTATTAGGGCTTCGTAATAATCTTCTCCAATACAGGCAACTTCACCTGTCGAAGCCATATCAACACCCAAAACTGGGTCCGCCTTCGCAAGTCTGGAAAATGAAAACTGACTTGCTTTTATGCCAATATAATCTAGTTCAAAATGCGACTTATCAAGTTTTTGTACCTTCTCACCCAACATAACCTCTGTGGCAAGTTCTATAAAATTTGATTTTAATACTTTTGAAACAAAAGGGAAACTTCTTGATGCTCTAAGATTGCATTCAATAACTTTTATTTCATTGTCTTTGGCAAGAAATTGCATATTAAAGGGTCCTGAAATATTGAGTTCCTGTGCGATATCACGACTTATTCTTTTTATTCTTCTGGCAGTTTCGAAATAAATTTTTTGCGCAGGAAAAACGAGGGTCGCGTCACCAGAGTGAACACCAGCGAATTCGATATGCTCAGATATTGCATATGCTAATATATTGCCTTCCTTCGCAACAGCGTCTATTTCAATTTCCTTGGCATTTTCAATGAATTCTGATACTACAACCGGATATTGTTTTGATACTTTAGCAGCTAGTTTCAGAAAAAGCTCAAGTTCATCATAATTTGAAACGACATTCATAGCCGCACCTGATAAAACATACGAGGGTCTTATTAATACAGGGAACTTAACTTTTTCGACAAATTCGAATATATCTTCCATACTTGTCAGCTCTTGCCAGCGGGGCTGATCAATTTTCAATTTATCTAGCATGGATGAGAATTTATGCCTGTTTTCAGCGCGATCAATTGAAACAGGTGATGTTCCAAGAATAGGAATATTTTGCTGGTAGAGCCTCATTGCTAAATTATTAGGTATTTGACCTCCCATAGAAAGTATTAAACCTTTTGGCTTTTCAAGATCAACTATATCCAATACTCGTTCATGTGATAACTCATCAAAGTATAACCTGTCGCACATATCATAATCAGTACTTACTGTTTCAGGATTATAATTAATCATTATAGAACGGTAATTATGCTTATGAGCTGTTAATACCGCGTTTACTGAGCACCAGTCAAATTCTACTGAACTACCTATCCGGTATGCACCAGAACCTAATACAATTACAGATTTTTTGTCATCAAAAAAACTAATGTCATGTTCATTTCCATGGTAAGTGAGATACAAATAATTCGTTTTTGCCGGATATTCTGCTGCCAACGTATCAATTTGCTTTACAAAAGGCACAATACCTCTTTCAATACGATGATTTCTGACATCCAACGTACTAGATTCCATCATATCATTTTTTTTCTTAAGAACGCTTCTGGCGACCTGGAAATCAGAAAATCCCATTTTCTTTGCTTCTAATAGTAAATTATCCGGAAGTTTATCCAAGCTTGAGTATTTTTCCAGAGTATTTTTGAGGTCAAAAATATTTTTTAGTTTATATAGAAACCATTTATCAATTTTAGTCAAATCATTAATTCGGTCTACAGTATAACCTTTGTCAAAAGCCTTTTCTATTACAAAAATTCGCATATCGGTTGGTTCCGAAAGTTCCTTATCAACATTTTCAAATTCTATGTCACGATTGCCTACAAAACCATGCATGCCCTGGCCAATCATTCGAAGTCCTTTTTGTATTGCTTCTTCAAAAGTCCGTCCAATTGACATAACTTCTCCGACACTTTTCATTGAAGAACCGATTTGTTTTGAAACGCCAATGAATTTATTTAAATCCCAACGAGGAATCTTACAAACGATATAATCCAAAGCCGGTTCAAAAAATGCCGAAGTTGTTTTTGTGACAGAATTTTTCAGTTCATGAAGGCCGTATCCCAAGGCTAATTTAGCGGCAACAAATGCCAGGGGATATCCAGTAGCTTTAGAAGCTAGTGCCGATGAACGGGAAAGCCTTGCATTTACTTCAATTACTCTATAATCTTCCGAATATGGATCAAGTGCATATTGGATATTGCATTCTCCGATTATACCGATATGACGAATAACTATTATCGATAATTGACGCAATTTATGATATTCACTATTTGTAAGAGTTTGAGAGGGAGCTACGACAATACTTTCACCGGTATGTATACCAAGAGGATCGAAGTTTTCCATATTACATACAGTAATACAATTATCATATTTGTCTCTGACGACTTCATATTCAACTTCCTTCCATCCTTTCAGTGATTCTTCGACCAGTATTTGGTTTGAATAAGAAAAGGCCTTTTCAGCCATTTTTTTAAGTTCTTCAATATTATTACAGAATCCACTTCCCTGACCTCCCAATGTATAAGCCGCACGGATTATAATAGGGAACCCTAGTTTTTGAGAAGCAAGTAGTGCATCATCAACTGTAGTTACAGCGATGCTATTGGGAGTCTTTATTTTAATTTCATTAAGTTTATTAACAAATATTTCCCGGTCTTCTGTATCTATTATTGCCTGAATAGGTGTTCCCAAAACCCGAACTTCATTATTTTTAAGAATATCAGTTTTATATAATTCAATTCCACAGTTTAGAGCTGTTTGGCCCCCAAATGATAAAAGTATGCCATCAGGTTTTTCTTTTTTAATGATTTTTTCAATAAAAAACGGAGTAACTGGTAAAAAGTAAATTTTATCAGCTATCCCTTCAGTAGTTTGTACAGTTGCAATATTAGGATTGATGAGAACTGTTTGGACACCTTCTTCCTTAAGTGCTTTTAGAGCCTGGGAGCCGGAATAATCAAATTCTCCTGCTTCTCCAATTTTTAAGGCGCCAGAACCTAGCATAATAACTTTCTTAATTGTTTTATCCATCCTGAATTAAATTAATGGTCAAAAAAAATCCCCTCCCTTTGAATGGTAGGGGACTATATTTTAATTAGTCCTTTAGTAAATATACTTATCAATGGAATTTTTTGAAAAAATTCATTCAGATAAATTTTAATTAATAATATAAAGTATATAATCACCTAAAAACTTATATTTAGCTATAATAAAGTGTTTTAGAAAAAACTATAAAATAATTTTCAATACAAAAATACAAATTAAATTTCGAAATAAATATTTAAAAAATAAAAATGTATAAATTTGCAATCAAATTGTATATATATTCATTATGAGTGGAAAAACCAGAAGACTTTTATTGATAAAGAAAATAATTAGTTCAATGCAAATTGGTAATCAGGAAGAACTATTAACTATTTTGGCTGAGAAAGGATATAAATTAACACAGGCAACTTTGTCCCGAGATTTGAAATTTTTAAAAATCGGAAAAGTTTCGGACTTAAAAAAAGGGTATATTTATTTTTTACCTGATTCGGTGAAAAATATCAATACCAGAAATATTGGTATTTCCAATGATAACTTTCCAATCAATGGTTTTATTTCGCTTAAGTTTTCTAACAATTTAGGAGTAATCAGGACAAAAGCCGGATATGCTAGTAGCATTGCTTCATTTATAGATATCAGAGCCCCCTATGAAATTTTGGGTACCATTGCAGGTGATGATACAATTTTGATAATTCCGGTTGAAGGAGCGAGACCAAAAAATGTTAAAAATGCGTTGGTAATGATTATTCCGGAATTAGAGGATAAAATATAAGTAAGCTATTAGTCACAAGTGACAAAGGAGAGGGAGACTAAAAAATTAGCTATATTCGCAAACAGATAAAATTATAATTAACAAGCTCAAATCTGGTAATTAAGGAGGATTGAATGAAAAATAAAAAAATTGCAATTCTTGGGGGTGGCAATATTGGAATGTCCATTACCCATGGATTTTTAAAATCGGGTATTTTTTCAAAAAATGATATAATTATAACCCGTATAATATCCCAGCCATTGGATGATATATTGGCCATGAATATTAAAGCAACGCATAATAATGAAGATGCTTTAAAAGATGCTGATTTTGTTATGATAGCAGTTCAACCTCGCCAGGCAAATGGTTTAATTAGAAGTATCAAAGAAGTTTTAGATGAAAAGAAACAAATATTAATTTCCACTGTAACTGCTTTAAACATTGAAGATATTGAAAGGTTATTGGAAAAGGAAGTCAAGGTTGTTAGAATAATGCCTAATACTGCAATTTCTATATGTGAATCTATGACTTGTCTTTCAAGTAATGAGCCTTCATCCGATTATTTTGCAGAAGTCAAAGCAATTTTTGATAAACTGGGATCAACCCTGGTAATTGACGAAAAATTGATGGCTGCAGCTACTGTATTAGGGGCATGCGGTACAGCATTCATGCTGAGATTTATAAGGGCCGCATCTCAGGGTGGAATACAGGTTGGATTCCATGCAGAGGAAGCACAGCAGATTGCGGCTCAGGTTGCAAAAGGAGCCGCTTCATTGTTGTTGGAAAATAAACTTCATCCTGAACAGGAAATTGATAAGGTCACTACACCAATGGGACTCACAATTAAGGGATTGAATGAAATGGAGCATAACGGATTGAGTAGTGCAGTAATTAAGGGAATTGTTCATTCATTTAATGAAATGGATAAAATAAAATAAGGGCCCCACCCGGCCTCTCAAAAGTGGAATGTAAAGAATGCCTTAAATTATTTACAAATATTTGATTAACAGTTATTAATTTAATGAACCTATATAAAAGTTCTCCTTTGAGGGAATTAGGGGGTTATATATGAAACTATGGGATAAAGGATATGAATTAAACAAGATTGTTGAAGAGTTTACAGTTGGAAAAGACAGAGAGCTTGATGTTTTACTGGCTGAAGTTGACATTATTGGGACTTTGGCACATATTTATATGCTTGAATCTATTGGATTGTTAAAAAAAGATGAACTGGATTTACTTGTGAATGAACTGATTGCTATTTATTCATCATTGAATAAATCAGGTTTTGTAATAGAAGATGGAGTTGAAGATGTTCATTCACAGATGGAATTATTATTGACACGCAAATTAGGGGACATAGGTAAAAAGATTCATAGCGGACGTTCGAGAAATGATCAGATACTGGTTGATCTAAAGCTATATTTCAGAAAACAAATCAAAGAAATTGCAGATCAGACTAAATTACTTTTTGAAACATTACAATTCCTTAGTGAAAAAAATAAAGATTACCTGCTTCCGGCTTATACTCATTTTCAGGTTGCTACGCCATCTTCTTTCGGATTGTGGTTTGGCGCTTATGCAGAAAGCCTTGTAGATGACATGGTACAATTGAAAGCTGCTTACAAAATATCAAACCAAAATCCACTTGGTTCAGCAGCTGTTTCTGGTTCATCATTTCCTTTGAACCGGATGATGACAACAAAACTGATGGGGTTTGAGGAACTAAATTATAATTCTGTATATGCTCACATGAGCCGCGGTAAAACTGAAAAATCTTTCGCATTTGCATTGTCTTCATTTGGTTCTACTCTTTCGAAGATGGCTATGGATGTATGTATTTTTATGAGTCAAAATTTTGGTTTTGTCAATTTGCCTGATGAATTTACTACTGGTTCCAGCATTATGCCACATAAAAAAAATCCGGATGTTTTCGAATTGATTCGTGGAAAATGTAATAAAATTCAAGCACTTCCCAATGAAATATCGATGGTTACTACTAACCTTCCATCTGGATATCACCGCGATTTTCAATTGCTAAAAGAAATATTATTCCCAGCAATTGAAGATTTGAAATCTTGTTTAGCATTGGCAGATATATTACTTAAAAATATCAAGGTTAAAGAAAACATACTTGATGAGGATAAATACAATTATATTTTTAGTGTTGAAGAAGTAAATAATGAAGTTTTAAATGGAACGCCATTTCGTGAGGCCTACAAAAAAGTCGCAAATAAAATTGAAAAAGGGACGTTTAATCCTGCAAAAAAAATAGTTCATACTCACGAAGGAAGCATTGGAAATCTTTGTAATGAAAAAATAGCAGAAAAGATGAATAATATTTACAATTCATTTCATTTTGATGTGGCTGAAGAAGCAATAGGAAAATTGCTAAAGCAAAATTAATTAAAATGAAGTTTTAGTGAGGTAAATTTCAAATATGACAGATAGAATTAAACTTCGGGAGAAGAAAAAAATTGTAGTAAAAATTGGGAC
>Ga0182017_10002337_pt1 | contig 14401 bp, 9 predicted proteins | sample 712E3DmetaG_FD_120492 | JGI IMG/M metagenome (GOLD analysis project Ga0182017, IMG submission 120492) | Permafrost microbial communities from Stordalen Mire, Sweden - 712E3D metaG | ecosystem: Environmental > Terrestrial > Soil > Wetlands > Permafrost | place: Sweden: Stordalen | collected... | reverse complement strand
TGTTGCCGGCTGATTACCGTTATTGTCATAACTTCCATATAAATGGACATTAGCTCCATCGGGTTTGGTGACGTAATACCACAGGGCCGTCAGCGATTGCCCCTCACAATGTCCGGCCTGGGCGATGTATGAGCCGTAATTGGTAAACCGCCAGTCATCTTCACCGGGCTTAAATTTGGTGTCAATGTCATTTGTGAGCAAGGCCCTGGAAATCATACCGACGAAGAAATTGGAAAAATGCCGGGTGCCTACGGTGACTGAATCCGCATCGACAGCTTCCAGCGGCATACCTTCCGGTTGTTTGGTGGTCGCATCATAGATGAAACCCATGGCAAAATCATCATCAGGTACTTTGACCGGCACAGTGACGTACATTAACTGGTCGGAGTATGCTCCACCGTTATCGACGGAAATCATCGGGGAGACCGGCGTAATATCGCTGCCGAACGTCTGACCGGTGATGGGAGCATAAGAGACTTTAAATGCCGTGCTGCTTGAATAGGAACCGGGAGGTACATCGATGGCGAAGCCGTCCAGGGCATCGCCCGTTTTGGAAATACCAACGATGCCGCCCGCCGCATCGATGGATTGAGCAGCGGCATCTACTTCAGGTCCGGTGGTAATATTTCCTGTCCTGATTGATACCGTGGCACCGGATGCCGTTGATTTAGAAGACCCTGGCGAGGTTTTTGAACTCGCCGCGTAAGTAATGGCCAGCCCTTTAACGACGGTAATACCTTTATAATCCGATTGGCTGTTCTGTGCCCAGGTCGAGGGATCTGAATCAACAACCGTGTACGTGCCCGGCCCGGTATTAATATTCGGTTTCACGTCCCAATAAACACCGGAGTTGACGGTTACCGGCCATGTCCCAATGATCTTGCCGCTGCTGTCTTTCAGTGCTATCGTTCCCGCGGGAGCTCCCTGCCCATTGTTCCAGTGATAATCCGTAAGTAACGTGACCCTATAATTGTTTGAGACCGTAAAGGTGGTTGGACCGCCGGTGGGACTGTTAAGAACACCGGCTATGTTGTTGTTGCTATATATCTCAGTTTCAACAGTCGCCGTGGTTGCGGCACCAGAGCCAGTAGTGCTGCTGCAGGCTGATAACGCCGGCACTGCGAGTATTACCACCAGAATCAATATCAAGGAATAACTATTGATTTCTTCAAAAAAATACCTCCGCATATTGAGAAAAAATAATTATTCGCCGGTCAACTCGATGACTCTGACGATTAGTTGATAATAACGCCGGGGTTTTCGGCGAAACAGCCGCCGATTAGCAAGAATAATAGGTTATAATTCAACTTTTGTCAAAGCACTCACAGCGGCTATTGATATATGTAATTGTATCTGCCAGTCCCGTGCGGCGGGGCACCGCTGTCCACTACGACCAAGGATGTAAATGTTGTCAAATCGTATTTCAGAGGAAGTTCGACACTCCCGTCTCCGCCATCAACAATTTGAGCCTGATGGCGGTGGGGAGATTTATGACTTACCTTATGAGTTCGTTGGAAGGCAACAAGCGCTGAAATGTTTATCTCGTAATATTCATGTGTATTGCTACGCGAAAATTTAGACAATTGTCAATAAATATTGATTAGGGCTATATTTAAGTCTTTTATATCGGGAGGTAATAAACAGAAGGATCAGTACCCAGTTCCTTTAATAACTGTGTACCGTGCCGGGACTTGATTAATTGTGAAACTTTACTGTCAGGGTCATCAAGGTCTCCGAAATACCTGGCTTTGCCAATGCAAGTCTTGACGCAGGCCGGTTCTTTGCCCTGCGCAACAAGGTCAACACAAAAAGTACATTTTTCTACTACCCCTGTTTTGTGACGTGAAAAACCAATCTTCTCCATTTCCGTAAGTTCTGTCCCAAAGTAACCGGCGGATTCCCCATTAAAATAACGGGCACCGTAGGGACAGGCTTCAATACAATATTTACAGCCGATGCATTTATCATAATCAACGATAACAATCCCGTCTTTTCGGCGGTGACTGGCTCCGGTAGGACAAACATTGACGCACGGGGCTTCTTTACAGTGCATGCAAGGCATAGGTAAAAATACCCGGGTGACCATGGGATATTCACCGAATTCCTGGTCTTTAACGATGTTCCAGAAGATGCCAGGGCGGGTCTGGTTCTCTGCCTTACAAGCCACCGTACAGGCCATGCAGCCGACACAACCTTTGAGGTCTATTACCATTCCATATCTCATAGCCAATCTCCTTTTCCTAAGTTGCCTTGTATACTTTGGCTTTGACGGCTAACGATTGTTGGTTACCCACCAGTTTGTCGGTCCAATCGTCGTTAACGGTTACTAAAGTATTAATCGTGGCCCGATGCGTATCTTTTGCGATAGGCATAGCATATTGACCAAACTGGCCGGATATGAGGAGACAATCCGGGCGAATCCCCTGAACCAATTTCACTTTTTGCTTGACTTTACCGGCAGGTGATTCAATCCAAATCATATCTCCGTCTGCTATTCCCCGTTTCTTAGCGGTTTTGGCATTCATCAAAACATCTCCCACCCCTTTCAACTGAGATGAGATTTCATTCACCCAGGGGACTCCTACGTTCGCCCCCCAGGAGACCGGCGCAATACGGCAGTTAACCACATAGAAATCATATTCAGAAGGGACGTTATCCAGTATGGGTGGGAAATAGGTGGGAAGGGGGGTATATTCATCCGTCGGCCACCAATCAATCCCGTGTTGAGCTAAATTCCGTTCAAGTTCGTCTCCGGTCCTCTTTACCACCTCCATGTAGGGGATCTGATATCTGAGTTTTTTAGCTTTCATCCCCAAATGGATGTCATATTGTTCTTCCACACTGACCGGCCTGGCTAACATGGAGTTCTTTTTGAACCACTCAAGGTCGTATTTCCCGTTGGTGAAGAAACTACACTGTCTCGAAACTATTTCTGCCCAAGTGTATTTTTTACCGTGGAGCAGTTTGTCCGGACTATTTTCACTAAAGCCAATCTCCTTATTCAATTCCTCATTATATTCATCGAGGAATCCTATTCTCTCAGCCAATTCTGTGAGGATATCACAATGGTCCCAGACCTTGGGAGGCGCCTCAACAATCGGTTGATGCCAGGCCATGACGAAGTACTTGCGCTGACAGGCCGGCCGTGTACCGAAATAAGGTATGTAGCTCTCTAATTCAAGTTTGTCCGGCAGAACGATATCGGCAAATTCAGTGATTTCGTCCATCGTGTAGGAGATACTTAGAATGAAAGGTATTTTTTTCAGGATTTCGATCACATATTTAGGTTCGCCAAGCGCCAATATAGGATTACTGCAATGTCTCAACCAAACCTCCGGTAAGGGAGGAACCGGCAACCCCCTGGGAGGATTTACCAAGTTTCGCCAATCAAGTTGATCCATGCTGTAGGCGCTCTCTGCAGGATTCACAAATGGGGGCTGTGGGTACGGGTAGTCATCCATGAACGGAATCAGTGTTTCCCAACCGCTGTAACTAATCGGCGGCCATTGGAAAGCGCGGTGATGGGTATTTCTCATTCCGTCTTCGCCAACCATTATGCCGCGTGTTCCGGTCAAAAGCCTATAAAGGATTCCATCTTTTCGAACACCGTCCATCAAATTACTGCCACCCATGTGTCCGCCCGGCACTTCAAGCCCGCCAATTAAGACTGCCAGGATATGGTCGGCCAAAATGGTTTGATAGGAGTGAATTTGACCCGTTACTCCCCGACCGCAAAGTGTCGAAGCCGGGCGATAGGGCAATCTTACTCCATCGATATCAATAGTGCTGCCGATCCTGGCAGCATCGACGAACTCCTTCGTTATTCTCCTTATTTTTTCAACAGAAATCTCGGTAACAGCGGCGGCCCATTCCGGAGTATATTGTTTTACGTGTTCTTTAAGCATTTGAAAGGCAGGTTTACCCCGCACCCCTTCTATTACAAAGCTTCCTTCCAGCGCAAAATCCTTAATATCAGCAGCGTCATACGTTTTTGCTTTTTGGGCGATGGAGTCCCAAACTAAGACTTTTCCTGTTTCCTTATCCCTGAGCCAGTATCCGTCCGGACCGACAAGGTAAGGAGAATTAGTCATTTCTTTCAGGTAGGGAGCATCATAGGTATTGAGTTCGTGCAGCATGATGTGAATCATGGCTAAAATGAAAGCACTGTCGGTGCCCGGCTTGATGGGCAACCATTCGTCTGCTTTGGCCGCTGTCGGGGAAAGTACCGGGTCAACCGCAACAACTTTAATGCCCCGCTCTCTTGAATCTGCGTGAACTGTATTCTGGGCAGCCCCGCCCGAAGCAGCAGGATTAGAACCAAAAATTATCAAATAATTACAATAGCCGAGATCAGGTTCACATCCGCCGGCGTCGTGGATAAAAATCCCAAGAGCGTGTTGTGCTTGACGGCAGTGAGTCGAGCGTCCTCCCCAAAGAGGCTGAGTGGGGCCAAATGCTTTAAGAAATGACCACCAACCCTGGCTATAGATGACCCGTGTTCCGCGGGCTTCTGCCAGTTTAATCGTATCTGCCCCTCTGATGTTTTTTAATTTTTTAGCGATTGTGTCGAGGGCTTCATCCCAACTGATTTCAACCCATTTAGGATCCACGCCAACACCTTTTTCAGGATTGGTCCGTTTTAACGGGCTCAAAATTCGATTGGGATTATAGAGTTTTTGCAGCTGCATATAGGGTTTAGGGCATAGTTTCCCCTGGCCTTTAGTTAGCTTTTCAAAGTCTTTAATATCATGATTCGGTTCAACACCAACAGCCACTCCATTAACGCGGTGCACTTTCATTGAGCATGCCTGATCAACGCATTGCAGATGACATACTGCAGGAATCCAAATGTCTTCCTGAACCTCTTCTTTTTTTTCTTCGATAATGGCTTCAGAAGGTTTTTTTTGTTTATTTGCCATCCAGACCTCCATGCTCTTGCTCCCGGCTTTTTCCCCGGTCGGGTTACATCAGCCGGATTTGTTTTCGGAAATTAAGTGAGAAGGGAATGATAAAACATAATTATGTTATTTTAAAACTCAACCGACCGGTGTATACCGGAACTAACAACGCTGAACCTCAATAACAAAGCGCCCAATAATATTAAAACTCCCGAGATCCCGTCCACGAGACGTATAATGCGAATATCCTGTACTGAAACACTGATAATCATTAAAGCAAGAGGTAATATCATACCTGCAACAACCACTCCGCCGATGAAAAGCGGTGTTTTTAGCAAACGAATGGAAGCCGCTGCGGTGATTCCCGATTGACGTACGATTTCGATATAGCCAAAGAGAGCGATAAGCAGAAGGACAATAAGGATGATATCAATTATACCCAACAAATGAAAGCCGCTCACGTCTATAGCGCCAGAAAGGAACAAAGATACCAATACAAGCGATGCAATCCCGGTATCAAGGCCGGATAAAAAAAACATCGGAGGTAAAGCGGATGTATTCCATGCCGGAATGCTTTTAATTACGCCGAGGAGAAGTCCAGGATAAACAGGAACAATTATGGATAAAACCGCTGCCACGATGCCGATTCCATGGCCCAATCCGGAGCCCTGATTCCAGGGTAACCAATGAAAAAGAGAAAATGCCGGTACTGCGTAAGCTAAACCGAAGATGATGAAAGCGGTTAAAATCCAAGCACCGCGTGTCATCCAAGAAGACATTAATGTTTTTGGAGCGGTAAAAATGCGGTAGGCCCTGGAAGGAGAACCGAGGTCGAAAAGCAACAAAGCGGAAGCAAACAACACAACCAATGGCCCGACGAGTGCGCCGATTCTGGCTATTGGCTCATATTTACCCATGAAAAGCAGGATAAAACTAAACAAAAAAGTGCCGCCGCCCAAACCGGCAAGGAAGATATAGAGTACAATCATCCAACCCCAGCTTTTTTGTCTATCAGTCTGATTCATGGGTTAAAACTCCTTAATTAAAGACGCTCCTGATCACCAAGTGATTTGGAGTGACAATAAATATCTGATTTCTGGGCTGACAATTTTTGTTTGCGCTAATTATAGCACACGAAATGATTTGCTTTTTATCCTTTTACAGCTTAATTGTTTTGTCGAGGCGAGCATTTATGCAATCCCAAGCATCAGATACAATTCTTTGGTGGTGCGAATATACGTTCATGCGCGTTCCGCGGACAAACCCGATCAAGGTAATTCCGAGCAAATCAGCTAACTTCACTGCAGTATTGGTGGGTGCTGATTTCGACGCAAGTACCGGAATATTATTTCTGGCAATTTTAATCACAATCTCGGACGAAATCCGCCCACTGGTAAGGACGATTTGGTTGTTTGTCGAAATTCCCTCCCATATGCACTGCCCAAAGATTTTATCAATGGCATTATGACGCCCTATATCCTCGGAGAATATATTCAAGGTTTTGTTGTCACAAAGCGCCGCACTATGAACCCCCCCGGTCGACCGGTAGGTTTCGGAAAGATGATGAAAAAGCGTCATAAGCTCTAATATTTCGGCTCCATTAACCTGTAATTCTGATTTAACTTCCCTCATCCCGACTGCATCCGCCGAACTGTAAAATGCGGCGCCCCGACCGCAACCCGGGGTGATAATACGTTTAAAAACCTGTTCTTCTTCTCCATTTAAATCCGCGACGGTTTCGACACGCACAATTCCTCTCTGCTCATCGTCTATTATGCTTTTGATATCGTTTCTACCGCGGAGCAATCCTTCTGATAAAAGAAAACCGATTGCCAGATACTTCAGATTTGCCGGTGAACACAGCAAAGTTACAAGTTCCCGTCCATTTAGCATGATTGTGAGCGGCAATTCTTTAACGACAATATCTTCACCGGCTTGTTTACTATCACGGTTAACCCGATATATATGAACTCTTTCAACTTTTTCGTCGGTTGATTTAGCTAACTGCCGGTCCGGAGTTTCGGATAAAAACAGCTTTTCTCTCTCAATTTCCATTTTCCCCTCCCCCCGAAAATTCCTGATTACAAGTCAAGCAAATTTATTCGTCTTTATAGATCTTAGCCTTGACCACAATCCACTGCTGGTTACCGGTCATTTTGTCGGTCCATGCAATACTAATCGGTAATAATGTGGAAATGGATGCCCTCTTCGTTTCTTTGGCAATTGGCATCGCCCACTGACCGAATTGTCCGGATATCAGAAGACAATCGGGGCGTATCCCCTGACACAACTTTACTTTTTGTTTAATTTTGCCGGTGGTAGACTCAATCCAGATTTCGTCGCCATCTTTAATCCCCTTGATTTTAGCGGTCTTCGCATTCATTAGGACATTACCTACCCCTCGCAGTTGTGCCGCAATTTCATTCACCCATGGGAGACAAACATTTGCTCCCCAAGAGGTCGGGGCGACGCGGCAATTAACCACATAAAAATCATGTTCGGGAGGTGCGTCTTCTAAAACCGGCGGGAAATAAACAGGGAGTGCAGTATATTCTTCCGTCGGCCACCAATCAATATCTTTTTCAATTAAATTGCGATTGAGTTCATCCCCCGAACGCTTGACGACTTCCATATAAGGGACCGGATATCTTAGTTTTTTAGCCTTCATATTAAAATAAATGTCATACTGTTCTTCAACTCTGACCGGTTTCAAAAGAATATGATTTTTCTTAAACCATTCCAGGTCTCGAGTCCCATTGGTATAGAACTTACACTTCTTGTCGACCACTTCCGACCATGCATATTTCTTGCCTTGCTGTAACTTGTCAGGATCGTTTTCGCTAAAGCCAATTACCTTATTCATCTGTTTATTGAAATCATCGAGAAAGCCGGCTCTTGAGGCTAACTCGGTTAATACATCGTTAACGTTCATGATATTCGGCAGCGGTTCCACAACAGGTTGGTTTAGCGGCATCATAAAACCCTTCCGGTGCCCGGCTTCCCGAATTGAAAATATCGGCACAAGACTCTCCAATTCAAGCTGATCAGGCAGGATTATATCGGCAAAATCGGTTACTTCGTCCATCGTGTACGAGATGCTCACTGTGAACGGAATCTTTTTCAGTACTTCAATAGCGTATTGAGATTCACCTAAAGCTAAGATGGGATTGCAGCGGTGCCTAATCCAAACTTCGGGCATTGGTGGAACAGGTAATCCCTTAGGGGGATTCACCAGGTTTAGCCAGTCCAGATGGTCCATGCTGTAAAGACTTTCGGCGGGATTGAGAAAAGGAGGCTTAGGATATGGATGGTCATCCATAAATGGAATCAACATTTCCCATCCGCTGTAACTGATAGGCGGCCATTGAAAAGCGCGGTGATGTGTATCCTGCATTCCATCCTCTCCGGCTTCTATCCCACTGCTCATACCGTTACCCTTGAAGAGGAAACCTTCTTTGGTCCGAACGCCCTTTGCAAAAGTGGCGCCCCCCATGTGGCCGCCGGGCACTTCAAGTCCGCCAATTAAAATCGCTAGGATATGGTCTGCTAATACTGTCTGGTAAGAATGGACCTGTCCTGTGACACCCCGACCAACATGGGTAGCAGCCGGTCTGAAAGGCAGGCTCTCCCCTTCTATTTCGATGACGCTGCCAATTCTTGCGGCGTCTACAAACTCTTTGGTAATCCGGCGAATTTTGTCGGCCGGAATATCAGTGATATCAGCAGCCCATTCGGGTGTGTATTGTCTAATGTGGTCCTTGAGTAACTGGAATGCCGGTTTACCCTGAATGCCTTCAATTTCAAATGATCCTTCTAAAGCCGGGTCTTTAATTCCGGTATCGTCAAAAGTTTTAGGCTTGTTGTCCTGCAGGTCCCATACCTGTGCTTTTGCTGTCTTCTTATCTCTCAGCCAGTAGCCGTCCGGGCCTACAAGGTAAGGGGAATTCGTGATTTCTTTCAAAAACTTTACATCGTAAATATTAAGCTCATGAAGTATTATATAAATCATTGCTAAAATGAAGGCACAATCCGTACCGGGTTTAATCGGCAGCCATTCGTCTGCTTTTGCTGCGGTTGTTGAAAGTACAGGGTCGATGGCAATTATTTTCATGCCCCTCTCGCGGGCTTTGGCAAATACCGGATTCTCGGCAGCACCACCCGCGGCGGCGGGATTGGCGCCAAAGATTATCAGATAATTACAATAATCAAGATCAGGCACACAGGCCGATCCACCGTGTATCCTATCGCCGAATGCGTGCTGTGCCTGACGGCAGTGAGTTGAACGACCGCCCCACAACACCTGGGTAGGGCCAAAAGAACGGAGAAATGCCCACCAACCTTCATTACGAATTGAAGCTGTTCCGCGAGCTTCAGCCAGCTTTATCGTATCCGAACCTCTAATGCTTTTTAGCTTTTCGGCAATTGTATCCAGGGCTTCATCCCAGCTGATCTCTACCCATTTGGGATCTACACCAACTCCTTTTTCAGGATTTGTCCTTTTTAAAGGAGTTTTTATCCGGTGAGGATTATAAACTTTTTGCAGAAGCATATAGGGTTTGGGACATAACTTGCCCCGATTCCGGACAAGTTTCTCGTAATTTTCGATGTCAGTATTAGGTTCGATCCCTACAGCGACCCCGTTGACCCGATGTACTTTCATTAAACAGCCCTGGTCTACGCATTGAGCATGACAAACCGCCGGGATCCAGACATCTTCTTGAATACCGCCGGTTTCATTTCCGATTGGCGGTAATATAATATTTTTGTTTGACATGTGTTCCTCCGGTAATCCATAACCGCTGCGCTTGTTTTTTTACCTATAAATCCAATCCCGGTTAATTGCGGAACTAAATTTTGTCAAGAAGCGGAGACAGCAATTCATTATTAATCAGATTTAGAATTCCGGTATCTTAGTTAAAGTCATCTTGCTATTTGTTTTTCTAACGCTAAATCTATTCTGTACCCCCATATTTGTCAAACTGTAACCCGGGGGTAGTGCATTTTAGTCGTACTATTCAAACCTTCGAACAATCCCATCCGTGTTGATGAGTTTAAATGGATTACGGTCAATGGAGATAACGTCGATCCCCGTGGAGGTGATTAATCATTTTAGTCCTTTAATTCTCCATGGGGAAGGTTATTTGCAGCGACCACAAATATCCGTTTTTATTAGGACGGGTATAAAAATGTTCATTGTACGATTAATGCGGCCGAATATATTTGCACTGAGGTTCCACCCGAAGCAGCCGCATTGAAAATGACCCCGTAATAAGTGTCACTATCGGTTATTGCGACTGTGAACGAACCCAGACTGCCGTACCCGTTATTGATAAATGCCGAAACATCATTCGACTTCTGGAAATTATTATATTGAGCGGAATTGAAAATATAGCCGTTCAAATTATTATTAGCTCCCCAATTTAGGTTTAAGTGTCTTCCCGCTTGTACATAGACGCCATTAGTCGGAACCACTAACGACGACCCAGCATTAACTATCTGCTCAGTGGGAGCGGAAAAAGTCGTGTTTGGTACAGGGGCAACCGTGGTTGTTACAACGGGAACGTTTGTAGTGGTGGATTGTTCAGGCGTACTTGCCGTCGAGGAACAACCGTAAACCAATGATGCTAAAATACTCAGGATAGTGATGGTGAAATAGAGTTTTTTCATCTTTTTTCCATCCTAAACTATTTTCTTGTTTGGTGCGTATTATATCACAAAACAGCTATCTTCAATACAATAAACGTTGATTTCCCAAAATATTTATTTTTATTATATCGAGCAGGCTAAAATTAGTGATCACATATTTGTTTATATTAATTATCGCTTAATTTTCTTCATCCGGTCGATGCAATGACCTTCTTGTTAGAATGTTTTTTCGAAATTATCAATGAATACGTTGCTAAAATCGGGTGAGTTCATGAGTTTAGGGTACTTTATTACATTAAAAAAAGATTCGTTTTTGCGGGTATTCAGCCGCTCTTTTATTTCGATTATGAATGTGCAATAATGCAAACAATCAGGAATCGCGTGGATTCATTTTTCAAACATGAATCGAAAGTAACGGTATTTTACCAGGAGGTTATGGCGAATGGATATTAGTACGACCAAAAAACTGAACAATGGTGTTGAAATCCCATATTTAGGATTTGGTACCCTACGCAGTAAGGATAATGAGGAAACAGTCAATGCTGTTCGCTGGGCAATTGAGGCGGGCTACCGGCATATCGATACGGCGGCGGGCTATGGGAACGAGCAAAGCGTTGGACAAGGAATTCGTGCCAGCGGAATCGATCGCAAGAAAATGTTCGTAACGACGAAACTTAAGCCCGACGAGGATATGCTTCAGGGAGCCCAAATGAAGGCATTTGAGAAAAGCTTGAATCTTCTACGGCTGGATTACATTGACCTGTATCTGATTCATTGGCCGGTTGCCGGGAAAACTCTGGAAGCATGGAAAGGTCTGGAAGAAATCTACAAAACCGGACGGGCGCGGGCAATCGGAGTATGTAATTTCACCGAACGACATTTTGTTGAATTATTGCGCAATGCAAAAATTAAACCGGCAGTCAATCAGATTGAGTTGCATCCATATCTATCGCAACCAGCGCTTGTCACATATTGTGAAACAGTGGGGATTTCCTGCGAAGCGTGGAGCCCGCTTGGTGGAGACGGCGGGAAACTGCTTGATGATCCGGTGCTGAAGGGGATAGCCGGGAAATATGGGAAATCTGCCGCTCAAGTTATTTTGCGTTGGAATTTACAAAATGGCATCATCACAATACCTAAATCGATTCATCAAGCGAGGATCATTGGTAATGCAAATATCTACGACTTCGAGTTAACGGCAGATGATATGAAAACAATTAAGGACCTGGATCAAGATTCGAAGCGCTTTGGGCGGGACCCTAATACTTTGAATTTTTAGGCGTTAATCTTACACCAATATTCGACGAATGAATACGGTTGAGTATTTTGACACTAGACTCTGTTAACGTAATCTATATGCGAGAATAATTAGTGCAGGGATTCCGCTGAATATTAGTGTTTCAACGGAACCCCTGCAAGTTATCAACCAACTCTAATTATTTTGGAGGCGCAACCAAATCGACTTGGACGCATTTCAAATTGGTAAATTCTAACATGCCGTACAAAGAACCCTCTTTCCCGATACCGCTCTCTTTGTAGCCACCCCAGGGAAATTCGGGTCCCCCGCCTCGCCCCTGACCCAGTACAACGGTGCCGGCCTGTATTTCGTTGGCAAATCTCATTCCTCTGGCCATATCTTTTGTCCAGACCCAGGAAGTGAGTCCGTAAACATTATCATTAGCCAGCTCGATAACTTTATCATCCGAGTTAAAATGCTCCATAATGCAAGATACGGGGCCAAAGATTTCTTCTCTTGCGATTTTCATATTTTGAGTGACATGAGTGAAAACTGTGGGCATGACATAGAAGCCTTTATCCAGAGGCGGAGCCGTCGGCCTTTTCCCGCCGAGTATAAGTTTAGCGCCCTCGTCAACCCCTGATTTGATATAAGCTTCGACTCTATTGCGATGGGCAGCACTCACCAACGGGCCAAGCGCGGTTTTTTCATCATTGGGGTCACCGACCACCATATTTTTCATTGCAATAACAAACTTTTCTACGAACTCATCATAAACTTTTTCATGGATGTAAAATCTACCTGGTGAACCGCAGATCTGGCCAGAATTAAAGCATTGTTGCCTGGCCATCCCATTTACCGCCATATTCACATCGGCATCATCCAGAACAATAACCGGGTTTTTACCGCCCAATTCCAATTGCAGGCGTTTTACGGTCGGGCCGGCCAAAGTCATGATTCTCTTACCGGTTTCAGAACTCCCGGTAAATGCAACCATATCAACTCTGGGATGGGAAGCCAAAGCTTCACCTACGGTTCCACCCGGGCCGGTAATAATATTTACGGTTCCGGGAGGTAAATTAACTTTTTCAAGTATCTCAGCCAGTTTAAGTGCACCGAGAGAGTTAACACTAGGCGGTTTGATGACGCAAGTATTGCCCAATGCAAGAGCCGGCCCCAGTTTCTGAAAAATCATCAAAAGCGGTAAATTCCAAGGAGTAATAATGGCAACTACCCCGACCGGTTCTCTCTGCATATAAACTACAGTTTCAGAACTAACGGGAATAGTGTGCCCCATCATTGATCTTGCGTTGTAGGCCGCCCATTCAAACCAACCCGGTGTGTCGGCGGCCAAAAACTCAGCCATTTTCGCCGGGGTGCCATGTTCCTGACAATCAATCCTACCGCATTCTTTGGCGTTTTCCCGCAATAATGCGGCAATATTTAAGACGATATTGGAGCGTTCCATCTGCGATTTTTTAGACCAGATCGGAAGCGCTTTACGGGCGGCCTCGACAGCCTTATCAACATCCGCCAAACCGCCGAGTGGTACCTGGGTAATTTCTTCTCCCGTAGCAGGATTGAACACAGGATAGGTCTTGCCTGATTCGGCATCGACCCACTTTCCTCCGATCCACATCTTATATTGAGACATGTTATTTACCATCCTAAACGATTATTTTAACTCAACTAAAGTAGCTCGAAACAGATTTCGGAGATTTCCATCAGTTGACTCCGGCATTTTTATTTATTATTTGCTGTTAAATTTGCGGCAAGTTTGACTTTTGCGATGTAGGCTCCCACTTTTCCGTTCTCCAGATGCATCGTCAATTCTATCCCTTCGGTTGCTGCGACCTGGTACATTTTCGAAGCTTGTTCCACGGCTGAAGCCGCAGCTTTTTCCCATGATTCAGGGCTGATCCCGATTACAGTGATGATTTGGAAACAACTGCTGCCACTCGCGTTTGTTTTCTTTTCTTGTGCCATTGTTATCCTCCATACTAAGTTTTGCCTATAATATACCACAAAAATATATCGAGCAAATTTGTGTAAGGGATATTACCATTTTGGACAGGTTGAAATGGAACGATATAAGTATGAATTCTCTTTCTGTAGTGTTTTGACTAGTAAGGATATTGGAGAACCATGATAAGTTTCCGGTGTGCGGAACTATAACCTAACATTTAGTACAACTATCCGGGGCGGGTCAAATTATTTCACTATGTTCAAAAAATTATTGATAAACCATCATTATGTCACGAATTTGTCATATATTGGCTCAACTATTTATGCCTTTGTCATTACGTTTACATTAAAATTAGGGCAGTACAAAGCATTATTAGTTAGCTAAGTAAAAATTGAATGAGAAATCAGACAATTATCGTTTTGGACAAATGATTGAGTAAATAACCGGAAGCGAATCATTAAGATATCTAAAAACAACCCCGGGGGATTGTTATTTGAAGAAATTTATTCTCTCCGATTTACACATCGGACACAAAGATGCCCAATATGACGCCATGGATCAGGCAATAGTTTATATTCAAAAAGAGTTCAGGCCGGGCGATGAAATCTGGGGACTTGGGGATTGGTTCCATATGTATGAAAACGGGTTTGAACA
>Ga0182017_10002336_pt1 | contig 14402 bp, 13 predicted proteins | sample 712E3DmetaG_FD_120492 | JGI IMG/M metagenome (GOLD analysis project Ga0182017, IMG submission 120492) | Permafrost microbial communities from Stordalen Mire, Sweden - 712E3D metaG | ecosystem: Environmental > Terrestrial > Soil > Wetlands > Permafrost | place: Sweden: Stordalen | collected... | reverse complement strand
TGTTCGATGTCCAGCGCTTGGAGATCCCATTCTCCACTTTTATAAATTTCATTTAAATCCCAGCATCTTGCTTCAAGTTCGCCGTCTTTTAAAGAAGCTACCGTCATAGATCTACATTGAGATAGAGATGCTGTTTTCATACCTAATCCAAAACGTCCCATATCATTCTTGTTTCTTTCATCTAATGGACTTGAGCTACCATAACGCATAGCTAAAGTAAGCTGGTCAGACGACATCCCAGTTCCATTATCAACTATATTAAGGAAGGGATTACCTATCGGAAAGAAATTAATTTTTATTTGCGATGCTTGGGCAGAAATACTGTTGTCAATTAAATCAGCTATTGCTGCTTCCAACGAATAGCCCAGTGCACGGGTCGATTCCATTAAAACTGGTGCGTAAGGCGGACATTTTATTATCTTCATAGAACTCCCTTCGTATTTTTACCTTCCCACCATATTAAAAAATCTATTTAGTAAGGACTTTATATACTTCATCAGCAATTTGAATGGCTAGTAGTGGAGGAACCGCATTACCCACTTGATGATATTGTTGAGTTTGATTGCCTTCAAAAAGATAGTTGTCGGGGAATGTTTGCAGTCTTGCTGCTTCTCTAACTGTCAGACTTCTGCATTGAAGTGGATCGGGATGAATATAATAATGCCCATCTTTGGAAATATGAGAAGTAATGGTTGTACTCGGGTTATTGGGTAGCTGAACTCTAAAACGGTCTGAAAACATAATTCCCTGTACTCCACTCAATATGTTTTTGTGTTTTGGTAGAAGACCTTTCGGGAAGTCACAAAGTTTGGGGGTTCTTTTTTTTGATATTGCGAAACACGCAGCGAAAAAATAGCGGTATAAGTCACTTCGCATGTGTTTTCGTGCCAAGTGATTACATACTCCTCTAAGATTCTCATCAAAAAGAGAGGCGAATTTTTCATCGGGTTGGTTTTGTGTTTGGAAAAATGACGACCCCAAAGACAAACTATTGTTGATATTTTTTAAGGTCTCTAATATTTTTTCCCGCACCTGATCTTCAACGCATTTTTCTTTCATCCATTCGCATTCTTTGACATCCTCAAGCGCAGATTCCCAAATTTCAACTGAATCTTTTTCTTTAGAAACCCCACTTCTAATTTTAGGTAAATCACTAATTGCCTTTTCCATTGAAATTTGTTCTTGAGATTTGAGTATTCCTGGTTTCTTATGGATATTAGATCTAATTCCAATTAGAATTACTCTATGTCTTTTCTGCGGAATTCCGTAATTTTCGGATTTGATTACGTAATCTGATGGTTCCAGCTCATTATCATTTTTCGGATTTACTAAAGAATAAATCTTATATTTTAGACTATTTCCGGATTCATTTGATAAAACATCCCCTGGAGTCCTTAAATCTCTGAGAATTTTATCAAACATATTTTTGCCTTCTACCTTAGAAGACAAAAGCCCCTTCACATTTTCAAGGACAAATACAGGGGGTTGATGCGTAGCAACGATTCTTAAATACTCCCGATAAAGAAAATGGCGTGAATCTTTCTCAAATTCAATTCTCATCTTCTTGTGATTTCGAGAACGACCGACGAGGGAATACGCCTGACATGGGGGTCCCCCAACTAAAACCCAGTTAGGATTATTATTTATTGCTTTTGTTATTCGCTCATCAATTTCTTCATTTGATGGGCTGCCGCTACCGAGTTCTGCAAGCCAAGCTTGATTCCTGGCTTGTTGTGATTGAGAAGGGTATCTACGGAATAATTCGTCCCGACTAATTTCCCCTCGAAGATAAGCATAATAGTCTTTTGGGACGGGTGACTTATCGAACGCTCGGAAAAATGCTCTTAACTCTAGAGTAGAATGAGCGAAGGGGTCTTTTTCAATAGACAAAGTAACCTTAAATGGTTTCATGTGGTAAGAATGTTGAAAAGATGAAAAACCTTCACCGAGACCACCCGGTCCGGCAAAAAGATCAATTACCGGGATAAGTTTAGCCATTTTTTAGTATACCTTCGAATTTTAACTCATTTAGCTTATAGAATTTACAATGCTTTTTAATCGGACATTGTTCGTGAATTGGTTTGGGGCGGCAGACTTTCGCTGCAAAATCAAGAAGAGCAAAATTAAAATCACGGCACCTTTCCTTTTCCATAAGTTCTTCAAGGATTCCCCTAAATAAGGTACTTCGTCTGGATGAATCTGTAATTGGCAAACCAAAGACACGTCCAACTATTCTAACCGTATTTGTATCTAGTAAAACATCCGGGTACCCAAAAGAGAAGCATCTTACAGCCGAAGCAATATAATGGCTTACTCCTGGCAGGGATATTAGGTCATCGAAACGTTGAGGGATCTGTCCGTTAAATCTTGCGTTAATGTCAACAGCCATGGAATGAAGTAATTCCCAACGCCACTGAAGCCCGGCAGAACGAAACGATTCCACCAGTTCGCCCGGGGAGCTCTGAGCGATTGAATTGATATCAGGGTATTTTTTAAGGAAAAGCTGGTATAGAGTGACAACCTGGTCAGCCCTGGTTCTGTGAAGCAATATTTCCGCAGCTAAAATTTTTAAAGGATCTTTAGTTTCTCTCCAAGGGAAATGGCGGTGTTCCACGGAGTCCCACCAACTGAGGATACCATTCCTGGTTTCTTGCAAAGGGTAATCCTTAATTGACTGACTCATATTAACGGTTTGTTTCATCGTATACCTGATTGATTGTTGGACTGATTTCACCTCTAGACTTAATCACTACAAGGGTTTAATTCCGCACTGCTTGCAGAGAGTACTTATCGAATAGATGTAATAGCCTCTATTCACTCAGTTAGACCTCGTAGGTATCGAAATGGTATTCCTAGGCTGATGTTGCTGAATAGTGGAGTGGGCACTTCGAAATTGATCATTTTTAGAGTTTCTGGATCTCATAAACTTAGCCAATTGCAGAAAATAAACTTATCAGATTACAAATCATTTCTAAAACAAGCAACTAGGTCGTTTCTAAAGACTATTTCCGTTTCGGACAATTACGCGCGTCATGGTCGTAACCGCCACACAAGGTGCATCGTCTTGCATAGGGGCACGTTTGAGCGTTGTGGCCCATTTGCCCACAAATTGAGCATTCTCTTTTCCTAGGACAATTACGAGCAGTATGATCACCCGCACCGCAAACAGTACACGACATGCTGACTCTCCTTAAGTTTAGATAATGAATGAGAAATTACTTACCTTTCTTTTTTCTAAGCGTTCCTAGACGCTTATCTCCTCTCGTGTCCCTGCCATCATCGTTTCTTACTGTACCAGGAGGAACTCCGTGTTTCTTCTCGAATGTTTCAACTTTCATATCACTTCTATCTTTTCTGTCCAAAGTCATACCTCCTTTATATTTGACGATATTATAGCACTTTCTATAAACATGAGCACCCAGCCGGACTGGAACCATGTTTGAACCTAAATCAGCCAAACCACTATTCAGTTTAATCAGCGCCAATGATTAGCAATTGTTGTAAAGCCGGTATAAACTGTTTCTTCTCAAACAGAAGTTCGGGAACTGTTCCGAGTGGCCCACCAAGGGGACGATACCTACAACTCATTGGTTTTCGTTCGAAAGAGCCTTTTCGAAAACCTTCCAGTGGTCTTCCCAAAAGTGACAACCTCACTTTGCACGAAATACTTATGGTAACTATAGCACCGTTGCTTCGAATCTAATTCCCTAGGCCTTGTAGGGGTTAGACGACAAAAACTTTCACGGTTGGTCACTTTTTCACAGGGTTCAGACGGTTGGTGAGTGCTTCTAGTCCTAAATCTCCTGCGAGACCTTGGATAAGCGGCCACCGTTGTGAGTTGGGCATTATCGGCCAAACTTGCATAAGAACTTTTTCCCAAGGCCCCTCACTGACACCATATGTTATCGCAGTTCCTCTTAATAAATTTATGTAAGGTCTTATAGACACCACCTGAACGGCGAGAGAGTCAAAAGCCATAGTAGTGACATAGGCATGGACTTCATTTTGTCCCGGTGCAGTCCATAAATCCTTTGCGGCGCTGTAAATATTAGGCTGGTTCACACATTTGGCAATCCATACAGATGTACGTTCTGGAATAGCAGATACCATCCTCAACTCTCGTCGCTGGTCATCGCTATAGAACCATTTTCTTTGAGGATTGGAAGCCTCAAGAGCCATAGCTGTCTTGACGGCCCAGACGGCAATGAGTGCTTGAGATGAAACATCAACTTTTTTTATTCGGTCGTCAAGTATAGATTCTATAACCGGCTTGACTTGACCCTCGAGCTGGCTCATCCAGCCACTATTGCACTTTTCGCACACACATTTCACTCGCAATAATTTCGTTGTTTTGTTCCGCCAGTTACCGAGGTTACGCCCGCCAATTTCCGCTTCCATACGTGAAGCGTCGGACAAAGGAAATCGCTTAGTCAACCATTGCGGCCAAACGTCTTCCATTGTGGATGCGTTTCCTTGACAGAATATGCATACGCGCATATATCACTCCACTTCTATGACTCTATGACGCCTAACCATTACCGGGCCACTGGCGACATTATACCACCTAATGCTGCAAATCGGTCCGACAACCCACCCATTTTTAGAAGTCACTTGACGCAATATTCAAACCCCATTTTTCTTCTTATAGCAGTCTTAACATGACCTGCCTTAGTGTATCGTAGTTTCCTATTGGGTGCTGTCATCCTCTCGCGGAGAAAGGAAGGGAATAAAAAGCCCAGTATATAATTTCGATTGGCTCATCTACTTAAGAAATCGCCGTTGACACAAAGTCAGCCACCAGAGTAAAGTGGCGATAGTAAATATGGAAAGGAGGAAGACATGAATACACAATCACAATCGCCAATTCCACCAAACGATAACAATAAGAAAGCTAATGCCAAGCGTGTTTTTAATACTGTATCGTTAGGGACGCTGTATTTTGGAGGTGCAGTTTCCTTATGGTCAAGTAATCAAGTTAGTAATGGGCGAGTTGTAGCGATGGCAATCATCTTCTCAATAGTTACATTGAGCTTTTTAGCGGCTGTTTTTTGTGAACACGTGTTGACATTCTTAAGCAGTAAATGGATTGCAACAATTTTAGTAGCTGTTTCACCAGTGGTGTTTTTATTCACTTTTATGCTTGGATTCTTACAACCGATGTTACAAGCACCAAGCCTTCCGTTACAGTCCCTCGCATATTTGGGCTTTGCATGGTCGATTGTTTTGTTACTTATTATGATCAGGGATGCTTATCCAAAAAATCACAAAAAGTTCCATATTTGGTACTATGTGGTATCCTATGCGATAGTTGTTTTCCTTTTTATATTCGCAGGTTTCAAATTGTCCAATCGTGACGTATGGAGGGCTGATTTCTGGAAGAGTGTCAACTTCTGGAGTGGTATCTACCTAATTATTATAGCAGTGCTAATTTTATCAGTAGCTATGCGCTGGCTGAGGGTACGGGGTGAAATATATGAACGGCCAGAATAAATTTGCTTAATAAGAGTTAACTGATTAGCCGCTCACATCCCAATTGAACTGAGGTATCAATAGCCGGTACTGGATAGAACCTGTTTTTCTTAGCGAATACCCGATTCTCACACCAAGCCAAATTAAGGATCCTTAAACTTACTACATTTGGGGCAAATACATCGCAACGCTTCACTGAGTCGTCTCTCCCCGTTTTCTCGAAGAGTTGGCGTTTTCTTATCAGTGAGAATTTGTCTTACTCGCTGCTCCAGTTTCTTCCTGGTGGAGGTATACATTACGCCTCTAGCCCCTTCATAGCTACATTTCAATGCGGCGAAAGCTTGACCGAAGTGTAATGCTTCAATGACATCTTTTTCAGTTGCTGATTTTAATCCCTCTAATCCGTTTGAGCCTAACGTATTTAAGATGCCACCCGTGCACCAATCACCAGCTCCGGCTGTGTCTTTGACCAACTCGACCGCGTATGCTTTCATTTCAGCCCATTGTTGAGTTGGGGTAGAGAATCCATTTCCTAACCGATATCGAAGTCCAGCCTCACCAAAGGTTTCAACTTCTAATAAAGGCACAGGATATGCTGGAAGTTTGAGATGCCCCATTCTCTGGTGAGAGTACTTCACGATATGGCTTATGCTAACTGCCTCCTGGAAAAGTTTTGCTTCTTTTACACCCGAAGGCTCAAAGACTACCAACGCTCCCTTCGCGGCACACGTTTCAGCAATATGCAGAATACCGCGAGAAACCCGGTCGAAGAAGAAAATATCGGGGATAGGCAACTTCTCTGCCAAAATCTGAGCACGATTTATTGGAATTGTACGATATCCAGGCAATTGCGCGCCACAATTCGGGCACGTCCAAATAAAACGGTGACGTGCTATTCCCCTAACATCCTTTCTAATTTGTTCTACTACGATAGGAGTCTGGTGCTTATCGTCACGCTCAAGGAACCTCGTGCGGACTCCAACGCGTTTAACATCTTCTATTACTAATGCACCTGCCTCATCTTTGCCAATGATCCCAACAGGATAAGAACGCCAGCCTAAATATGCTAGGATCGTCAATACATTGCCACAGGTACCGCCAGCCCAATACTTCGGCATCGTTCCATTATCGGCCAAAAACACTGCATCAAGAGATATTAAACCTGTACCCATGATGATAGGATTAGATTTCTTATTTTGGCCAACCTCGATCATGTGATCGCAAAGCGGCTTATTAGTTCCGCTGGATTTCAACTTCGCGCTTCCTTTCATACTGAATATGGTTCTCCTGTCAACCAAATTTCTTTGGGTGAATAATTAGACCGTGCAAGTATGCCAGTCATTCGATCAACATCTACATCAATCGCCCCAGCCTCAACGTGGCAAACAGGCAACGTGCATTCGACTGCTGCCAAGAGCATACCCAAAGAGAGTGTCTTGCTTGAGAGGGGAGATAATACAGCCGTTACCGGTCCGATACTGTGAATACCCCCAAGTCTGTTTCGATAGTATGCCTCGACATCAATTATCTTCCTATACACATCAAATGGTGTATGCTCATCGCATAGAATTAGATTCTCTTGAGAGATTTGAAAACCTTCGAATAAGAGTTCCGCATGTTTCACCAAGATGTCATCAACCCGCCGTAGCGATTCCGCTGGGAATGGCACGATCGGGCAAATTTCAATGCAAGAACTTTTTAGCTTGTTGTGGATTTCTCCCATTCTTACCGCCTCGTTTGAACCAAGGAGTGGGAGCCATATTGTCTTGTTCTCACCCAAATGCCTGAAGGTATGCAAATAATCAGCATGTCCATATTCATGGCCGACTATACAAGCATCTAGATCAGGATCTTCTACAACGGCAATGTGAAGATTCGGAAATCTTCCATTATCTGCTTGGTGAATTAGATACGAAACAAGCGGGAAAAATATGCCTCGGGGCATTCCGCTAATGTCAACAATTACATCTGTATACTTACTAAGAATCTCTGGCTTCTGGGCCAGAATCGTTAAGACTTTACGACCGCCAACATAATGTCCTTCGCCATCATGGGTTTCAACATCGAAAATGCCCTCAGATATGCAAGGTTTGATCTTATTAAATTGAGCCAAATTAGATTGTCCCAGATCTTCGATTAGTTTTCCGGATTTGCCAAATGAAGGCCTCGATACTAATTTAAATGCAAGATAACTCAATCGATTGCCGAAACCACATTCGGTGAGAGCTTTAATAGCGGTTAGACATCGTGGATCGAAGCCAAGACCTAGAATCGCTAGGACGTTAGTTTTTTCATTTTTGGCTCTTTGTGTCCAATACGAGACGAAGTTATCGTCGAGGTAATAATCCATCCACCTGGTGTCGGTCATTCTATGTTCCCCTCGTCCAGTGGCAGAGGCGTTTCGCTACGACGTTTCACATCTTTAGGAGATACAGGTTCTTGCATCATCTTTATCAAAGAAGGTGTGGTGACAGGTTGCCATCCCCCAAAGCTAAGAGGCAGTTTGAATTTTACGCAAAGGATTCGGTTCAGATAAAACACTATCTTCTCTTCCCCTTTTTGCCCCTGCTTCGTTACTCGAACGGATAATACATTGCCAGCAACGGCGTTAGTTAAGACTTCCCGAAATATCATTGCTTCTAGGTTGTCAGGAGATACAGCTCTTACCAACTGATTACGCGTGAGCCCAAAGCCATTTACACCAGGAGCTATTGGAGCATTAGGTTTGTATGTCACATAGCTACAAAATTGTCCAAGGTTATCAATGAATTGACGAATGGCCCCGCCTCGAGGTTTTTGTTCCAATACTTTGTAATAGTCTTCGCTCGAGCGACTCAGTATTGCTTCTTGATCTTTGCTATTTATTGCCTTGTCACGGTCTAGTTCAGCTCTATAAATCATCCTATCGACAACCGCTGAGAAGGTGGAAAGTAGTTGGTCCACATTTGAATTTGCGACTTGAACTAACTTATCGAATCCATAGTAGTATGGCCAACCTGTCCGTTTTGCTAAAAATAGTTCGGCAGCCTGCTCGGTTTTATCGTCCGGTGGCTCCATGGATTCCAATTCAGGGAACAATGTACGTTGGACGCGGCGTGCTTTCCTTTCCGCGACTATCAGGAATTCCTCCATTTTCTGTAAATCTTGCTTTGTGACATCCGCCGTATTGCTGACAGGGATGTCATCACCTCTGTAGAGATGGGTTAATTTATCCAACCTTGTATGAATTTCGGTTAGTAACCTAGTTGCAGTTTCCGGAGGAACTGTTTTCTCGGGCGGCATAAGAAGGTTTTTGAAATCAGCTAATGGGAGCTGTTGAAGAGCCTCCGTACCTTGTAATCGACGAAGGATTACATTGGCTGCAAATTTCGGGAATACTCCAGGTTTTTGTTGAAATATCTCATCCAAGGGGATGTTGCGGTATTCGCGACCTTCTGTAGCTTCATCTGTCGATACGAGATCCTCCAACCCGAAAACTTGGGATCTCACTGCTAACCAGCGCGGAATGGCAGACCGCCTGATAAATTCATCTTTTATATGTTGTCTCTGCTCCTGATAAAGATCCTGGACATCGTCAAGCATCACTACTGGCATGATACGCGAGAGATCTGGGATCTGGTGTATCTGCTGCGCAAGGTAGTCAAGTGAGTACAAACGAGAATGCGGCTGAATCGAGGATGGCAAGGGGTCATCCGGGAAGCTATTCAAGAGCTTACTAAAGTCACGCTCACGGGATAAACATTGTTCCTGCATTTCATCGATCTTGTAGGAAGTAGAAAATATAGCTGGCGGCATCTCTCCTGACTCAAGCGGACTAAGAACCCAGCCATTCGTTGCAGGAAGGCACTTATTTTGTTCGAGCTGATGGATTGCCTTTACAAAAGAATGAACGATACGTATATCGAGCAAAGCGTTCAATAGCTGCCCAGCGTTTGATGATACATGGGCAATATCACTAAGACTGCTATCACAATGAATATAGATTCCTAGAATATTCGGGCCAGAGTCTGACAAGATCCCGAGATGTTCAAGTCGTTGAACCAAATCCTCGTCCCTATTCTGTTGCCGTCTCAAATGAATAGCTGCAAGGGTATCTGCCTCAAACAGCCTAAGGAGGCTCGATTTTCCCGACCCTGGGCTGCCTCTAATTACGATTAACTTAGGTACAAACAAATCATCATGCTCAAGTTGATCTAGAAGCGAGGGACAATAAAGCTGAAGAAACTGAGATGTTTCAATGATGGGCGCATCTGCTGCTCGAATTTTGAAGGCATTTCTGTAAGGCATCTATGTTACCTCTCGCCCATGTCGCTCATAGCGTACGAACAATGGGCTAAATCCGGGATGCTTCCTGGCCCACAAAAGGAAGATTGAATTGTTGGGTGTATTGTGATGTAACACTAAAGGTAACCCACAATTATCAAATCCGAATTTCACGCATCCCGTATGTTGATCTTCCAGATCGTTGGTGTAGTAATTTTCACACAGCGCTCCAATCGGGTTTTCTTTTGAGGTGATCCGCTCGGAGTTCTTCAGCACCGACCCCGGTAGAATCTGCGTATGGGCAAATTGACCTGGTAAATTAATAACGAGGGGTCTTAGGCGGTTCAAAGCTTGTTCAGTTGCCAGAAGGGGGCAAAAATATACCAAACCATTCGTGTCAAGTAAATCTCTTAGACCATCGAGCCTAGCTACTTTATTTAGGGAACCCTTCAAGCTCGTTTCATGCTTAGCACACTTTTCCAAGAGGCTATGTACCGCCTTAATGTAATTGGGGGTCGTTCCCATGCCTAATAGAGTTTGTTGTTCTGCCTCTGAGAAACTATCTTGATAGTCCAATTCCAATTCATTGGTTTCTTTAGTAAAACGATATTTCGACTGCCATGAAAGTGGAATAACAGGCGGTTCAAACGGTTGATCAATGTCCGTATTCATCACTTCTCTTAGCAACGTTCTTCCCGAACCGCAAAAATCATCTATTAGAAAAATACAACGAAAAAGGGCTTCTGGGTTCAACAAATCTTTACGAAGTTCTTTTTTTAAATCTTCTTTCTTTGCCGGAGATACTTCGTAATATGGCAGCACTTGCTCATTTCCGATGTCCAAATTTTGTCTTCGTATATAGTCGATTCGAGCACCATCACTCATACCAACGTACAAAGATGCCCTAGTGACCTGTCTAAAGCTCTCCGATTCTCGGATAAAACGAATTTTGTGAGTAGGAACTCCAGCAATTTCGGCTGCAACTCTAATTTGCTGCCTTCTTATAACGTCATGGTAAAGAATCTCGGCAAGTTGTTGGAATTCCTGTCGGGAGATAAATATTAACTTCTCTCTAACAAAAGCCAGCGCATGCATCCTTTCATCCAGCTTAAATTGGTTTAGCCATAAATAAAGGCTCTCCAAGAAGAGCCGCCCAGGATGGTACATTTCATAGCTGTTATATTTATAACTAGACAAAAATTGGAGCTCTCAGAAAAGGGATGCTGCAGCATTCTCGTCATCTAACAAGATCGGAAGTGCTTCTTGGATAAGCTGTAAAGCTAGCTCCTTTTTCATCTATCAAAGCCTTTTGAATATTGAACTTTCAATTGCTCGATATCAAGGTAAAAATATCCGTGATTTATCTTAAAGCAAGCGAGGTAATCAAGAGTGGCTTGAACTCCTCGGTGACCTGCCGGCGCTAGGTTCCAACAAGTGGTGGGATCACTAGACACCTCATTTACACTCAAAGAAAATGGATTAGCGAGTAGATCAAAATCGTTTCCAGGCCACTGTCCCTTGTCACCAATCGAAAGGATGTCAGCATGAGTCACTTTGCTTATACGGGTTATTATTGACGACTTTGAAATGTCATTGGGAAGAACATCTACAGAATGAGCTGATCTCAAAGCCTTCAATTCTGGATTAAGACTGATGATATGACTAACAGTACGATAAACAAGGTCACGATAAATTGGTGATACAGGAATGATCGAAATTTGGAATTTTCTTTTATCACACCTCACGATTGCCTTTAATAATGGATGCTCAACAACTAAATCTGCGACTCGCTCCAAAATAAGAGACGAGTTCTCACTTGAGTCTGGATAATTATTATCCCCTAAATCAGCTATTTGACCGCCGTTGTAGTAAGTTAATTGAACTCGTTGCCAATGTTGAGTGGGGAGTCCCCGTCTGAGATCATCCCGGGCAGATTTCCCCCGTCCAGTCGCAATTCCTATGACAATCCCAGAGTCTAACAGCAGGGAGAGATGCTTGAAAATTTTATCCTGTAACCCAGCATACCGGTTGCTCTCTTCGCAGAGGGTTCCATCATAGTCAAAAGCAACGCTATCAAACTGTTTCTTCTCCAGACTTGTTAGAAAATCCCTATACGACTTTTGCCAGAATGTGTAGTCCTGTCTTGATCGTACTGTTCGAACATCACTACAAGTTTTCCGTGCAATCGCTACGGCCTCAGACGAGTGTGTAAGTCTCCGTCCTCCTAAGTAATTGAGTCCGCGAAGACCATAAATACGTCTCCCGAAGCGCGGGATCATTGGACGGCCCGGATCCAGCCCAATTGCTTTCCCTGCTGCGCCTACTAGCTGCATGACGGCAACAATGCCAGCGATCCCCGCTTTCATTCCTATCCCCGGTATGTGTATTTCTAAAATAGGGACTTCCTTTGGGATGAGAGCTAGAGTTCTTCGGGCGAGGTTGGCATCTTCATCGGAAAACAAAGCGAGTATCCCAGTCGACGAAGACCTTTTAGCCAACCAGTTGTGACGTCCATGTGCGAAATTACGAAAGTCAGCTAATTGAATGTTGCCGAGGGCTGCCTCTGAGAACTTTGACTCGAGGTCTATAGCCGCCGAACGGAGATTCGGACCATAAACAACTAAAATGGTTTGCTGTTTCCACAATACAGCACTTTGCGCCCGTAAATCTGCGATAGCATCTGGAATGCTCTTTGTTCCTGTTAGTTCTTCTATACAAGGAGGTAGGCCATGCTCTGCACCAAGGGCTTCAGCGTAGGACCGAGAGAGCAACACGACGAGAGCAAGCAGAGAATTGGTAGATAGAAATCCATCCTTTTTCCAAGGTTGTTCAAAGTTGATCAAGTCCACGAAATGATAATTCTCTGCAAGCCTAGTTAGAGGACTATCATTTCGTAAGGACACTACTATGCATTGTCTTGGTTCTCGCAGCATTGCGCCTCTGAATGTTGCAAGAATGTCAGAATTTGTGCCCCCGGCACTAACAATCATAAGGCTAGCGTCAGAGAGACAGACAGTGGAGGATGCGAATTCCATGGGGGTAAAAGGTCTGGCCAGAATATTGGCATATGATTGATGTAAGGAGCAAGCAAAGTCAGCAGCAGTAAAAGAGCCCCCTGAACCAACTGCAACCATAGGCCGTGTTACCGTTGCTCTTATGGCCTGGGTTAATGAATCTACCTTTGCACCCATCGCCCAGTCATACGTAAGCTTGAGTTGCTGTATTTCATCAGCGTATGGTCTGCCCATCGTTTCTCTCTATTCCCTTAAACCGCAACCGAATCGGTTGACTTTGTCACACCAAGTTCGTTTACTTTTTTCTCAACTTCAGAAATCAAATCGTCAACTGCGATTCTAAGAATAATCTGTCCGTGCTTGAGAGTGTCAAGAAAAAGGTCCTTATCTTTATATAAATAAACCGTTTCGCCATCTGTGAGCATTATTAAATCCGTTAAAGGGTCGGGTAGAGCTTTAATAAATCGAAGGCTGCTACGGAGTCTCTGCACAGATAATGAACTTCCTAGCATCTTTATAATAATTTTTAGTTCAATCAAATCACGAGCCGAGTAGAGCCGACGCGAACCCCTTCCTGATGCTGCCCTAATACTAGGTTTCATCAAGCCTGTAGAATCCCAATAAGCCAGTTGCCGGCAAGAAATTCCGGTTATTTTCGAAACTTCCGAACTGCTGAACGCATTAATCATCTGTCTATGTTGTCTAGAATACAAATTATTATTATATTTGTCAACAAGAATTAGTGGCATAAGGGGAAATTTAGGAATAACAGACTCTACGATATTTGTTAACCAGCGGAGTGAAAATAAATGTGGTCTATCGGAAACTAGTCAAGTTTAGATGTTCATAAGCATGACCGTCGTCATTGAACCCATGGGAAGGTTATTGAAAAAACTCTTGCCTCCGAAACATTGTTACGTAGAAACCGACCAGTTCTAGGTATCGTCCCCTTTGCTGGAACTATAATTTTAGACCTTCAACCAGATACTTAAACCATCCTTCTTCAGTACTAAGGGGGCAGAGTTCTTTGTCAAGCCATCGCACTCTGCCGTTTCTATTGCTTTGTCAATCAAAGCATGAAGTCTTTGCCGTGCCTTGGAATTATTGAGGTCCACGCAATCCAATGTTATCTTGATTTTTTCGATATACAGCCGCTTTATACCCATTTCCGCGAAACGCTTTTGGTCTAACTCCTCAATATAGGCTTCAGCAATCATCCTAGCCAATATGCTGATACCTTTTTGTGGCAGGTACTGGTCTTTGTACACATTACTGACATCAAGTTTGGCAGGCCGTGGTTCTTCAGTCGCATTCTTGTTTGACCTCATATTCTCCTCCTTACGCAATTTTCGATGTCGATAATGATACGCATGTCATTCATAATCTAGCAATTGCTGGGGGGATGATATTTTATGAGTCTGATTTCAGAATCTCTCGTTGTTCTAGGGTCGACATTCTCCATACAAGGGGATACGAACCAACTGTTAAAATACCAACGGGAACGTCTTCTCGAAAGTTTTACCTTTTGAACGGAATGGTGGGCAGTAGTGGATTTGAACCACTGACCCCTTGCGTGTGAAGCAAGTGCTCTAACCCCTGAGCCAACCGCCCATTTTTATGCTCAATGTAACGCCTGAAGGCAAGGATTCCGGTACC
>Ga0182017_10002335_pt1 | contig 14403 bp, 9 predicted proteins | sample 712E3DmetaG_FD_120492 | JGI IMG/M metagenome (GOLD analysis project Ga0182017, IMG submission 120492) | Permafrost microbial communities from Stordalen Mire, Sweden - 712E3D metaG | ecosystem: Environmental > Terrestrial > Soil > Wetlands > Permafrost | place: Sweden: Stordalen | collected... | reverse complement strand
CACCGACGGCCCGGACAACAATTACGCGGCACAGGGGCAGGGTGGTCTTGATTCGTTGAAAGACTATGATATAGTAATAATACATATAGAAGCCCCGGATGAAGCGGGTCATGCCGGACTGGTAGATAAAAAGATCGAAGCGATCGAAAAAATCGACGCAGAAGTTGTCAGCCGGATACGCAACTGGAAACAGGACAAATTGCGCGTCCAGGTCATGTCCGACCATCCGACTCCGGTGAAGGCAAGGGTGCATACCAGCGACCCCGTGCCTTTCTTGTTATGGGGCATTGGATTCAAAGCTAACGGCGCGAAGCGCTTTACCGAAGCGGAAGCCGCAAAAACTGGATTAATGGTCGATCAGGGACATAAAATCATGAATACTTTGATCAGGGGATAAACGATGGCAATAGTAGTACAAAAATACGGCGGGTCGTCAGTTGCCACCGCGGAAAAAATTAAAAATGTCGCTCAGCGCGTCGGTAAAGTTTTTGACGGCGGCGACCAGGTAGTAGTAGTAGTTTCTGCCATGGGCGATACTACCGACGACCTCATCAAACTGGCCGGTCAGGTCACTTCTGACCCGCACCCGCGTGAAATGGATGTCCTCCTTTCCACCGGCGAGCTGGTTGCCTCCACACTGCTGGCGATGGCGATCAAGAATTTAGGTTACAAAGCAATCAGTCTGAGCGGCGCGCAAGCCGGTATTAAGACCGATACCACCTACCGCAAAGCCAGGATTATTAAGATAGAAACCAAGCGCATCCTGGCAGAATTGGAAAAGGGGCAGATTGTCATCGTCGCCGGTTTTCAGGGTATTACCGATGACATGGATGTCACCACTTTAGGCCGCGGCGGTTCGGATACCTCGGCGGTTGCCCTGGCAGCGGCGCTGGGCGCCAGGATCTGCGAACGTCTGACCGATACCGACGGTATTTATTCGGCAGACCCCCGGGTGGTGCCGGAGGCGTTCCGCCTGGTAGAAATCGGCTATGAGGAAATGCTGGAACTGGCCACTTACGGCAACAAAGTCATGCAGCCGCGCGCTATCGAACTGGCGGAGTTATATAATATTCCCATCAGGGTGGCTTCAAGTTTTAATGATAATCCGGGTACTCTAATTCACGGAGGAGTTTCAATGGAAGTCAGAAACAAAGTCAGAAGTGTTTGTTATGATATGGATGTAGCCAAAATCAGCGTGCTCGGTATTCCGGATAAACCCGGCATCGCCGCCTCATTATTTGTGGCGCTGGCCAAAGCCGGTATCAGTGTCGATACCATTGTACAGAACTCCAGCGTAAATAAGATCGCCGACCTGACTTTCACCGTGACTAAAGACCAGATTACCGAAGCGATGAAGGTGGCCAAACCGATTGCGAAAAAACTCGGCGCCAGTGATATTGTCGCTGATTCTGAATTGGGCAAAGTCAGCATTGTCGGCACCGGTATGCAGAATACCCCCGGCTTTGCCGCCAAGATGTTTGATACCCTCAGCGCCAACGGCATCAACATCGAATTGATTTCCACATCGGAAATCAGAATTACCTGCATTATTAAAGAATCGAAAGTAAAAGAAGCGGTCCGTGCTCTACATAAAGCATTTGAAGTAGAAGTATAAAAAATATTTTATTCTCTATTGACATTTTAGGTTTTTTTCCTTAAAGTGTGGTAACTATAGTTAAGTACGGTAGCGTTTCTTGTGTTAATTTGAGGTGACCCGGTATGACCTATCAAGAAGAAGAACAATCCAGGCTTAGAAGACAAGCCAGTAAGGAAGCCATTACCCTCGCGTTGGCCGGGCAGTGGAAAGAAGCGATTGCCATCAATAAAAGCCTGATCGAAAAGTTTCCCAACGATGTTGAGGCATTTAACCGTCTCGGCAGGGCACACATGGAACTGGCGGAATACAAGGACGCAGAAGCCGCGTACCGGAAAACGCTGGAAATCGACCAGTATAATGCTATTGCCCAGAAAAACCTGCAGCGGCTTTCCTATCTCAAAAAGACCAAAGCTTCAGCGGAAACCAATACCCATAAACTCGAACCGCAGCAATTTATCGAAGAAATCGGCAAGGCCGGTGTGGTGCAGCTAAACAACCTGGCCAAACCGGCGGTGCTCGCACGCCTGGTCGCCGGCGACGTTGTGAACCTGAAAGTCAACGACAAAAATCTGAACATATTGAGTTCCCGTGGAGAAGTACTGGGAACCGTCGAACCGCGCCACGGCCAGCGCCTTGTACGTCTTATCAACGGCGGTAACCGCTATTCCGCCGCCATCGTCAGCTCGACCGATAAAACCGTAACCGCGATCATCCGTGAAACATATATGGCCCCCGGCCAGATGGGCCAGCTTTCGTTCCCGACCAGAGGCATCGAAGCCGCCCGTCCCGATATCACCGACCGCGTTCTTCGACGCGAACTGGAGCAGGAAGACGCCTTAAACGGCGACCCTGGTTACACGGTAGTCGGCGGAGAAGAACCGGAAGCGCTGGCGGAATCGCCGATGGACGATGATTTCGACGACGACTCGGAAACTTAAGTACTGAATCGTCGCCCCATTACAAGGCAAACAAGGGTGGGTGAAGCGGAGCCTGCCAATTTCGGTTAGTCCCCTTTGAGTCTTCAACGAAATACTTTCGACCGCAGTCGAAATGTACGAAAGGGATACACAGCAGTTAAAAAGTGCGACAATTTTCTATTGACTCCCCCTTCCTTCCCCGCCTTACAATAACCTCAGTATTTGGGCGAGATCGCAATAAAAATGCCCCGTCATGTTCTGGTCGCTGGGGTCAATTTGGGTATTCTGGAAGGACCATTACTTTATGACCAGCAAAGCGTTAAGTAGTCCGGCTTAGCTTTTTATCCGTACCCTTATTGGGAGACAGAAAGTTAGGCGGTAGTTCACGTCAGAACCAACCCCGAAAGCGCCCAGTAAAGGATAAATAACGGATTTTTCAGATTATGAGGATAATCTGCTTCCCTCGGTCATGGGGACCCCCTCTTTCGAGAAAGGGGGGATACAGGGGGATTTACCCCGTAAATGGAACCTGATTATTTTAACCTTTAATTCGCGGAAATTACTCCCATTTGGGCCCAAAACCCAAATCGCTACCCTCCAAATCGCGATCGTCTTTCTATATCCTGAATCCGGATTTGTTTCGTGTTGCGCAATTTAATTTTCCGCAGGTTCGCATAGCTTCGCTATCACCTCACCGGTGGACTCGGAGTATCGGGAATAGCCTAAAATATGGTATTATTGTTTAGCATCCTCTACACTCAAAATTTACTTCGAGTGTATATGACCTGCGTGTAGACGATGACCCGGAGATTTAAAAAAAATGGTTACTGATAGAATTAAACCTGTAAATATCGAAGACGAGATGCGGGGTTCTTACCTCGACTATGCGATGAGCGTTATCGTCGCCCGCGCCCTCCCGGACGTGCGGGACGGCCTGAAACCTGTGCACCGGCGCATCCTCTACGCCATGTCTGAACTGGGACTCACCCATAATTCCGCCTTTAAGAAAAGTGTCCGTATTGTCGGTGAAGTTTTAGGTAAATATCACCCCCACGGCGATTCCTCTGTTTACGATGCCATGGTGCGTATGGCCCAGGACTTCTCCATGCGGTACATGCTGGTGGACGGCCAGGGCAACTTCGGCAGTATCGATGATGATCCCGCCGCTGCCATGCGTTACACCGAAGCCCGTCTGACCAAAATTGCTGAGCAGATGCTCGTCGATATTGACAAAGATACCGTCGACTTTCAATCCAACTTTGATGATAGTCTGAAAGAACCAATGGTTTTACCTTCCCGTTTGCCGCAATTGTTGGTCAACGGCAGTTCCGGTATTGCCGTCGGTATGGCTACTAATATTCCGCCGCATAATCTCACAGAAGTCTGCGAAGGTATTGATTACCTGATCGATAACCCCAATGCCACCATCGAAGAACTGACCCAGTTTATCAAAGGGCCTGATTTCCCCACCGGCGGTATTATTCTGGGCGAGGACGGTATTCAGAGTTGTTACGCCACCGGCCGCGGCAGGATGATCGTCCGCGCTAAAGCCTATATCAGCGATATGCATGACGGCACCCGCCGCCAGATTATCGTCAATGAATTGCCCTACCAGGTCAATAAGGCTGCGCTCATCGAAAAGATCGCCGAACTGGTCAGTGACAAGAAGATCACTGGTATCGGCGACCTGCGTGATGAATCCGACCGCCAGGGTATGCGTATCGTCATCGAATTGAAACGGGATGTCCAACCGGAAACGGTGCTGAACAACCTTTATAAATACACCGCCATGCAGTCTACTTTTGCCGCCAACATGCTGGTGCTTATCGACGGTCAGCCTAAAGTAATTAATATCCGCGAAGCGCTGCAGGCCTACATCGATTTCCGCCGCGAGGTGATTACCCGCCGCACTAAATTTGAATTGAAGGGCGCCAAAGCCCGTGCCCATATCCTCGAAGGTTTGAAGATTGCCCTCGACAACATCGATAAGATAATCGCCATTATCCGCAAATCCGAGACCACCGATCTGGCCCGGCAAAACCTGATGAGCGGTTTCAGCTTGAGCAAGTTACAGGCCGATGCCATCCTGGAAATGCCGTTACGCCGCTTGGCCGGTCTGGAGAGAAAGAAGATCCTGGACGAATTGGCCGAGGTTTTAAAGACGATCTCCTATCTGGAAGACCTGCTGGGAAATGCCAGCCGGATCATGGCTCTGATCAAACAGGAAACCAACGAACTGAAAGATGAATTCGGCGATGAACGCCGCACTGAAATTAACCGCGAAGGGATTAAGGAATTCCGCGAGGAAGACCTGATCCCGCACGCCGAAATGGCCGTTATCCTCAGCAACCGTGGCTTTATCAAACGCGTGCCCGCCCAAGTATACAAATCGCAGCACCGCGGCGGCAAGGGCATCATCGGCATGGTCACCCGTGAGGAAGATGCCGTTCGGCTCCTAGCCATCGCCGATACGCATGATTATCTGTTATTATGCACTACGCGCGGTCGGGTCTTTAGCCTCAAGTGTTATGAGGTCCCGCCGGATGCTTCCCGCGTCGCCAAGGGTTTGGCCGTGGTGAATTTATTCTCTATTCCGCCCGAAGAAAAAGTGGCGGACATGGTGGTCATCACCAATTTTGACCCCAACCTGTACTTGCTGATGGGCACCCGCAACGGTGAGATCAAGAAAACATCGCTGGACCACTTTACCGCCGTGCGCAGCAGCGGCCTCATCGGTATGGATGTCGAAAAAGACGATGAATTAACCTCCGCGCGCATCGCCACCGAACAGGATGATGTGGTCATGGTCACGCAGAAAGGGCAGTCCATCCGCTTCTCCGTCGAGAGTGTCCGCACCAGTCAGCGCACCAGCGGCGGCGTGAAGGGTATCAAACTCTTTGATAATGATAAAGTCGTCGGCATGGGTATCGCCTCACCCGGCTCTTACGTGCTGGTGGTATCGACCGAAGGTTACGGTAAACTCACCCAGATCGAACGTTATCCCAAGCAGCACCGCGCCGGCAGCGGCGTCCGGACTATTAAACTGGTCGATAAGACCGGTGAACTGGCCGATGCCAGGATTGTCTCCCCGACCCAGCAGGTGATGTTTATCTCCGCCAACGGTATCGTTACCCGCACACCGGTCAAAGAGATCAGTATCCTGGACAGAAGCACCCAGGGCGTGCGCCTGATGCGCATGGACGAAGGTGACCACGTCGTCGCCGTCGCCCATATGGAAACCACTTAACCGATTAGATTAACTAATTTAAAAGCCCCTCTTCTGTTCAAGGAGAGGGGCTTTTTTGTGTTTATAGAGCTAGTTTCCTTATTTATTGTTCTTTCTCGTCTCCCCCGGTTTGAATTAACTCCACATTCCGCCTAGAATAATTAATAGGATACATTTTTATATGCGGTTGTTCCCCCTCGTTGTGTGAAAGAGGGGATTCTTATTTTTAAAGCAGGGGTATTTTGAAGTTACTATTTATTCCCCCATCCGGCGCCGGGGAGGAAAACTGGCTTTTACAAACCTCCTATTTCCCGGGTTCCGAGGCCATTTCGCTGCCCGGTCATCCCGCAGGTAAACCGCTGGACAGCATCGAGGAATATACTGGGTGGCTGCATGACTACATTCACCGTCGCGGTTATCAGGATGTCGTCCTTGCCGGGCATTCCTTTGGCAGCGCGATTGCGCTGATGTACGCACTGCAATATCCGGAGGAACTGCGGGGACAGATTTTAATCGGTTCCGGGGCGAAATTAAAGGCTAGTCATGCCTACTATAATGCTGTGAAGAGCATGCTGAACGACGAGGTAGCCTGGCGCAAATACAACGAGAAATTTGCCGTCCTTGACCCCCGGTTGCAACCTGCCACCGAGTCGAAGATCCGCATCGGTCCGGCGGTTTTATTTAACGATTTATTATGCTGCGACAAGTTCAACGTCATGGAGCGGTTGCACAATGTAAGCATACCGACATTGATCATTGTCGGTGCGGAAGATGAGATGACCCCGGTCAAATTCGCCCAATACCTGGCGGATAGGATCGTCGGCTCGAAAATGGTCATCATTAAAAACGCTACCCATAGCGTAGCCATGGAAAAACCGGACGAAGTGAACGGGCTGATCAGGGAGTGGATGGACAACCTCAAGTAAAAACAAAACGCAGTGACAGCGGAAAAGGATTAGATTGCAGAGATGAAAAGCATGTTGATTAAAACAATTCACGAACAACTCGGCCCCGGCGGCCTTGAACTGACCAGTATTTATTTCCGTTACGGCGGCAATATCTATATCTTCAGTTATCAAAAGGACGGAGTTCGCAAACACACCCTGATCGATACCGGCGATAAACGGCACAGCGATAGTATCATGCCCCTCTTGGAGGAGGCTAATGTCGACCCGAAAGCGATCGAAAGGATTATCATCACGCACAGCCACCCCGACCACTACGGACTGGCGCACATCCTGGCCAAACCTTCCGGTGCGACTATCATGGTGCACCATAATTTTGAAGACGCCATCGAAGCCAACCGCAACATCTTTGAACGGAATTTACTCGGTTTGCGTAATCCGCAAGAACTGAAACAATGCAAAATTGAATACCTTTCCTCGCAAAAAGGCGGATGCTCCGTCAAAATCAGCGGTCTGGATTTTCCCCGCGTCGCCGAGCCGGTCTCCTTCGGCGGCAATGCGAGACTGGATATTCTCTCTATTCCCGAAAGCGAGGCCACCCATACCCGCGACCAGTTAATTTCGATCTACTCCGTTCGTGATCATTCCCGGCCTGAGACGGAAGCGCCCCAAGGATACCGTCCCTCCGACGACATCCTGTTTTCCGGCGACCTCTGGCTGATGCGCGGCCCTCTCTTCGACCGCAAAATGAAAGGCATTTCTTTCTATATCCGGCGCGGCTTATATCGGGTAAAAAGCCTGTTTGCCGGCCGCGGCTTTCGTAGCGTTACCGTGATCGAGCAGGACATGGCTGTCAAGGAAGCATTGAAGGGGAATTTCAGTGTCGTCCGGGTGAAACCTGGGCACGGCGAAGAGTTTCTCGGCAGCCGCATCCTGCCATTCGGTTTACCGGCGGACAGCGACCTGTTAAAAACGCTTGGTTACGGCTCCGATATAGACAGCGCCCGGGCGAAAGACAGTCAACTGGAACTAAAAATAGCGGATTTGCTGGAGCAGGCTTACGCCGGTTTTATCCGTGAGGTGCAGACCTGGCAAAAGCAGGGTTACTCCTACGCTGAAATCACCGAATTTATGGTCAGGATCTACAAAGAACAGTACGGCGGCAGTAAAGCCGTAGCGTATGACCGCAAACAGCGTAAAGAACGCATGAAAACTACTTTGTCCCGGTTGCAGAAAGATAAAGATGTCCCTGCAGCTTTCCGCCAACTGGCCGAAACGACGCTTGAGAAACTGGCAGAAATCAAAGATTAGTTTCCAGTTACGAGTAATAAATAGTACTTTATACAGCAATTCGAAGTAAGGTATGGAGTCTTCAAAGCAATGTAATGAGGTTCAAAAAGCTGATTGCTGACCGCTGACCGCTCTATTCTCAGCCTGCAAGTTTGATTCTAAAAAACCCTTGTGCTACGATAAATTTGTGGTTATCCTCCCCGGATCATTAACTACCCGGCAGTTTAAAACACCTGACCCACACCGCCGGAATGATTTCCAAATACACTAACAGGCGAGGTTTGATTAATGGCAAAAAGACCTTTTGAAGGACTCAAAGTAATTGAATACGGTGAGATTATTTCCGCGCCTTATTGCGGCAGATTATTGGCCGGGCTGGGCGCTGAGGTGATCAAAGTGGAAAACCCTGGCAGCGGCGATAAAGCCCGCGCCAATGGGCCTTTCCCCGGCGATGTGCCGCATCCGGAAAAGAGCGGATTATACCTGTCTCTGAACGCTAACAAAATGGGCGTCACTCTGAACCTGGAGAAGAAAAAGGGTAAAGACGTCTTCAAGAAATTGATCGAAACTGCGGATGTGCTCGTGGAAAATAATATCCGCGGTTACATGGACGGCCTGGGACTGGGTTATGAGACCCTGAAAGCGATTAATCCCAGGCTGGTGATGGTAAGTATCACCCCCTTCGGGCAAACCGGCCCCTACAAGGACTACAAGGCTTATCACATCAATTCCTGCGGCGCCGGCGGCATGTCCATCGGCATCGGCGACCCTGCCCGGGAGCCGCTGACTATGCCCCTTTCCCAGGGTGGCTATGAGGCTGGATTAAGCGCCGCGACCGCCGTGTTAGCCGCTTTATTAGCCCGCGCTAAAACCGGCAAGGGCCAATTCATCGATATTTCTGAAGTTGAAGTCTGGGCAACCACGCACGCCGGACAATATGTTCTGACTTTCTTGTACCGCGGCGTCACCGGTATCCGCAGAGGCACCCACGGACCGCAGGTTTACCCCTGCGAGATCTTCCCCTGCAAAGACGGTTATATCAGCCTGATTGCGCCCCAGATCGAGCAGTGGGTCAGGTTTGTGGAAGTGCTGGGCAATCCGGAATGGAGCAAAGAACCCCGCTACCGCAACCGCCGCGCCATGGCGGAAGAATATCCGGATGAAGTTAACGCATTGATCATCCCCTGGATGATGGCGCGCACCAAGGAGGAGATTCTCAAGGCCTGTCAGGATAACCGCGTGCCGTGCGTTCCTATTTATGACATTAAAGAAGTAATGAACAACCGTCAGATCAAGGCCATGAACTTCTTCGTCGAACTCGACCACCCGGAAGCAGGCAAACTGCAGTATCCCAAGGGGCCGTGCCTGTTTGAAAAAACAGATTGGCAGTGGAACAAGTCCGCGCCGCTGCTCGGTGAAAATAACGCGCAGGTTTTCGGCGAGCGCCTGGGTTATTCGCCAAACGAAATCGCTGCAATGAAAAAGTCGGGTGTAATTTAGAACTCAGATTTAACAACGGAGGATTTGCATGCAATCTCTAGAAGGATATAGATTACTGGATTTCGGTACCGCGCTGGCCGGGCCGCAGGTCGGACAGCTGCTGGCTGATTTGGGTATGGAAGTTATTAAGATCGAAACACGGGTGAAGCCGGACGGACTGCGGTTAGGCCGGCCCATTGTCGGCGATGATATTGCCGGCGGCGACGACGGCAAATGGCTGGATATGCAGCCGATGTTCCATGTCACCAACCGCAATAAACTGAGCTTTACCATCAATCTGAAACAGCCGGGCGCGATGGATGTTTTTAAACGGCTGGTTAAGATTAGCGATGTAGTGCTGGATAACTCCAGTCCGGGCGTCATGGCGCGGTTGGGTTTGGACCAGGCGGAGCTGCAGAAGATCAAATCGGACATCATTTCCATCACCCTGACCGGTTGCGGTGAATTCGGCCCGATGCGAGATACCCTCGTTTACGCTCCCTTGATCATCGCCCTCGGCGGACTGGAAAGCCTGCTGGGTTATTACGGCGATAAAATCCCGATGAACCTGGCGCCCGGTTACGGCGATACCAATGCCAGTATGCATGGCGCATTTGCTGTACTGGCCGCGCTGTGGCACCGTGAGCAAACCGGCGAAGGGCAGCATGTTTCATTAGCTGAGTCTTATGCGGTCACCAACCTGCTCGGCGAAGCGATCATGGACTATAAAATGAACGGCCGCGTGCAGGGATTACAGGGCAATCGCCATCCCACACTATGCCCGCACGGCAATTACCCCTGCCAGGGTGATGACAAATGGGTATCCATTGCTGTCGATACTGAAGAAGAATGGAAGAATCTGTGCACGGGTCTGGGGGCGCCGGAATGGATCGCTGATAAACGCTTCGCCGATAAAAACGCCCGTCGGCAGCATTGGGAAGAATTGGACAAGTTGATTGCCGCGAAGACCGCGCAGCACGGCGCATATGATATCACTGATATTTTGCAGAAAGTGAATGTTGCGGCAACTCCGGTGATGAACTGCGAAGATCAGTTCAGCGACCCGCATTTCCGTGAGCGGGAGGTTAATGTTGAAATTCAGCATCCCATCATCGGGACCGAATATGTATATAATAACCCCATGCGTTTAGCGGATATGCCGCCGACCATCCGGCGGCCTGCTCCTTCCATCGGCGAGAATAACGACTATGTGCTCAAAGACCTGTTAGGCTACTCTCAGCAGGAAGTTGCCGCCATGGTCGAACGGAAAATCATCTTTTAATTATCGTAAAGAAAATCAAATAAAAGTGGCTGCGGATTTTGTCCGCAGCCACTTTTTTATACCTTGTTTTTCACTTGATTTATGAGCGGGAAATTAGAATCCCATACTCTTTTTCACGTTCTGATCGATCCACCAGCGTGCGCCGTATTCGAACAGGAAGAACGGACCGTTAGTGCCGGCGAAAGAGCCGTACTGTGCGTTAAAACCTTTCAGCCAGGGTTGGCAGAAGTTAAAGTTCATCGGGCACAGCAGGGATACTGAGTAATGGTTTCTGGCCACATCCTCATTGGCGGCCTGTACGATTTTCTTCACGCCGTCAACCGAGGTGGCGGCCAAAGCATCATTATAGAAATGATCGAATCCGGCGACCATAGCTGCGTTCGCCGGTTGACCGGTGCCGTAGCGTAAGAGGTGCCGCAGCGGGTAAAAAGCTAATGCCAGCGCGCCCGAGTTGCGCATGACAAACGCGGTATTCTTGTGCGCCGCGTTTACAAAAGATGCAAAGGTTGCGGCATCCAGCGGCTTGATTTCCATGTCAATGCCGACGGCGGCGAAATAGGACTTGACGATCTGTGTTAAGTCCTTATCTGCCTGACTATCAAGGTAGATATCGCATTTTAAACCAGTCGGGAAGCCGGCATCGGACAGCAGCTTCTTGGCATTGGTCGGATTATAGGCATATTCGTCTTTCAGTGATTGCGGCCATTGAGCATAAGGCCAGCCCCAGCCGACCAGGTTCGCGGAAGTCAGTGATAGCGGGGAAGGATCGACCGTGCCGCCGTAATAGGTTGAGGCGATTTCCGGCAGGTTGATCGCTTCCTGGCAGGCGATACGTACTCTGATATCGCTAAATGGTTTCATATCATTCCGCGGGTCCATGGAAACACCGACGCCTTGCGGCACGGCAACCTGGACGATTGACGGATTCGATTTCTTTACCTGTAAAGCGGTTGCCAGTGGCATGGAGTCCATCAGGTCGATTTTGCCGGTGCGCATAGCCGCGATTGCGGTTGAGTTATCCGGTATTATCAGCGCCCGGATGGAATCGAGGTAAGGCAGCTGGTTCTTGGGATAACGTTCGTCAGTTTGATAATAGTTCGGATTTCTGACCATCGTCATTGAACTGCCGGAAACAAAATCCGTCAAAATAAACGGACCGGTGCCGACGGCATGATGCCAATCAACGACATCGCCCCACTGCTTCACAGCTTCGGGGTTTTCGATTGTCGTCGAGGCGCCCGGGGCTTCCAGGTTCTCGTTGACGAATTCGGGGTTGAGTGTACTCCAGTTAATTACAACTGTGTATTTATCCGTAGAGGTTACCGATGTGATGGATTTGGTCCAGGCGACCGTGCCCCAGTATGGCGCGGGTTTGGAAAAACCACTGCCTAGGCCTAACATCCGGTTAAAGTGGAAAACGATGTCATCGGCAACAAACTCGCGGCCGTTCGCCGGCGCGATATTCTGCCAGTGGATTCCAGGGCGAACATGCATCACGTAAACGCCGGGAGCAGTGAATTCCCAGCTGGTGATCAGTTGGCCGCGGGCAAAGGAGTTATCCCAGAAGCTCAATTGATACGATTGCACCGACGGGTCTATTTTCCAGTCTGTCGCGAAGAGTTGTTCCTCCCAGCCCCACATGAAAGACATTAGGGTCTCGCCCTGGTAGGGGTCAAAGAACACGATGTCCATTGGACTGCGGATGACCATTTCACCGCCGTATTGCGGTGTGCCCAGTTTGTCCCACCAGTTTCCGCTTACTGCCGTAGTCTTTGTGGTTGAAGTGGGTGGGAGCGTGGTTGTAGCTGCAGTTGAAGTCGTGGTTTTTGTGGTCGTGGATGTAGGAATTATTGATGTGGTGGTGGTCGTTGTTGTGGACTTGGAACAGGATGCCAATACCATGGCGGAGATGAGCAGGATGCCCAAGGGTACCAGTATAAACTTTCTTTTCACTTTTTACCTCCTAAGTGTTTGCTCATTGTATTACGGGGATATAAATTTGTCAAGCAAAAAATAAAAGTAGTTTCGCCAGCGAATTCTTTAAGCGAATGAAACTACTTTTCTTGCCAATTTTCCATTTGATTTGCAGTTATTGGCCTATTTTAGCGTAGGGTACACGATTCCTTGGTTCCGGATATACCACCGGCCCAAATTCCTGGGAGGGCAGGATAACCGTCGCTCCGCCGATGATAGAAAGCTCGCCGGTTTGCAGCACATTTTGCACATCGATATCTACGCAGTACTTGCCCTTATCGCAATACTTCTTGATCACTTTTCCTTTCACCCGGGTAGTATCGCCCAGCATTACGAACCGGCGGATCTGCGTGTTAAATTTCCACAGGAATCCATCATCCCCCATCCAGTTTGTCAGCAGAGTGAACCGCCATGCTTCGGGATGCTGACCGGCAACCGCTTCCCGCGGATGCGCCATGCCGATGACGTTGTTATCGAAATCCTGTTCCATGGGCTGCTCCGCCCACAGAATCCGGTTTAACCGGTCTGCTAATAAGTGCGCGTGCCCGCCGGCATGCCATGCCCGTGCGTCAGTTACGCTCAATGGTCCGCGTACGACCGGGCATAATTCGTCCCCGACATTGACATCTTCCCAGAAGCGGGGATTTGCGCCGCGGATCTCTTCTCTATCCTGTTCGGCGTAGATCTCTTCCAGTTCTTTCTTGGAGTAAACCGGCTCCTTATCGAGGTGCCCGTATTTATTTCTTTCCTTGATTTTCGCCTCATCGGCCCAGGTTTCGTAGCTGCTGTAACCGGCCACTAATTCGCCGCCCTGCCGGTAATAGTCCACTTTTTCGAACGACTGCACTATGCGCTCGGCGAATTGACTCTTTTTCATGATATTTTCCGATGGGCACATGATCCTGTAGGTAAAATTATCCCCCACGCAAACCGGGCGGAAAAATTCACGCTCGCAACCGGAATAAAATCCGGCGATGCCGGGGATCATCGGGCCGTGGTCGTAAGGACGCTGGGCATAACAGATGGTATACAGGTAGTCAGGAGGAGCGACCATGCATTTGTATTTAGTCTTTTTACCATATTCCGGATCCCGGTACAGCGGATTCAGATCCCCTTTGCCATCCACAAAGATGCGAATGGCATCACGGGTGCAATCAAAATTAAGGACGCTATTGGCAAATCCCGGCCCTTTCGCGCGGTGCTCTTCACTGGTAATGATGTGACCGATATTTTTATTCCATTCTGTATACAATTCATCGATGGGACTTAGTTTTTCCACCGCCATGATTTCTCCTTTACCGCGATTGTTTGTCTTGATTTTGGAAATAGATATAGAATCAGGAACAGAGTAAATCATTCTAACCGATTGCGCAGCGGGATGTCAAACGTGGGAAAGTTAACAGTAATGAGTGATGAATATTCAGATTGGGAATGTCTACTGTTTCGTCATGCTGAGCCCTCCGATTTAAAAATGAGTCTGCCACAAAGAGCGAAGCATCTAGTCTCAGTTATGCCTTTTCTTGACACTTTCTTGATATTTTCGAGATTTTTTGTCGTTATAATAAAAAATATGAGCGATTTATTATTTCTGGCGATTATCGTAGTATTTTTACTGGCAACGGCAGGGCTGATAATACTCTGTCAGCGTTTAATGAAGTAGTAAAGATGAATATTTTATATCTTGTTTCAGGAATTATCGCATTTGCGCTGCTGGTTTATCTGGTAATAGCGCT
>Ga0182017_10002333_pt1 | contig 14412 bp, 16 predicted proteins | sample 712E3DmetaG_FD_120492 | JGI IMG/M metagenome (GOLD analysis project Ga0182017, IMG submission 120492) | Permafrost microbial communities from Stordalen Mire, Sweden - 712E3D metaG | ecosystem: Environmental > Terrestrial > Soil > Wetlands > Permafrost | place: Sweden: Stordalen | collected... | reverse complement strand
CACCATGAATAACGTACGGGAAAACAGCGCTAAGATGCAACTCTCATTTTCCCGTCTTCTTCAGTTCCTCGGTGAGCGCGGGGAGCACATCAAAGACATCGCCCACGATACCGTAGTCGGCGATCTGGAATATCGGTGCGTCTTTGTCCCTGTTGACGGCGACGATGTATTTGGATGAAGACATGCCTGCCAGGTGCTGGACTGCCCCGGAGATGCCGCAGGCAATGTACAGCGTCGGCGACACTGTCTTCCCCGTCTGACCGACCTGCTCATCATGCGGTCTCCAGCCGGCATCAACGACGGCGCGCGAAGCTCCCACACCTGCACCGAGCACGTCGGCAAGTCTTTCGATGAGAACAAAGTGTTCCGGCCCCTTCATACCCCGACCGCCGGACACGATGATGTCGGCTTCCGTGACATCGGGTCGCCCTGCGGCCACCGTCACTTCCTTCACCGTCGTCACCACATCGGCCGGGTCCAGCCGGACCGTCCTCGTCTCCACTCGTGCGTCTGCCCCTCCTTCCGCGGCATCAAAGATGTTCGGACGGAGCGTAAAGACCTTGACGGGGGTCGTGATGCGTACATCAAGCAGGGCTTTCCCCGCGAACACGGGCCGCGTCGCTATGATGTCGTTTCCGTCAGCCCGCAGAGCGACACAATCGGCGGCAAGCCCTGCGCCCAGCTTGATCGCAACACGGGGGGCAATGTCTTTCCCCATCTGGCTCGCGGGAAGGAATACCATGGTGGCACGTTCGCTGCGCGCCACTTCTGCAATGACCTTTGCTATGGCGGTATTTGAATGCTGTGCCAGTCTGGGATCGTCAACTGCAATGACACGCCCTGCGCCGTACTTCCCGAGTCCGGCAGCGGCGGCAGTGACCCCCGAACCGGCGACGAGCGCGGCAAATTCCCCTCCGAGCGTGTCTGCGAGACGTCTTCCGGCTCTGATGGTCTCCAGCGATGACTTCTTGAATTTCCCCCCGCGTTCCTCTGCGAATGCAAGTACGTTCATGGCAGCCGGTTGTCGTTGTTGGTTGTCATATGACTTTTGCCTCTTCGTGGAGCAGACGGACGAGTTCCCGGACCGCGGAGGCATCGGTCCCGATGATCCGCACGGGACTTTTCGCGGGCGGTTTACGAAGGGCAATTGTCTGCACGCGCACCTCGGCGGGGAGGGCCGGCCTCTCTTCTATGGGCTTGCTCTTGGCGGCCATGATCCCTTTGAGAGAAGGGTACCGGGGATCGTTCAGTCCCTTCTGGGCCATGAATATCGCAGGGAGTTTCGTGTGCACGAGTTCGTGGCCACCTTCGATCTCCCGTTCACACACGACGCCCCCGTCCTCCGATATGTCCAGCTTGACGACAACAGCCACGGAGGGTAGGGAGAGCAGTTCGGCGACAAGCGTTCCCACCTGCGCGTCATCATAATCAATCGATTGTCTGCCGAAAAGAACGACATCCGGCATGAGCCCTTTGATCTCGGCCGCCAGCCCGCTTGCCGTCGCGTAGGAGTCCCGTACGCCGTCGTCTCTGAGAAGGATCGCCCGGTCTGCGCCCATCGCCAGCGCTTTTCGCAGGGTTTCCTTGCTGGCGTCGTTTCCCAGGCTGACGACTGTGACATCTCCTTTGAACTTGTCCCGGATTCGAAGTCCTTCTTCGACGGCGATTTCATCGTACGGGCTCATCATGAAATTTACACCTGCCCGGTCGATCGCAATACCATCGGACGCCACGCGTATCTTCGTTTCAGTATCCGGCACATGATTTATGCAGACAACAACTTTCATTGTTCCTCCTGGATTCCAGGCTGGGTTACCCCCTTACCGCTCCGGGGCGAGGAATGCCCTCAATCGATGAAAAACGAAATATACGGCCGGGCGGAAAAAAAGGCAAGGTTTATTGACTTTCTACACCCTTTTCAATATCTTTAAGTCTCAGATTTTCGACTGAACTCTTGTAGCACTGCAGGAAGGCTTCATGGCACAACACAAATCGGCAGAGAAACGCGCCCGGACATCGAAACGAAAAGGGGCTCGCAACGCGGAGTTGAAATCACGAATGCGTACGGAAATCAAAAGAATCCGCGCTTCGAGTGATAAAGCCAAAGCCACGGTCGATCTGAAGAAGACAGTGAAGCTTCTCGACAAGCTTGCTTCCAAGGGTATTATTCATCGCAACAAGGCTGCCAACCTCAAGTCGAAGCTGACGGCACTTGTCAGTCACCTTCAGTAACATCCTCTCCTGCAACAACGGGCCTGAAACCATTCGTGGAAGAGATCTCCGCCTGTGAGGTCTCAGCGGGTTCCTGCTGAATTCTTTTTCAGGGCTTCGAGTTCTGCGAGCCGCTTCTGGTATCGTTCTGCGCTGCCGGGGCGCTGCAGGGCAAGAGTCCTGTACGCTTCAATTGCTTCGTCATATTCTCCCTGACTGGCGTAGATCTCAGCCAGCGTTGCCGTCACGAATCTCGCAGGTGACGCGGGGATCTGCTGGGCCCCTTCCGGTGCCGGGGGTGCGTCCTGAACCGGAATCCGTCGTGGAGCACCTTCCAGCTGCAGGATGATCTGCTCCACGGACTGCTCGCCTCCCGTGGCGGCCGGGGTTCCGACATATTCCTCAAAGGTCAGCCGGTCCTTCCTCCCCTGCAACCGCGCCTGCAATTCCGCCGCGAATGCGTCAAATCCCTGCTCCTCCCGCTGTTCGGCACGATCCACCAGCTCCCGGACGACCGGGTTATCCGGGAAGACCTCGAGCACATGCGTGTACTCCAGCATCGCCTCCACGTTGCTCCCCAGAGCTTCATAGCACCGGCCGAGCATCAAACGCCCGGTCGTGTATCTCGGAAACACGCGCGTCCCTTCCACACAGATCCGGAGCGCGTCCTTGATATTCCCGGACTCCAGCAGGTCCGCGGCAGCCCGTGCAAACCAGGGGCTTGTGTCGCCCGTCACCGATCCGTGTATGGGTGTATCCGCCATCGCAAGTCCGATCCTGCCGAATCCTTCTATTTGGGATTAACCTGGCGTCCCAGCCAGGCATGCTTCAGCGACATCGCCGACACGAAAGCGAATCCAAGGAAGAACAGGAGCTGGAACGGGACGGCGGCGATTTCAAGGAAATAGATAGACGAAACCACGCCGAAGAGGCAGTAAAGGGCCAGGACGACTTCGACGATCACCGTCGGGTTAATCTTCACCGGCGCATATTTCTTGTCGGACCAGGAATCCGATTTTTCACGGATGCTGTATTTCGGCGTCCGGACAAACTCGCTCTTCTTCCTGAAGAGACCTTCGATCACCGCCCGGCTGTTGTTGACGGCGAAACCCATGCTCCCCGCCATGAACACCGGGAACAGGAAAAGCCGCCGGCGCCAGTCACGGTAGACATCTTTCTGCGAGAACAGATAGAACAGAAATGACCCGATGAACGCGAACACGCCGACCGACATCATCGTGAAGTAGGAATCATACAGACCTGTGTGCTTGACAAACACGAGCGGCACATTGAGGATCCCGGCCAGAACGATGAACGGGAAGACGAGGTTGTTCGTCAGATGAAACGTCGCGTGGATCTTGATCTTGAGAGGCAGTTTGGACCTCCAGACGTGCGGGAGGATCTTCCGGGCGGTCTCGATTGCCCCCTTGGTCCACCGGAACTGCTGAGACTTGAGGGCGTTGATCTCCGAGGGAAGCTCCGCCGGTGACGTCACGTTGTTGAGGTACTTGAACCTCCAGCCCCTGAGCTGTGCCCTGTAGCTGAGGTCAAGATCTTCCGTCAGAGTGTCGGATTGCCAATTCCCGGCATCTTCGATACACGATTTCCTCCAGACCCCCGCGGTGCCGTTGAAGTTGATGAAGAATCCCACCTTGTTCCTCACTGCCTGCTCGATGACGAAGTGGCCATCGAGAGCCATGGCCTGCGTGCGGGTCAGCAGCGAATACTCCGAATTGAGGTGTTCCCACCGGGTCTGCACCATGCCGATCTTGGAGTCCATGATGAAGTGGGGAATCGTCTTCAGGAGGAAGTCCTGTCTCGGGATGAAGTCCGCGTCGAAGATCGCGACGAACTCCCCGCGCGCATTTGTGAGCCCCTCCTTGAGCGCTCCCGCCTTGAACCCGATGCGGGTGGACCGCCGGACCTGCTTGATGTCAAACCCCTGTTTGCGATATCGTTCGACATGGCCGGCAACCACCTCGACGGTCTGGTCGGTGGAATCATCGAGCACCTGGATCTCCAGCTTGTCTTTCGGATACACCATCGCGCACGCCGCATCGATCAGACGACCGACAACATACATCTCGTTGAAGATGGGGAGTTGAACTGTGACGACAGGGTAACTGACGATGTCGTCCGAGGGGGCAAGCTTCTTCGAGCGGAACTTGAGGTAATAGTAGATCATGATGAACCCGTGCGACCCGAAGACGAACAGCACGCCGAGTGAAAGCATGTACGTAATCAGAATGAATTCTTCCATGATGATGTCGTGCCCTTACCTCACATTGTGATGGGATGTGATTCTCTCGTGTTCCGCGCTCTCACCAGCCGGACACCGTTTCAAGCAACACGTCTTCGGCGATCTTTTTCATGGCTTCCTGCAGCCCTGACTGCCGCTGCGACAGTCCCCCGCCGGAATCGTAGTCCCCCCAGTTGGAAAACGTCTTCTCCCAGACTTTTTTTCTGAGTTTCTTGTCCTGGAATGCGAACCGTGCGGAGACTGTCACACGGCGACGCGTCACCTGCTCCCCCTGTGAGACTACCGCCGGGGCATCCGATATCGAAACGATAGCTCCTTCGATGATGGAATCCGCGGTATTCCGGTCACTGACCTCCAGACTGTTGTCGGCGGTGAACAGCTGAATGATCTCCGTCGTGAATTTCTCGCGGAGGCCGGGCTCGCCAAACCCGGACTGGTCGTCCACCAGCGGGATTGCCACGGTCTTCAGATGCGCCGGAACAGAAGCTCCGGTGAATGAATACGCGCACCCGCCGGCGAGCATGGCCAAGCTCAACGCCGCAACGAAACCTCCGCAGTGCCGCAGGATCAGCATTGTCATTCCAGCCCGTATTCCTTGATTTTTCGGTACAGCGTCCTCTCACTGATGTTAAGCGCACGTGCCGCCATGCGACGGTTGCCTTTCGAACGGTCGAGCGCTTCGGCAATCAGGCGGTGTTCCATCTCTTCGATCGAGATCCCCCGATCATCCGGGCCGCCCACAATAACAGGTCCCTGTCCACCGCGTCTGGTCGCGTCCTGAGCCTGGCGTTGCTCCTCGAGCATCGCCTTCACTTCCATGATGTTCCCCTTGAGTTCCAGGAGCGCACGGAGAATCAGCTCGCGTTCCGCCTGTTCGACGCTTTTCGATAGGTGTACCGGAAGATTCCGTTCGTCTGCCTGCGGGACGGTGTTCGCCCTGAGGTATCTCCTGACATCGTCGGCTTCAAGGCGCTTCCCTTTTTCGAGGATGATCATGCTTTCGGAGGCGTTCCGCAGCTCGCGTACATTTCCAGGCCAGTTGTACGCTCGCAGCAAATCCATCGCTGAGCTGGAGATCCCCTTGAACGAGATCCCGTTCTTCCGGGCCACCTCTTCCGCGAACACCCGGAAGAGAAACGGGATGTCTTCCGGCCTTTCGCGGAGAGGAGGGACAACGATGTTGAAAGAGCGCAACCTGTAGAACAGGTCGGCGCGGAACAGTCCGTGCCGCATGGCTGATTCAAGATCTTTGTTCGTCGCCGCGATGACACGGACATTGACGTGGCGGGGGACGGAGGAGCCCACGCGGAGGAATTCTCCGTTCTCCAGAACCCGCAGGAACTTGACCTGGGAGGAGAGGGGGAGCTCACCGATTTCATCGAGAAAAAGCGTCCCGCCGTCCGCGAGCTCGAAATATCCCTTCCGCTGGTCGGACGCTCCGGTGAACGAACCACGCTCGTGGCCGAAGAGCTCGCTTTCGATGATCCCCTCCGGGATTGCCCCGCTGTTCACCGTGATCATCGGCCGGCTGCTCCGCTTGCTCGCCATATGGATCGCTTTTGCGATGACCTCTTTGCCGACACCGCTTTCACCGGTGATCAGGACGGTCATGTCCGTCGGAGCAACCTGATCGATCACCTCGGCGATTTTCTTCATCTGCATGGATTCCCCGATGATTCCCTTCATCGGGACATTCGCCGGCTGATCCAGTTTCACTGTCGCGCCAGGCATCAGTTCGTTGTCACAATCGAATCGATGTGAAATTTCGCTCTGATCTCCGCTTCTTGTGCTTTCGCAACCTCCGCGCTGGGGTAGGTCCCGACAAGGACCAGAAACAGTGACTTGTTTTCCTTCACCCGGCTTATCATCTCCACTGTATATCCCTGTCCTTCAAAGAAGGCTTTCTGCTTTTCCGCATTCGCCTGTGTCGTATAGGCTCCCACCTGCAATGCAAAATGCGCCGGCGGGGAGGCGTGCGTGTCCGCGGCTGCCGGCGCCCCGGCAGGAGGGGATTCCAGCCTCTCTTCGGGAAGCTTGCCGGTATCAACCTCTCCCCCGCCTGTCGCCCGCTTCGATGCGGGATAGTTCTTCTTGAGCTGTGCCATTTTCATTTCTGCGGTCCGGTAGAGCCCGAGGGCGTAATAGAACTGGTACACTCTGAAAAGGGCCTCGGACGCCCACTCACTTGCGGGGAAATTGTCGACAATGCTCTGATAAATCCGGACGGCTTCTGCCCCCTCGCTTGTCGTCTGGGCCTGCAGGTACAACACACCCGGGTTGTTCGGATATTTGCTCAACAGCGACGGAATCTCCGCCTTTACCTGATCCATCTGGCCGTCCTGAACCATTGCCAGGTATTTTGTCACCTCCGCATCGGCGCCCTGGGCCCGCAGAGCCGGAGCGATGAGGACGAGAAGGAGGAGAACAAGCGCGTGCTTCATGCTGCCGTCCCTCTGGATTGCGGGGCGGCGCCTATGACATCGCCGACCCGGACGCCGAACAGTGTCGCCGAATTCGCACGATCGATCCTGACATCTGCGAATTCACCCGGCTGTTCGTCGGCGTGGGGAAAAACCACCGACCTGTTTGTGTCACTGCGTCCGGTGTATTCCTGCGGGGATTTCTTGCTCGGCCCCTCGACGAGGACACGCACGGTCCTGCCGATCAATTCTCTGTTCTGTTTCAGGGCTATGGCGTGCTGGAGTTCCGTAATTTCCCAGACGCGTCTTCCCTTCTCCTCGTCCGGCACGTTGTCTTCCATGTCCCAGGCCTTCGTCCCTTCACGGGGTGAGTATTTGAACGTGAACGCTCCGTCGAAGCGCAATTCTCTGATGAGATCGACCGTCAAACGGTGGTCTGCGCCTGATTCCGAGGGGAAACCGGAAATCACGTCCGTGCTGAGCGCAACTCCGGGGATGGCTTCCCTTATCCGGTGAATCAGGCGGCGATAGTGGTCGACGGTGTACGTCCGGTTCATCAATCCAAGTATCCTGTCTGATCCCGATTGGACGGGGAGGTGAACATACTTGCAGATGTTGACCTCTTCGGCAATTGCTCCGATCAGCCGCTCCGACATGTCCTGCGGGTGTGACGTCATGAAGCGGATCCTCATCGAGCGGTCAACCGCCGCAACCTTTCTCATCAGCTCGGCGAAGTCGTGGCTCCCGTCCCGGAACGAGTTTACGTTCTGACCGAGAAGCGTGATTTCCCTGAATCCCCGTGAGGCGAGGTCTCCGACCTCTCCGACGACGCTTTCCAGAGAGCGGCTCCGCTCCCTCCCGCGGGTGAACGGGACAACGCAGAACGTGCAGAACTTGTCACAACCGCGCATAACCGAGAGCCACGCACAGACCCCGTCAGTGCGGAGCGGCGTAAGCTCATCATAGTTCTCTACCCGGGAAAGGCGGACCGCAACTCCTCTTTCCCCCGCGAAAGCCCTCTCCATCAGACCCGGTAATTTCCTGTACTCATCCGGTCCGACTACGAGGTCAACCAGGTCACTCTCCAGAAGGTCTGAGCGGAGTCGCTCCGCCATGCACCCCAGGATTCCGACGAGCATGCCGGGGTACTGCCGTTTGTAGGTGCTGAAGAGGCCAAGACGGCCGTAAATTCGCTGTTCTGCGTTCTCCCTGATCGCACAGGTATTGACAAGTACAACATCAGCGTCGGCAATGTCTCTGGTCAGGACATAACCGTTCGTGCTGAGTATGCCTCCGACGACTTCGGAGTCCGCGACGTTCATCTGGCAACCGTATGTCTCCAGGTAGACTTGGCGGGGATGTTGGTAAGTTGACATAATAGGTCTGACAAGAGTGTTGTTAATCTATCCAGTATCTGACATATAATCAATCAGAAGATGACCCTATTTTGGTTAATTCTTGTTAATTTTTGGGGGTTTTCCATGCTTTATCTGTCAAAATGACAAGTCGTGCACCGGCATTTGTCAGCATTCCTTTGAAATCTATCATCTCTTCACTATCTTGAAGTCCCAAACCGGCATTTTCTCAAACTTGAACAGAGACTGAAAGCCATGATTCCATCAGAACTTATGAGCACCATCGTTGCCAAGGCCAAAGGCCTCAAAAGGACAGTCGTCTTCCCGGATGCCACAGATGAACGCGCGATACAGGCCGCCAGGATTCTTTCAGATCAGGGGATAGTCCAGCCCATACTGATCGGGAAGACAGGTACTATTCAGGAACAGGCGAAGAAAAGCGGGACCGTGCTCGGCGGCATAAGGATCATTGACCCGGAGCTCTCCGACAAACTGAGCGACTTTTCACATATCTTCTTCAACCTGCGGAAAGCAAAAGGTATCCAGTTTACAGAAGCGCAGAAGACAATGACGAACCCGCTCTTTTTCGGCGCTATGATGGTAAGGGAGGGAATGGCCGACGGGAGCGTTGCCGGCTCACTATCGACTACAGGGGACGTGTTAAGGGCGGGAATACAGGTGATCGGATTGGCCCCGGATATCACAATTGTCTCGAGCTTCTTCCTCATGGTCTTCCCCCACCAGGTGTTTTCTTTCGCAGATTGTGCGGTCGTGCCCGACCCGACCCCGGAACAGCTGGCAGACATTGGAATTTCGACTGCGGACAATCACAAGCGCCTCACGGGTGAACAGCCCCGTGTTGCCATGCTCTCGTTCTCAACGAAGGGAAGCGCCAGCCATCCCCTGGTCGAGAAAGTCCAGCAGGCCACGGATATATTCAGGAAGAAGAGACCGGATCTTCCGATGGACGGAGAGCTCCAGCTTGACGCGGCGATCGTTCCCAAGGTCGGGGCGGCGAAAGCCCCGGGGAGCCCGATAGCGGGGAGGGCCAATGTCCTTGTGTTTCCTGACTTGAACGCCGGAAACATAGGTTACAAAATCGCCCAACGCCTCGGAGGCGCGGAAGCAATCGGACCGGTGGTACAGGGACTGCGGAAGCCCGCGTTTGATCTCTCCCGTGGGTGCAGCGTGAGCGACATCGTGAATGTCGCCGCAATCAATGCTGTCGTCGGGACTGTATGATTCCCGGTTGAATCTCCTCTTTTGCCGGGCACCGGTCCCCGAATGAGGCAAAACCTTCTTCTCGGCTCGCATATGTCGATCAGCGGAGGGATGTACCGCGCATTTGAACGCGCGGCACTCTCGGGCTGTACGACAATGCAGGTGTTCACAAAGAACAACAACAGGTGGGACGCACGGCCGTACACTCCCGGGGATATTGAACAGTACCGGTTGGCTGCAGCCCGCTCTCCCGTCGCCCCCGTCCTCGCCCATGCCGCATATCTCATAAACCTCTGCGCCGCAGACGGGGACGTTCTCAAGAAATCCCGTGCCGCGCTCCGGGACGAACTGGAACGGTGCGAAGCCCTCGGGATCCTCGGGTTGATACTCCATCCCGGTTCCCATGTCGGAGCCGGCGAAAATGAGGGGATCAAGCGGATCGCAGAATCACTGAACCTGACCCATGCGTGCACACCGAAATACCGGACTCGCAGCATTCTGGAGACGACAGCGGGACAGGGAAGCGCCCTGGGCTATCGGTTTGAACAACTCGCTGGGATCATCGACCTGGTCGATGAAAAAGACCGGATGGGCGTCTGTCTTGACACGTGCCACGTGTTTGCGGCCGGGTACGACATCAGCACCGAGGGAGGCTGGGACGAGACGATCGGGGCCTTCGATGATGTCATCGGCCTCCGGCGCATGTCCGCAATTCACGTCAACGACTCCCGGAATGAGCTGGGCTCCCGGGTCGACCGGCATGATCACATCGGCAAAGGGAGGATCGGCCTTCCGGGATTCCGCATGCTCATGAACGATCCCCGTCTGGAAAACGTCCCGAAAATCCTCGAGACGGAGAAGAGCGATGACATGCACGAAGACATTGAGAATATGAACGTTCTTCGCTCGCTTGTTGCAGAGGTCACGTAGGTCCCTTCGTCCCCGCGGCGAGTCCTCGTTGCCGCTTCCCGACAGGCAATGCATCACATGGAGATGATCGATCTCGAGCGGCGGCAAAAGTGGGCGTCGAGAAGATCCGGAAAAGGAGCGGGGGAACGAACCGGGAGAATCGTCCGGGGTCAGGTGCGGGTGCGCTGGGCCCCGCCGAGAATTCTCGCCGGGAGCATGATAAGGACCCTGAAGAGTTCGAACACAGCATCCACCGTTATCCCCAGCACCCTGAAGGGTATTGACAGGAGCCAGACGATCGGATACAGGATCAACGCCAGCAACGCCAGCGGCCAGCAGACGAACAGAAGAATCAACCAGAGGATGAATTTTGTCATGTAATGCCTCCACGTCAGGTGTACGGCGGGACGAGTCGATAGGTTGCATCGATCCGGAGGGATCTCTATGAATCGGGCACATGATTTCCACCCGGAATCGGCGTCTCCCCTCCCGTCCACCGGGGTAAAGCGGCCGCTCGCCGATCTGGCTGTCACTCCGGCGGGGCGAACCACGTATGTTCTTACGGGGCCATATAAACAGCGGAGGATTGCTCATGGAAGCCCGAAAAACGTTCAGCGCACACATACTCATTGGATCATTCCTTGTCCTTGCCGGCGGAGCCCTCCTGCTGGAAAATTTCGGGGTGATCGACATCGGACCAGTCTGGCGATTCTGGCCCCTCATCCTTGTCGGCCTGGGGATCGTCAGAATCAGGGAGGCGACATCCCGCCGCACCCAGGGGGCGGGGCTCTGGCTCCTGCTGCTGGGACTCTGGTTTGCGGTCTCGACCCTGCATATCGGCGGATTGACATTCAGCGACACCTGGCCGGCGGTTTTCATCGTTGTCGGTCTGTCGATGCTATGGAATAGTCTTCCTGCTCTTCCGACATTGAATCAAGAAAAGGAGCCTCCCCATGGAGCGTAAACGGCTTTTCTATCTCAGCGGTCAGGCAATCATGGGCGGCGCTGCCGTCCTGATCGGCATATTCCTTTTGCTCGACAACTTTGACGTGCTGGACGCGAGGCTCTATCTCCGGTTCTGGCCTTTGATTCTCGTGGTATTCGGGGGGGCGCGAATCCTGTACTCTTCCCAGAGGGGAGGACGGGTTGTGGGGGGGGTGATAGCTTTCTTCGGAGCGTTTCTTCTTATCCGCGAACTCGGGGTCACCTCTATCGGGCTTCACGAACTCTGGCCGCTCATCTTCGTCCTGATCGGGGTCAGCATGCTTCTGGGAGGGACCACACGGGGAAAGATCCTCGGTGAAGATCGCACGACTCCCGACTCGCGCTCGATCGTGAATGCATTCGCGGTGCTGGGTGGGGTGCAGCAATCGAACAACTCCCAGGATTTCCGCAGGGGCGAGTCGAGCGCCATCATGGGGGGATGCGAAATCGATCTGCGTCAGGCTTCGATCAAGGGAGAGGATGCTGTCATCAACACGTTCGCAATGTGGGGAGGCATCAAGATCAAAGTCCCTCCCACGTGGAACGTCATTGTACAGGGAGTCCCCTTCCTGGGAGGGTTTGACGACAAATCTGTGAAGCCGGCCGACCCCTCCGCGAAGTGCCTGATCGTGAAGGGGACGGCAATCATGGGGGGGGTCGAGGTGACGAACTAGTGATGTGCCATCGCAGAGATCTTCCGGGGCGCCTCCGGCCCCGGAAATCGCGACCCGGTCATGCATCCTATCCTTAAAGACCCCCGCACACTCGCACTGTATCTTCTCGCATGGCTTGCCCCCGGTCTGACCCTGGCCACGCTTCTGGCAACAACCGCGAAGGCATCGTGGAGCGGCGCGATGTGCTTTTCTCTTCCCGCGATGATCCTCTATGCCTTCATGTCTCTCTCCGCATGGTATGTCTGTCGTGCGTTCCCGCTCGAGGGGACGGACCTCGCGAAGACACTCTCCTCCCTCTTCTTTGCCGCCCTCCTCTCGAGCGGTCTCTGGCTTCTTGCGTGTTACGGGTGGGCATCGGGGCTCGAGTGGATGCAACCGGGGCTCGCCCCGCGGGAAAGGTACATGGATGCGCTCCCTCTCCTCGGATCGTTCGGCGTCGGGCTGTTCCTCATTGCCGCCGCGGTTCATTATCTTATCGGGTCGATGGAATCAGGCCGCCGCACCGAACGCAACGCGCTCGAACTGCAGGTCCTTGCGCGCGACGCCGAATTGAAGGCGCTGCGCGCACAGATCGATCCCCATTTCCTGTTCAACAGCCTGAATTCAATCAGCGCCCTCACCAGCACCGATGCGGCCGCGGCACGGACGATGACACTCATGCTTGCCGATTTCCTGCGGATGAGCATGAACTTCGGCGCCCTCGAAATGATCAGGCTCGAACAGGAGATTGCACTGGTCGGTCACTTTCTGGACATCGAAAAGGTCAGGTTCGGATATCGCCTCGTCGTACAGACCGAGATAGGGGCGGGGACGCTGTCGGCGCGGGTGCCTCCGCTGCTGTTGCAGCCCCTCGTCGAGAACGCGGTGAACCACGGCATCGCCCAGCTTCCCGATGGGGGGCGTCTCCTCCTGCGGACCGGGATTGACGGGAAGTCGCTCCGGCTCCTCATCAGGAATCCGGTGGATCCCCAGCGGATCAAACCCCGCGGCAGGGGAATGGGACTCAATATCGTCCGCCAGAGGCTCGAGCGGATGTACGGCAGCGGGGGGAACCTGGATGTTCAGGAGACCGGGGGGAACTTTGTCGTCGTGATCACGGTCCCGCACCAGGTATGAGGCGGGCGTAAACAATCATCCTTATCCGGGAACGAGCCCGGGGCGCGCCGGGTTCTGTACACGACTCATGAGATCGGGGAACTTGATCATGCGTGTCATTGTCGTCGACGACGAAGATCTCGCCCGCGGAATCGTGCGGGAGTACCTTGCTTCCTTCCCTGATGTCCAGATCGTCGGGGAATGTTCCAACGGATTCGATGCCGTGAAAGCCATCACGGAATTGAAGCCCGATTTGCTGTTCCTGGACATTCAGATGCCGAAGCTCAATGGTTTTGAAGTGCTTGACCTGCTGGATGCCAAACCCAGGATCATCTTTGTCACCGCTTATGATTCCTATGCGATAAAGGCATTCGAGGTCAACGCCGTCGACTATCTTCTCAAGCCTTTCAGCCGGGAACGTTTCGAGAAAGCGCTCCTGCGGGTGGCCGGAGAGGAAGGTGACGAACCGCCGGATGCCATCGACAATCTGATACGCAGCACCCGGTCACTGAATGCGCCTATTGAACGTATACTGGTACGGGACGGGAGCCGGGTCCATGTGATCCCCTCTCCGATGGTGGACCACATAGAGGCACAGGATGACTACGTCTCGATTCATTCCGGGGGGAAAAAGTATCTGAAACTCGAACGCATCTCCGACCTTGAGGCTGCGCTCGATCCAAAACGGTTTGTCCGGATCCACCGTTCACATATCGTGAACATCGAACGGCTCGCCCGACTGGAAACATATGCCAAAGACAGCCGGATTGTCGTACTGAACGACGGGACGAAACTGCCGGTCAGCCGCTCGGGATATGAAAAGCTCAAGGGGATTCTCTAGTGCGTAGGACACCCCCGTAGGACGCCCCTCCTGCCTCCTTGCAAGTCATCCTCCGTCTCGGTAGATTCTCCACGGGAGGATTCACGCCGTGGCCACAGCATCTCAGCGCAAAACACTTGTTGCCCGGGCGATACAGGCAAAGGCCCGCGCATATGCACCGTACTCGCGGTTCCGCGTCGGAGCTGCAATCCTCGCGGATGACGGGACAATCATTGAAGGGTGCAACGTTGAAAACAGTTCCTATTCCCTGACGATCTGCGCGGAACGGAACGCGGTCTTCCAGGCCGCTGCAAAAGGGAAAATTCGCCTCCGGACAATAGCCATTGCTTCCGATGACCCCGAGTTCCTCCCCCCCTGCGGCGCGTGCAGGCAGGTCCTTTCAGAATTCAACCCCGCGATGGAGATCATACTCACGACTGTGGACGGCAGGACGAAACTGACT
>Ga0182017_10002332_pt1 | contig 14417 bp, 5 predicted proteins | sample 712E3DmetaG_FD_120492 | JGI IMG/M metagenome (GOLD analysis project Ga0182017, IMG submission 120492) | Permafrost microbial communities from Stordalen Mire, Sweden - 712E3D metaG | ecosystem: Environmental > Terrestrial > Soil > Wetlands > Permafrost | place: Sweden: Stordalen | collected... | reverse complement strand
GAAGTACATGCCATCCGGAGAAACCCACAGTGATTCGGGAACACGCTCCCGCCAGGTCTTAGTCAGCCTTCCCCGGTTGTCACGCCACTCGTCGGGTATGCGATCCTCGCTCCAGTCATTTTCTGCCGGGGCAAGCATCAGGTATCCTGGCGCCGCATCTCCAAGGTCATTCTCCATTCCAAGAGGGTGAGGAAGTAACTGGTGCTCTGCGCGGAGTACGTGATAGTAGTCCTGACCACATTGGCGGCAGAATTTGATGGGTACAAATAGCCGACCTTCGCTGGTCCGAAGCTGACCCTCTGTGGAGAACACGCGGGACTCTGTCGGCTCGATTGTCGCATAGAGCGCCCGTCCCTGACCAATGAACTGGTGGAGCTTGAAAGCAAAGGCTCTTCCTCCATCCTCTCTTACCAGCTCTCCGCCTCGACTCAACAGCTCCTTCAGTCTTTCCTCACATACTTCCGATGTCGCCTTTGAATTTTCTGCGAGATCCTTCGCTGCTGCTGAAAGAGTGCGAGGTTTGCGGCGCTTCAGTTTGCCTCCCACCTCCGGCTCTATGCCGAATTTCCACTCCACCCAACGGGTCAATGGATGACGGCGGAAATCGCGTATATTATTAGGGACAGGTTCACTTAGCGCTGCGGACAATTCAGAGGGACCCGGCTCTCCACCTTCCGTGAAGGGAATGAGCGTTTCTTCTATGACGTTGGATTGATCGAAAGGATGGCCGAACAGGCGGTATGCAAAGTCAGCGACGGCAGTTCGTCGCGATGACGGTGTTGCGTTTGCACCTGAGACCATGGTTGCGCTTGTGCCGACATGAATGAGGCTTGGTCCTGCGCATCGTTCTTTCAAGCGACGAATCAGCATCGCCACATCAGCACCCTGGCGTCCACGATAGGTGTGCAGCTCATCAAACACAAGGTAACGCAAGCCTCCGCCCGCACGATCCAGAAAGCGCTGATCCTCAGGTCTGACCAGCAGCAACTCCGCCATGACGTAGTTCGTCATCATGATCTGCGGTGGATGAAGCCGCAATTGTTCACGTTCTGGAGTTGTTGTCTCGCCCGTGTACTTTGCAAAGGACACAGGAAACCTCTTGCCTGTGCGACTCTCGTAACTCCTCTTTAACACATCCAACGCTTGCCATTGAGAATTCACCAATGCGTTCATTGGATACACAACGAGCGCCGCCACGCGGTCACCCGTTGCCGGTTGCCGGATCAGGTTGTCGATGATTGGAAGGAAGTAGGCAACGCTCTTTCCCGAGCCGGTTCCGCTCGTAACAATGTAGCTCTCTCCTTTGATTGCCTTTTCAAGCGCTTCAACTTGATGCTGATAGAGGTAAAACGGGCTTCCGTTCGCTGCCCGGAAAATTGCAGCCGCCTCTTTGGTGATTGTTCCTTTGGCTGCCAACTCGTCGACGGAAGCAGCCCGTGCGTACGAGGGGCTCAGCTGCAACAAGGACTCCGGCCACAATTCCGCCTCTTCAATGAGGGCGTGGTCAACGAATGCCCGGGCCCGCAGATCCGAGATAGTGAAGAAGGATCGGACAAAGTCCCTGTAGTCGTTAAGGACTGATTCGTGGAGTTGGAAAATGCTCATTGCGCTTGTTTCTCCTTGTAGCATTCGCAATGTGTCATTTTATCAAGGACACATTGACGAAAATCTGTCCTTCTATGGAAGGACAGGCTTCAGGGCAAACGATCACCTTTGACGGGTTTGACGGCTTTTTGACGGGTTTTGCGGCCTATTTTCATTATGACGGGTTTGACGGCTTTTTGACGGGTTTCCGGCGCGCAACTACATAATAAGTGCCTCTGCCAGTTTCACCGACCCTTTCAACTATTCCTCTCTCTTCGAGATCTTTGAGTTCTCGGAGAGCAGTGCTATCTGACGCCCCAGTGATTACCTGATACTCGCTGTTCGTAATCCGTTTCGCGGACTTCATATGTATGACCGCCTTGGTCTGACGATCATTCAAATTGAACCCGCTCAGCGATTCGTCCGTCAACCAATCGCGCCATAGGGTGACGACCCATTGGTCCCCATCCTGACGAAAGTCGGGATCAGCCAGACCCGCTTCTCGACAACGATCGATCATGTCCAATGTACCAGTTCCAGCCTTTTCAATGTATCGCGTGAGAAAGAAAGACTCCGCAATTAATGGATTCCGTGGGATCGAAGCATGCGGATGTCGCAATGACTCCGGATTCAGAGATGGCGGTAACTCACCTGGATTCCATACCTCGAGACGATCTGCGAAAAGCATCACCTGCACACTCGCGTTGCTAACGTAATCACGATGAGCTACGGCATTAACGATGGCCTCCGAGATAGCATCTTTTGGGAGATCATACTCGACAGGTGCCTGAGGCCCCTGTTCACGTGTGCCAACTGATCGGACAATCTTGGACATAACAAAATCCACGGCCTGGTCAACCAAGTCAAACACTGTGCCCTTATAAATCTGGTAAGATCGAATAGGCTTGTGGACTTCGGTACCATGGTAGTGAAGGCACTTGACTTCAGAACTGATTAGGAACCGCTGTGGTTCACGACCAAATAGTAGTATGGCAGCATGACTTGGTAGCCCACCGTCTAACAGATTCAGGTGGGTCAATACATTCTCAACTGACGTCTTCACAGTTAACGCAAACTTACGCTCTCGTACCGCTGTGTCCAGAAACCACTCCACTTTCTCGTTGGAGATGTCCCCCAATGATGCACCGGGACAGACTGCCGCGGCAAATGGCACTGTCCGAATCAAGCCGTCGCGTTCCAATCGCTCAACGAGGCTCGCGTATACAGCGCTCGTAAGATCTGGTACGTCGGTAAATCGCCTGCGAATAAGCTGGGCACCTGCTTTTTGGATGAGGGCGAGCATTTTTGTTTGCCGACCCTTGTCGTCCGGCCCTTTTACATACACCAAACGTGTTTTCCTTTTTTCAGTTGCGCGGTCGAACTCACGCTCCGTGGGTGACGGGCCAGAACCATCAGGAAAACCGTACTCATTCCCGAAAAGCCCAATGTAGATCGCGCTTCGGTCCACTTCATCGAGATATACGTCATCCGCTCGACGGTCTGATGCAGGCAAGTCCTCAAAAAGAAACACATCAAAAAACCGCCCCAGCAAGGGCTCACCCTCTATGTAAACCTTTAGTGCACGCCTTTCGTTGCTCAGTTCTTTCTGAACACTACTTATGAAGATCGATCTTCTTTTCAGATCCATCGTACTCATGTGCAGAGATCCACAATTTGATTCAATAGTGTCTTTGCGTCATCCGGAATCTCATCTACAAGCATCGCCTCAGCAATCTGCTTGTAGGTTACTCCAAACTCGCTGGTTACCGACCGCGCATGTTTCGTTAGGATTTCTTTGCCATCGGTGTTTGCCAGGGTCTGAGCGCAATCCGATCTCGTAAAGTCTGCGGGAATATTCAAGCCGTGAGGATCCAACAGAAGTGCTCGAACATCGGGCTCATTTCTTCCGGATGCGCGGGCAATTGCTGTTGGATGCAGTAGATAGTTCTCAATGTTGCGCCTGCGCCACCTGCGAAGCCTCAGCCCACCTTGGTCTAGCGGAAGATGGTCAAAGGTCAAATCAGCAGCTGTGTCGTTAAATGGGTAGTCATCGCGGTCTTGCAGGCTGATGGCTCGCAAACCGGCGATCTCGGCTCTTAGCTCGGCAAACAGAATCTCTCTTGCAGTGCGATCCTTTGTATACTTCCAGCACACAAGGTTCTCGGGCCACGCCAATCCGAGGATTCTCGCCCATGCTTGGAGAATCTCAAGATCAGAAATCCCGTCATGCAGAAAGAGGCGCCTACTTCGTTTGAGTGGATCGAGTCGCGGCGCGTACTGGCTCCCTAATCCAACGAACAACCTAACGCGATCTTTCTCGTCCTTCAGGTAGGCTCTGTCCTCCATCCGGAAGATTTCTTCTAGACATATCTCGGAAAGAATCGTTGTGGAGTGAGTTGCCAACAGAACTTGCTTGCGATTTTGCCTGGCGAGCTGTCTTAACTTGTGTATGAGATGACCTTGCAGAGCCGGATGGAGGTGCGCGTCGGGTTCGTCGAGGAGTAACACATCAAGGTCTTTGCTAAGAGCAAGTGCGTATACGCTCACCCATTGCAGGAAGCCGCTTCCCTCAACCATGAGGTCCTTTTCAGGCGCACCTTTGGTTTTCTGAAACCGCTTGCTGACAAGCTGACCATCCCACACGTTGACTTCAATTGCCGTGTGATACAATTCGTTAAACTCATTCATAGCCAAACCAGTTTTGAAAACCTCCTCCAAAGCCATCAAGAGCTGTTCCCAACCATCTTCCCTACGAATCGTTGCAAGGTCCTTCTTCGGAATGCGTTTCTTTGTTCCCCGTGCCTTTTCTCTCGCAGCGATGTTTTGCTCCCACAGATCATACAACAGGTTGCGCAGAACGGCTCCTGCTAGGCCACGCCCCATCCAACGTTTCCGGGCAGCATGTGACATTCGCTCTTCGCGCCGACCCATTCCTGCAAAAGGTGGCAAGTACGCGAGTCGTGGGACTGTGTCGCCAGCTGCTAAGTTTGAATCTGTTGGCTTGAGGAACAGTCTGTCATTCGACAGTGCAAAACCGAATTCCAGATATCGATCTGCTGGCGGATCAAACTCTGTTTTCCATTCACACTTGACCCGTAAGGCATAACCTTCGCCTGCGGCGCCGGTAAAAACTCGGAGATTGCTGAACAAGAGCTTTAGGTCGGGAAGAGCCATTGGGGAGAACTCTTCTGCGCTGACTCCTATCCCATTCATGACAGCCCCCGACAAGAACGCGGAGCTTTTCTTGTTGATCTCGATGACGGAGCGGGCGAAATCCCAAACCGACAGAGCCTGTAAGAGAGAAGATTTGCCTGAATTGTTGCCTCCAGCGAGGAACGTTATCGGCTGAGGGTTGAATGCAAACTCAGTGGGGTCCTTGAATCTCTTGAAGTTCTGAATCGTAACCTTCGTGATCATGATTTCGATACTCCAGGTGGCGGATTCAATGAAGATTGAAATGGCCTCACGCTCCGCTGCGCCTCCAGCATCGCATCATAGATCTCAAGGATGCGATCTCTTGTCTTGTACCTTCCGTGCGCTTCTTCGTCCTTCTTCTTCGTGATCGGGAACTGATCGAGGATGTACGCGACTGCATCGCGAGGCGTGGGGAAATGCTGTTTTAATGTCGCAAGTTGCTTCTCGTCCTCGTTCGCGGCAGGCTGCCAGTCGCCGCTTGACTGACTCGGCAGGTAAAGATGGAAGAATGCAGCATCCAGTTCACAACGCATCTCAAAGCGACGGCCTGGATCCCAATGGAAAGGCGGACCATCATAACCGCAGTCGCGTGCCAGGGGGGTCAGATCATGAGCTGTGCAGGCTAGTTCGAGAGTGCGTGCATAGAGCCAATCCTTCAGGTCGAACTTCGAATCATTGGTAATGAAGGGCAACGAGGGATTATAACTCGACGGAGGCAAGACGGGCAATTGTCGAACAATGAAGTAAGACATTGAAGTCCCGCCCATTTTCTGACGAGCGACGTAGTCTAGGACGACTGAATCAAGATTCCCAAGAAAACACAATCTTTCCTTTGTAGACGCTCTTGAAAACAAGAGCATGAACTTATGCCCCACGGCCGTACGTGGTACCGTATTCGCTATGAGTGTCCGCTCGTTTGTCGTGTTGGTAACATCCCTCCATCCCAGAAACCACTTCGGGCTAAACCGTGCTACAAGCTTCGTGGCAATTGATTCCGGTGAATGCAGTTCTGTTTCTATCCTGCGGACATCCTCATCTGAGAGTGGGAAGTCACGCTCCATCTGGGCCACGTACTCTTCGGAGGACATACCGACAAAGAACTTCGCTACCGCTTTGTCGACGCCATAGACCACGCCATTATCCAGGAATCGGGACGCTTCTAACTTGTTGTTCCGGTTCAGATGGTAGCCGGCAAGCCAGAAGCAGAGAACTCGTTGAATGCTTGCCACGTGCTTCAACTGCAGAGCCACGCCCAGTGGCTCGGGATATTTCGGGATGGTGGATTCAACAACCTCCTCCCTTACCCAGTATCGGGGTTGGACAACGAAGCTTGGATTTTGCTTCTCTTCGAGTGTCACATCCCGTGCATCCTTGTCGTTTTCGTACGTCGCCCAGCGGTGATCGAACTGGTGCACCATCTTGGCTTCATAAAGCGGCAAGTACCGGTCATACGGACTAGCGAAGAGGTTTCCCTCTCGCCTGTAGCCATCCGTCTGTAGTTCTCTCACCGTACGAAAGTGGTGAGAGTCATTAGCCATGTGGAAGAGAGTCTTGAAGGAAAGTCGCCACATGTTCTCCTCCGAGCGCACCTCAGTTCCTTCACGCCAAAGGACCGGCACTCGGCGGTAGATGGCCTTGGTGAGTTCCGCATCCGCCTGACTACGGAATATGGGGCAATTGCCAGTGTTAGGATTTATCAACGAAATCTCATCAGGGGTCAACGTAAAGCGCTTCTCAGCACGCTTTAGATCATCTATGCTGAGAGCGTAAAAGACAAAAGCTGCGGGCTCCTTCTTTTCCCTATTTCCACACGTTAGTAGACAGAACTTGAATTGCCGATGAAGGTCAAGGAAGATACCTTTGCGATTCTCAAAATCGTAGAGACTCACCAATGATGATGATTCGACAATGTCTTGAAAGAAAAACTTAGTTGTATCGTCTGTTGCAATGCCCGAAGGAACGATTATACCGCAGCGGCCCAAAGGTGCGATAAGACCGCGAGAGAGCTCAGCAAATATTGCGTACGTATTGATATCACCACGAGCCGTAAGGCGATAGCGGCCACTGTGGCGCATGACACTACCTGAAGCTTGGGCTGCGCGTTGTGCACTGATGTACTCAGAATGCAACTTTGGGTTGCTGTTTGGCAAATCCTTAATGAGCTTTGCACGAACCGCTTTCGTTGCGGAAGTGGCAATACGGGCATCATGGACTGCGAAAAACTCCTGTTCCTGAAGCTTGATGCGTTCCCAAGGAGGATTGGAGAGCACCACATCAAAACCGGGAAGAGATGCATAGTTCTCCTTGGCGGAATCACGATGTGCCCCTCCGTTGAACACTTCGGGGAACTCCAGAGGCCAATGAAAGAACGCTTGCCTCATGGCAATCATACTAGTCAAACCCCCAATCCGCGCGTCGATCGGACGTCCGGCAAGATGCTCCGCAAGAACACCTGATGTAATGGGAATAATATCATATGTGAGGGGCTGGAAAAAAGCTGCAGTCCACAGATCGCAGGCTTCTTTCTGCTGCCGCCATGAAGGATCGGTGTGACTCTTTTCAAATAGTTGCTTCTTGCGCCGAATTGTCTCAGGTGTGTCGTCGCCAATGCTATCAACCTGAAGGCTGTGCGTACTGAAGTCGTCGATAGAAACATTGGCCTCGCCTGCAAATAGGTCGGCCTCACCGACACGTTCCTCGCTGTTACGATTGGCAAATGATCTTGCTGCGGCCTTATCATCGCCTTCAAGTGGTTCAAACGCCTCGTCCGGAATCCCGTCCTTAAGAACCTTGAGGTCGTACACACCTACCAGCGAATCACCACAACGGATACGGTGGTCCAGGAACGTGAGCGGCTTGCCACCCGTGTTGCTTTCGAGCCAGAGTGCCACCCGACAGAGATCAACTGCAAGGGGATTCCTGTCCACGCCGTAGATACAATGTGAGATTACATCTCGGGTAGACTCACGCATTCGTTCAGGCGCTGGTTCATCTTCACCCGTGCGAACTCGAGTAAGCTCTTTGCCCAGTCTACGAGCCGCAGCAAGCAAAAAGTGTCCGGACCCGCATGCCGGATCACAGATGCGGATCGAAAGTAATGCCTTTTCTTTCTCATTAGGTCTAGCTTCCAAGCGGTCCTTGATTACGGGTTCAAGCGCAGATTGGATTAGCTCATTTACGAGTTGCGGTGGCGTGTAGTACGAGCCGGTGGTTTTTCTTTCCGAGCCGGTAATCAGTTGAAAGATCGGGCGGCCCGGGACGCTTGTGTCCACGTGAGGATGAAACTCCAGCAAGCTCTCGTAGACGGACCCCAACTCCTCCACATCCAGCGCAGCATAGTTCACGCGACGCGAAGGAGCGGTTTGGCTTTCCTGATACCACGCAAGGTACCAAAAGGCATCGAGGAGATTTCGATTTGAAAGAGAAAACGTATCGAGGTCCTGCGGGGCGAAAAGCTCGCCATTCAGCGGAGCCAATTGGAGAAAGGATGCAAGCCTGTCATCGCCGAGGACTTTCCATAGTACCTGCAAACTGCGCCACACATCATCATGGTCCGTGAACGATGCGCGACTGTCGAGCATTCGGCGCAATCTGGCAATGCCATAGTGCTCTCTGTACACGGGATCGGGACTCAGAAGACCCCGATCTTCAGAAACAAGCAGAAAGAGGAACCGATATACAATCCGCAGGAGCTGACGGTACAGATTCTCCGGGGATATTTGGTCGTTGCTGCCATTTGAGGGTGAGACGCGGCGCCGGAGTTCATCGCTTGCCGGCTCACTCAGGAAACCATTCGCGAGACGCTCGATACACTTTTCAACTCCTTCACGAAGGTGCTCGCGCACTCGGCCGCCCTGTTCAACCGAGCGAGTGTAGTACAGTTCAAGAAAACACTCGTTTGCATCAGCCAGTCCACGCGGCAGGCGAGAGCGATGAATCAGCCGATAGAGAGCGGTGAAATCCTGGAAGCGTTGTTCATCGATAATGGCCCGCAGGTCGAACTCAATGTACGCTTGCCGTCGAATGAACGTGGAATCGCGCAGCAGTCGGAGCGTAATGCCGTTGGTAACAATTCCCCAAACGTGCTCAGTCCGATTGAGGTAGTCCTGCAAGAGAGAATGGGGAGCCAATCGGGGCCTTCCCGAGGCAGGCACGCGCCCCAGTTCTTGCCCTGCACCGACGATATGCACTGGTGGCGAGTCTTCCGCCTCGCCCATTCTATGAGAGATGGCAAAGCTGAGCCCATCGACATCGTATGCGCGTTGATTAAATCGAGGTTCAAAACCAAGTAGGCCAAGAAACGGGATGACCCACGCGTCGCGTGTGACGCTAGTCGCGATGTCTCCTTCCGGAAGCCGCGACAAGCGATTCTGGAAAACACCCCACAACGCCCTGCTATCTGCAAAGACTGCTGCAATCTCATCAGTGAGGTTTCGACGTTCTTCGATTCCAAAGTCGGTTGGTTTCTGTCCGGGAAGATCGGCAGTAGCCAGTTGGTCGATCACATCCGGTCCGAGCAGTCCACCTTCAATGCGGATTGACGGGAATGGGGTCATTCGGATGTCACGGGCTGGAGGACAAGGATACCGAGGAGATCAACAGGCAATTGCGGCCTTACAGCGAGCTCACGCACTCGCAACCCCACTGCCTGCCGCACACGCTTGTGGATTTTCTCAAGCTCTGCTGCCCGTTGCGTGATAGGTTCTTTCAATTTGGAATCGAGTGATGGCCATCTGTCGAGGGCCGCGGTAATGAGTTTGCCTTTCTCAGGCATCGGGATGTTCACAGCCGGCTTCGCCTCACCGAGCAAACGGAGAGCTTCGTCATCGGAAAGCCAGTTCGGAACACCAGTTTTCGTCTTGCTCTCGAATGCCGTGACGAGAACTTCTTCGGACAGGAGCATAGACCGCTGTGGTTGCTCAATAAGATAGCGAACGCGAAGAAGCAAGATCGTGGTCGGCCGCGACACAGATCGCGTGCGGATGACACCACATCGAGATGCATGCGCCTTGCCATGTTTCGTCAATGCTTCTTCCATGAGAAAGCGTGCAAGTGTTGCAACAAAGGCATGATTGCGTCCGAGATAGTCGGCCCCTTCCGGTGTTGGAGAAACGAAGCTGACAAGCCACTCGCCGCTCTTGGGTTTGGGAAGCACGAACTTTATGGCATCCGGCACGGTCACCGTAGCATTCGCATCGACCCTGACGAGGAATACCGCCTTCCTCTTCTTGTCCTCTGTTATGTGCAGCCCCAATCGCTGGGCAGCATTCAGGACAAAGCTACGCACCGCATCAGGGTCACCAAGGACAGCGTCGGTTACCTCCAGTTCCTTGCGAACCTCGTAGGGTTTGAGGGCTCGTTGAGCAAAGCGTGTACGGTTGATGCGTTCCCGCTCGGCGTCGCGTTGCCAACGTGCATGCAATTCCTCAATCTGTGGGACCTCTAATCCGAGATCGAGCTGGATCTCTTCTTCAACGGGCTTCCGCGGGCGTAAGAAGAGAGCGTTTAATACAGCCTCAGTTACTGTTTCGCTATCTTCTGGAACAGGAACATGTGTGCCCAGGGCTTTGTGGATTTCGCGCGCTTTGTTCAGCAAAACCTCAATTACAATGCCGTCGACGGCGCTGTCCGGACTGAAGTAACGGATAGTCTTGACCACCTTCGCACTTTGGCCATAGCGGTCCACGCGACCCTCTCGCTGTTCAAGCCGATTTGGGTTCCATGGCAGGTCATAGTGCAGCGCAGCGTTGAACTTGTCCTGCAGGTTGACACCTTCAGACAGACAGTCGGTGGCAACAAGAACGCGCGCGCTAAGCGCATCAATTTCTTCTATCTTGGCGCGGCGCTCGTCGTCTCCGAGGCGGCCGGTGATTGCGACGACCTGAACGTTCGGGTTTGTGCGGGAAAGGGCATTGCGGAGATGCTCAGACACATATTCAGCGGTCGCGACATAACGACACCAGACAATGGGGCTGAAACCCTGCTTTATGAGATTCGCAACCAACTCAGCACATCGAACAACCTTGGTATCATCCCGGCTGTTTACTAGGGATTGCGCTAACCGGCCAAGTTCTTTGAGGCGACGACGGTCGCCTTCATCCATGGTAGCCTCAGCGGATTCGAGCGGCGGCGTGGGTTGACTGTCGTCGGTGCGATCGTCGGATGATTCAAAGATGGACTCACGGAAATCGGGTTCGTCTCCAGTTTCAGCAAGTGCATCGTGGCGGGTTTCCAAAGCAGCAATGGCCGCCGCGGGGCTTGACATCACGCACCGTAAGAGCGCCAATGCGCCCCAGTAACGAACCCGTTGGCGGCGCTTGTCAAGTGTCTGTCCCGTTCGGACCATCTCTGAGCAAAAATCGTAGGTCTTTGTAAAGAGATCCCGATATGACTTTGACAGCCGGTAGATCTCGTCTGATGGATCACGTTCTGGGAAACAATGCTCACCTTCCCAATCGCGCTCAATGTCTGGACGCGTGCGCTGGACAAAATGTCGCGCAAGTTCGATTCGATGTGGCTCGGCCAGCGTTGTCGTGTCCCATTCACCAAATTGCGGACGTAGCAATGACAGAAGCGAACGGAACGTAGTCTCGATGCCGCTGTGAGGAGTAGCAGTCAGGAGGACCAAGTGTCGGTTCTCGTCTTTTGCGATCTCGCTCACCAATTGATGTCGTTGGTGCTGATTCTTGTTTGAGGTGCTCGCTACAGCGGAACCGTGCGCCTCGTCCACAATGATGAACTCAGGAAGGTTAAGCAGGAACAGATGGCGGTTGCGGTCGCTCTTCACGAAATCAATACTGGCAACCTGAATCGGATAGTACTCATAGATGCTTTGCTGGGGATTTGTTTTCCGGCGTTCAAGTTGGCTGACGGTTCCGGACCGGATAACCACAGCGTCGAGGTTGAACTTCTCAGAAAGCTCTTTTTGCCATTGGTCGCAGAGGTAGGGCGGACATAAGACGCATAGGCGTTTGATTTCGCCCCGATCAAGCATCTCACGGACAATGAGCAATGCTTCTATCGTCTTGCCTACGCCGACATCATCCGCGATGAGCATGCGCACTGTTTCCAAGCGCAAAGCCATGAGAAGCGGAACGAACTGATAGATTCGAGGACGGACGGAAATGCGACCCAATGAGCGGAACGGGGTCGCACCTTCCCGGAGTGTGAGTCGGGCCGCCTGCCACAAAAGATCGGCGCTGGCTGCGTCGGCGAGATCTTCGGTTGTCGGCAACGGAAATGTTGCTGACCGCACTCGTTCTTCGGGCAGGCTATAGCCAACAAGGTCGGTTAGCTGCTTGTGAACGGCGACAACCTCGTCGGTCGCCCCCGTAAGCGGCCGAAGAAGGTACACTTCTTCGTGATCGCTCGGTAGCAACACCCAATCGCGGTTACGGCAACGGACGATGGAGCCTGGGTTCATTGGCGTTCTTTGTTCAGTCTCGGTGAGTGAAGTTCCCCTCGCGACACACTATGTTACAGTTCGCGGAGACTCTGTTTGGCATGTGAAGCTATGTCACGAAGGCGGACTCTGACGGCCGAATACGGCAACGCTGGAGCTCACAAAGGGCTAGCAATTCCTTCATAATTTACAAAGAATCTTGAATAAAGCCACAGATTCCTACGTGACGTTGTGGTGACCAGTCGCGAGGTTATCTCGAAAACAAGATTGACGTCGTCTGTTGGTCTTGCCTCTGGAGCAGTTGGTCGGTAGCAAACAGCGCCACAGTCGCGCCGCCGACAAAGACTACTTCATCCAGAAGGTCTGCAGGCCGCCAGCAATGACTTTGAGCATTTCGAGGCTGGAATTCATTTGTGTGCCAGTCGTTTTTCGAGCTCCGATTCAGCAAGTTTTCTCTCCCGTGCCCTTCCGACTCTGATGGCATCGACCAGTGTAGAGGGCACGGACTGGAGCTCCCGAGCGACTATGATTGCGGCATCCGTGCCAAACAGTAGATCGTACCCAGAGTTTTGCGGACATCAGAATCGCAAAAACTGCAAATTTGATCAATTTTCTGTGTATGGAGTCCATTTTTCAAGAGTGCGTGCGCCCTCTTGCGAGAGCGCACGCGCTTAAGTTGCAATCAGGCGGCTTTGGAGTTGGAAGGCTTGTTGAGCTCGAGCTGCCTCTTGTCAATTGCCTCCCGAACTTGACGTGCTTGATCTTGCGTGAGTCGATTCGTATCGAATCCCAACCTCCGGCTCTTGTCGATCGCGAGCAACCTCTCGGTGGTCGTGGCATGTGAGATTGCATCCATCATGGCTGCAGTCTCCTTCTCTCCCGTCATCGCGCCTGACGCATCGAAGAGTGGAGGGTTCGGCCTGGAGGCCTGACCAGGAGCCGGGCTGGGCTTCGCAAGGGTGGTGCCTCCCTTCCCTACCTCGGCATTCCGCTCACGTGCTGCTGACTGAACTGGCGCAGGCAGCTTCGCGGCGTGATTGAGCCAGTCCAAGATCTGCTGCCCGACTTTCTCGTCGGGGCGCGTCACGATCTTCCCGTCGAATAGGCTGGACCGGTCCTTTGTCGACATCGCGTTGTGGTTCAGGTCGAGATCGAGCACAATGTCGAATTCGTAGTCCATCCCCTCCCTTTGAATTGGCGCCAGTCCGACCTTCTTCGGCACGGACTTCCCCTTGTCGTTTGTTTCAACGACGTAGTCCATCTTGGCTCTCATCGTTGCGATAAGATGGAGCTTTGAGCGCAGCATCGCCTCGACAAAGGCATTATGCTGCGGCGTGAGCTTCCGCCAGGCGGTGAAGCTGTTCATGCCGCCGTCGGCCATCTTTCCCTGCGTGTCGAGGATCCCCCCCTCTCCTGCCCAGGCGTGGCTAATGCTGTCGAGTATGAGAACCTCGTAACCGGCTGCCTCAGCCTGGTGAATGGCGTCGATGTACTTCGGGATTTCAAACGGCGGCTCAAGGTTCAGCACGTCGAAATCCAACCGATCCCCGTACAGCACGCTGGAGTTATTCTCAGTATCGACAAGCGCGATACGCTTGCCCAGACCTTGCGCGAGCTTCAGCGCTGTGAGTGTCTTGCCGCTGCCGGCCACGCCGGAGAGTCCGATCCGGGCTTTCTTGATGACCTTTTGGGCTTTTTGGAATGTGGGGGTGTTCATTGGGGTCTTTCCTTTCTTGTTGGTGTGATTGAGCTTTGATGAATTGGGCCGAAGAGTCGGCCGCTGTGTTAGGGACATCTGCATGGTATAGCATCGGACATCCTCTCAAAAGAGGACCTGAATTGTTACGCCATCGGAGATGCACCGGGCTGGGTGAATGATCTCGCCGGTGGTGGTGTCCGCAACCTCTTGCTTCAAGTGCTCGAGGAATCTCTTTCTCTCCTTGACCCTTGCCTCAAGAGCCGCCTTTTCGCCTTCGAGCTGATGGAGCACAAAATCGTCGTACTCCCACTTCTTCGGGAGTCCCTTCAGCATGACCGTTATCCCCAGGACATTCTGGGATGTGCCCGAGACCTGGGAGATGGCTTGTTCCCGAAGATGGGTGAGGGCGCAGTCGAGAACCTCTGCAACATTCTTGATGCGGACGTACGCTTCAAGTGAGCTGTTCTCTTCAAGCAATGCATCGATCAGATTTGCAGCGAGCGCATCGAAGTGCTGTTTCGTCACGACCCTTGGAGG
>Ga0182017_10002330_pt1 | contig 14423 bp, 13 predicted proteins | sample 712E3DmetaG_FD_120492 | JGI IMG/M metagenome (GOLD analysis project Ga0182017, IMG submission 120492) | Permafrost microbial communities from Stordalen Mire, Sweden - 712E3D metaG | ecosystem: Environmental > Terrestrial > Soil > Wetlands > Permafrost | place: Sweden: Stordalen | collected... | reverse complement strand
CGAACCTTTTTCCAACAAAATCCTGAATAATTTCCAGCGCGGATTTTCTGGAAAGGAAATGGTGTCGCCGCCCGACTTTTTTCTGGGGGTAGTATTGACGGGCGGCGACTGCTGTCTCTGCGCGGCGGAAAACCGCGGGTCTGGGGGTCGGTTTTCCGACCGCGCTTTTTTCGGGCGGGGTGGAGGAGGAAAATACAATGAAATTATGTTAAAATTCATTATATGAAAAAAAATGCCAAGGAAAAATTAAATACGTGGGCTTCCCATAATAATTGGTTACTAAATAATCCTGTTGACGGAGAACGTTTTTGGAATTTTGTGATTGAGGCGTTCAATGGCGGAGATCTTGCAATATCCGAAGGAGATTTCTATGGCGTTTTGGTGAAATATTGCAATGATGAAGATATTCTGACTGAAATGTATACAAAATATAAAAATGGAATAGCATTGCTCCAGCAATCTACTAAAAAAACTCCATGACAGAAATTACTCAAAAGAAGTTTAATATATATTGTGATGAAAGCAGTATAGACAACCCGAAAAGTACGATGATGGTGATCGGCGCTTTGTTCATTGAACGCACCCTAGTCCCGGAAATTCGTGAGAAGATAAAGGAGATCAGAAAAAAACATGGCGTTAATGGCGAGCTCAAGTGGGTAAAAACTTCCACTAAGGTTTTGCCTTTTTATAAAGAACTTTTTCAATATCTATTTTCTTTTGACAGCTCAAAAGTGACTTTTCGTTGCATTGTCGTCGATAAATCACAAGTGGACTATGAAAAATATCATCAACAGGACAAAGATCTCGCTTTCTACAAATTCTATTATCAACTTTTGAAAAGACGATTGAAGGATGATATGTATTACATCTTTCTTGATTTTCGCCCGTCAAAAAATAAAAATAGCGTGCGTCGGTTGGGTGAATTTTTAGGCATGTTTACTCGCGGCATAAAGCACATACAAGCTTATCCATCGCATGAAAATATTCTGATACAGATCGCTGATGTCCTTTCAGGAGCAGTCTCTTTTTCAAGGAATACGCCTAACGGCGGTGAAGCGAAGAAGAAGCTGGTGAAAACCATAGCATCGGCTATCGAAAAAAAGGATCTGAACTTCAAATCTTCATTCTGGGAAAATAAGTTCAATATATTCTGCATCGATCTAGGCAAGCGAAACTGATATGACTGAAAACGGATTGAAAAGTATCTTTCGGGACACGGAAGAGGAATATATACAGGAATTCTGTGAAGCCTTCAAGGAGGAAATACAAACTCCCGACGGTTTTACGGTTTTCTGCAAGTATTTACGAAAAACAGCGATTCATATCTGTCGAGGTCAAGACGGAAAAGTTTTTCAACCCGCTCGTGCACAGAGGATACTGTGGGCAAAATATATTCTGATGCATCCAAACGAACGTATTGTTCTCACAAATTCTACAAATGGCAATCTACTGTTTTTCTTGACCAGAGAACACAATCCTCATCTGATCGTATGCAATAAGCTGGAGGAAAAATGGAACATAATTTCTTCTCACCTCGTAGGCGGAAAACGCGCGAAAGCCTATCTTTCTGGCAAGCCGCCGTATCCTTATTACAAGCCATAAAAATGATCTAATCCACAGGACGTTCTTTTTTCGCTCCATGTATGATAGTATACAGATACACTCGCAAGGGTGTTGAAATAGGGAGTATGCCTAATGGCATATCTTGTTACCACATCTTTTCTGAAAAGCTGTTGAGAATATCAACAGCTTTTTGCATGTGTAAAACTAAAAAAGTGATCGGCCAATGGCCTTGAACTTTTGTCAGAAAATAGTTGTTTCACTTATGGAGACAACATGGTCATAGTCTTTTTGATGGGAGACAAATTAGAATCTGAACATCTCCTCTATTTCAACCCCAAGAGCTTTCGCTAACTTTTCTATATTTTTGAGAGCGACATTTCTCTCACCGCGCTCTATGCCGCCGATATAGGTTCGATCGAGTCCTGCCTTGAAGGATAATTTCATCTGGGAGGTAATGCCTTTTTGCAGTCGGAGATTCCTGACTTTATTACCGAATTTTTTGAGTATGCCGCTTTCTTTAATCATGCCCAAAGCATAGGTCTGATGATGACCATAAGGCTACGGACTATGAGTACCATAGTTTAATGACCCTTTTATTTATTCACAGCTTATCAACAATCAGAAATATCAATACTTGATACTTATAGTCATCAGTGGTATAGTACATTTATATAGCTACCCTGTTATCGGGAATGTTGCGGATGTATGGAAATATCCATAAACAAAGCCGTAATTCTCCTGATGGCGAGTTTTATATTTATTAAAGATTATTTATTAAGAATCATTCATTGCAATTACAATAATATGACTACCAAACTCACGCGAGTTATCGTTACTTCGTTTTTTGTCGCTGTTTTTACGGTCGGTGCAGGTTTTATAAATACAAATAGCGCTTTAGCTGATTCCGCCGTCTTGGGCGTAACACAGATCAGCGCGGTCCAGACATTCGCAACCGCAGACAACACTTTTGCCAATGGTTGGAAATGGGTCTTTGATGTCACCGTACCGACTAATGAAACAGTTTTGAATATGAAATTCGCAGATTGGGCGAGTACGCTCGGCAATATTCCGGCAGGCAGTAACATTCAGATTTACTCCTCTCAATCATTGAATGCTTTTGATAATAATCATGCAATAACTCTAACGGCGGCAGGCGCATATAGTGACCCGATGTATCTGCTTCCGAGTAGTAATCCTAATAGCGATCTTGACTCGACGAAAGCTGGTAAACAGATTCAAATAACGGTCGAAGCTCGGGTTCCAGCCGGTTCTGCTGGTGCTTCTTACTCTACGAGTTATGGAATCCAGTCTAATCCTGAAACAACTGCACCGGTTATTACTCTAGTCGGTGATCCGACTGTTACAGTTGAAGTAGGCTCATCATATACGGACACTGGAGCGACTGCCCTTGATAATGTCGACGGCAATCTTACGTCAAATATAGCGCTTACAGGTTCCGTCGATACTTCTATTGTCGGTACATACACTCTAACCTACAATGTTTCTAATTCGGCCGCGGTTGCCGCGACTCCAGTCACTAGAAAGATTAATGTGGTTGATACCACGAAGCCGTCAATCACGGCCCCGCATGATGTTACAGCAGAGGCCACTGGTAAGCATACTGCCGTAGACTTGGGAACTCCGACCGTTACTGATATAGGCGATTCGTCTCCGAAGGTAACGAATGATGCCCCGACCACATTCCCGCTCGGCGATACTACAGTTACATGGACAGCAACCGATGTATCAGGCAATACAGCAAGCGCCGCGCAAAAAATCACAGTTACAGACACGACAAAGCCGGTAATTACTCTCGATGGACCTGCAACGGTGGCAATTCCAGTTTTCGGCACTTATACAGAAGCTGGAGCGAATGTTACGGATAATTATGATTCCGGTCTTACGGCGACGATCACAGGAACAGTTGACACGAATAATGTCGGCACATACACTCTTCACTACAATGTCACTGACTCAAGCGGAAATGTAGCCGATGAGGTAACTCGTACAGTTTCAGTTTCTGAACATCCAATTACAGTTACTGTAGATTCACAAAGCAAGGTTTACGGCACGGATGACCCCGCTCTGACTTACAAGATCACTGACGGCTCGTTGAATCCGGGCGACTCATTCACAGGTTCGCTTACGCGTGAAGCTGGCGATAATGTAGGCACGTATGCCATCACACAAGGAAATCTGTCACTCAGTTCCAACTATACTCTGAACGTTATTCCCTTATCTTTCACGATCACTCCAGCTAAAGCCGAGGTTGTTATAGGAAGTTTGGAGCAAACTTATGATGGCACTGCTAAACCGGTAACTGTAACCACGAGTCCTGAAGGTGTCGCCACGACTGTAACCTATAATGGTTCAGTCACGGTACCTTCCGACGCCGGCACTTATGCAGTTATAGCCACAGTCACTGATCCGAATTACACAGGTACAGCTAATGGCACTTTGACTGTTAAAAAAGCTGTAGCAACGGTTTCGGCAACTGGCGGAGATAAAACTTACGATGGCACCGTTACTCCCGGTAATTCATTTACGTTGAATGTTAATGGTGCAGTTTCCGGCGATAGCTTGACTGCTACAGGCGATGCTTCGTTCACAGACAAGAATGTTGATTTGAATAAGACGATAAATGTCACTGGTATCGCTCTGATTGGTACCCATGCCGCTGATTATGAGTTTAACGACACTGCTACGACTCAAGCCAGCATAATGTCGAAATCCTTAACAGTTACGGCGACAGGCGTTGACAAGCAGTACAATCACAGCACGCACGCTGATGTTGAATTATCTTCAGCTGATATTGTCTCAGGTAATGCCGTGACGATCTCTGGTTCGGCCTCTTTTGCCGATGATTCTAATGTCGGACAGAACAAGGATGTTAGTGTCACGGGAATTTCTATCAGTGGCACTGATGCTGGAAACTATCTGCTTCAGGGCACTTCTGCTAATACTACCGCCAATATTACCCAAGCACCTCTTACGATCGACGGAATGAAAGCGAATAATCGAGTTTATAACGGAACTTCAGTTGCTACATTAAACGGTACACCGATTTTGGGTGGAGTTGTTAAGGTTGGTAGTGTCAGTGATATTGTCAGTATAGATACCGCAGGCGTGTCAGCTTCATTCACTGATAAGAATGTTGGCGATAGCAAGTCAGTTACAGTCACTGGTTACGCTATTACCGGTGATGACGCGAAAAATTATAGTCTAACCCAACCAATCGGACTTACAGCAAACATAACTCCGCTTGGAATAACAGGAAGCATTACGGCTAATAACAAAGTCTACGATGGATCTAAAGACGCAACGATTCTGACCCGTCCTCTTGCTGGAGCCATTGCAGGCGATGATGTTACATATACTGGTGGTACAGCAACCTTTGCCGATAAGAAAGTAGGCGATGGAAAAGAAGTCACTGCCACCGGATTAAGTTTGTCAGGTACTGATGCCGGTAATTATACGGTTAATGATAAGGCAACAACAAACGCGAATATTACTCCTAAAGATTTGACGGTTACGGCAACTATTGGAGATAAAGTCTACGATGGGACAAATTCTATTGATGATGGAACAGTTATATTCAAGACTGATGTTTTGAATGGTGACGTAGTTTCGGTACCTACCGGATTTGGTTATACACTCATCAATCATAATGTTGGCACACAACAAGTTGTGGTAAAAGGCATTACTATCGCTGGTTCAGATGCAGGCAATTATAGTCTTACAAATACCTCTGCTGATACTACAGTGAATATCACTTCTAAACCACTCACTGTTTCTGGCCTAACAGCGGTAAGTAAGACTTATGACGGAACTACGGATGCAACACTTTCTGGTACTGCGGAACTTTCTGGAGTTGTTACTGGCGAGACCGTCAATCTGACTGGCACGCCAATAGCAGTCTTTGCGAGTCCAAATGCTGGAACCGAAGTAGTAAATGTCACTGGATATACGATCGATAATTCGAACTACTCATTAGTCCAATCAATACTTAGCGCAACAATCTCAAAAGCCACACCGGATGTTACTTGGGCTACTCCTTCAGATATAAATGATACAGATTCTTTGACTGGCACTCAATTAGACGCGACGGCATCAGTAGGTGGAACATTCGTTTACACTCCAGCTGAAGGAACGAAATTACCTGTAGGCCAAAATACATTGTCGACGGAGTTTACTCCTGAGGATAGTGTGAATTATACTTCTGTTACAAAGACAGTGACGATCAATGTCAAGGACACTACTCCTCCAACTTTTACTGTCACAGGCTTCACTGCTAACGACACGCCAATGGCTGGCGATGTTACAAATGGTTATACCTTGAACACTGATGGCAACGCGAAAACACATTATGCAATTCAGTTTACTACTGGATCAGTGGCTTCAGAGGCTCTAAAAGTTGAAAATGTTGCATTAACGTTACAACCAACAGGAAATCAAATAACTGATTTACAAAACTTCTACGCCACTAATTATCCGCCGGAATATCAGACTTATCTTGATGGTGCCGCTGCTGGAACTCAACCGTTTGCTTATATCAAGACTGATGGAACATCGATAAAGATTCTTGATGGGGCAATGGAGACATTAGCTCATACGGAAACTGATATGAGCGTCCCTGGCGATTATCCTGCCGGGACCTACACAGTTTCTGGAACAATTCACGATCTTGCTGGAAATTCAACTACCGTTACATATGTCCTCAAGGTTGTACCAGTTATAACGCTCTCAAGCATTGCAATTACTACTCTGCCTAAGACTGCCTATACCGTTGGTGACGACCTTGATCTTACCGACTTGGTTGTTACTGGCACTTACAGCGACAACAGCACGAAAGTTGAAACGGTCAATGCTTCAAATATTACCGGTTTCGACAAATCAACCGCTGGTACTCAAACCTTGACTGTCACAGTTGACGGAAAGACCGCCACATTCAATGTGACTGTTACCGCCAAGCCTGTTCCTGTGGTCAAGACCGATCTAGAGACTGCAATCGAACTTGCCAATGCCAAAGTCGAAATCGACTACACTGTTGACAGCTGGTCTGCAATGCAGACTGCATTGACTGCGGCGCAGAATGTTGACACAAACGCCTCAGCTATTCAAACGGAAGTTGATACTGCGATGACTGGCTTGAATACCGCGATTAATGGATTGGTCTCTGTTACACCTGCATCATAATTCGTTCAAAACCATGAAGAAAAACATATTAAAAATATCATTTCCTGTAATTCTGATTTCCTTGTTGGTGCTGGGGAATACAGCACTAGCCTCTGAAGTGACAGGTAAATTGTCTACGGGATTGAGTGCTACGAACGGCGATACAGTCAATGGAGTTGTCATAGCTCCACCTGTGGCGAGTCCAGTAGCCGGAAGTTATACATCAGCTCAAAGCGTGGGATTGACTGCTGACGGCGCGACACACATCTATTACACGATTGATGGTACTACACCTGCTTGCCCAAGCACTGGAACATTATATTCAAGTCCAATTTCAGTGGCTTCGTCGCTGACTATAAACGCTATTTCGTGTTACCCACAAAGCAAATCATCTACAGTTGCAACCTATGCATACACAATAAATATTGCACCTCCACCAAGCGGTGGTGGAGGAGGCGGCGGGGGTGGTTCATATAGTAGCGGAGGCGGTTCTGCCGCTGTCACTGTGAATACTACTCACGGCATAACAGGCTTTGTGACATTGATGGCTGACTGGGGAAAGACTGGAGCTGGTCTTGCCGCTGACTTCAACGGAGACGGCAAGGTCGACATTATGGACTTCGTATGGTTAATGGCTAACTGGACAAAATAAAATTATGAAAAAATATATATCAATAATAAGCACAGCGGCAATGATTGGAATGTTTGCATTGGCAATGCCAGCGCTAGCCGCGACAACAGCTTCATTAAATCCAGCTAACATTAATGTTACCGCAGGAAAATCATTCAGCGTAGTCATTACCGCCAATCCTCAGGGGTCTATGAATTACGCGGAAAAGTTAGAGGTTGACTATCCTGCAAGTAATCTGGAAGTAACATCATTCACTCTTGGAAGCAACTGGATGGCTCTGACGCAACCCGGCTATGACAGTACCGACAACATCAATGGCACAATGATCAAAACTGCAGGATACCCGGCAGGATTTTCGGGAGCTACCAATTTCGGGACAATAACCTTTTACGCCAAGAAATCCGGAAGCGGGACTATCAAGATAGGGAACAGCTCACTAGCTTTTGAAGCTAGCAGTCAGAGTGCTATTACCGGAAGCGGAACAGCGTTTACCGTGTCTGCCAACACTGTTACACCAGTAAAGACGACAGTACAAGTGACACCTACGGTTCAAGCCACACCGGTATTTCAAGAAGCGACGAATACCGCGCCGGTAGCAGTACAGCCTACGCCAAATACACAAGTAGCGGCCGTGGCTGGAGCAGGTTCAACTAGCTACACTTGGTTGTGGATCGTACTTATTATCGTGGTACTTGCACTGATCGGTTGGTGGTTGTATAGCCGAAGATCAACTCCGAAACAATAACTTTCTAGTAAGTCAGTAAGAAAGCCGAATGCTCAGCGCGAAAAGTGTTGAGCATTTTGCTTTACAATGTTTTCATGATTCTGAATTGTCGCGCCTGTACGCCTATTTTTTCGGGCGGGTGTGGGGAGGGAAACAAAAGGCAACACACATTGACACACATATAATATCCGCTATACTGCTTTACAAGCATTTGCTTTCTTTATAAGGGTATGCTATATATACAATACAAACTATGGAAAAAATAACCCCAACAAACGAACACCCGCGGGATCGCTTCAAGCGACTCGCCACTGCTCGTACAAATATAGTCCTAAAACGCCTAAAAGTTTTGGGTAATTGTTCTAATCGAAATATCTATGAGTATGACGAACAGGACATCGATAAGATTTTTTCTGAGATTGAGCGGAAAGTTAAAGAGACCAAGGCAAAATTCCACTTCCCAAAAAAGAAGGAATTTAAACTATGAATAAAAAAACCTCTAATAAAATTGATTGGGTTTTTGCAAGTACAGGCGGAGGAGATGAAACAGGTTTTAATGATCCTGCCACAACAATATTCCGTGGCAACATTCCTTATTTTATAGCTCGCGAACCATTGCAGAATATTATTGACGCAGGTATAACATTTCCAGTAAAGGCTAGTTTTAACCAAATTTCCGTAAATGTACTTGATATACCGAAGATAGAGCAATTGGAAAAAGTATGTAGGGCATGCAAGAAATTTTACTCAGAAGATATTAGACATAATGAGGATTGTGTAATGTTTTTTGATTCGATTATCAAAAAGATCATAGGTAAAAAGAAGATAAATCTTTTAAAGATAAGTGATGAGAATACTTCGGGCATGTCCCCAAAAGATTACAATAATTTTATGCGTGCAATTGGAAGTAGTTCAAAAGAAACACAGAAAGGAGGATCTTTTGGGCTAGGAAAAGGTGCATATTTTGCAGCATCAAATTTTAAAACTATATTTTTATCTTCTATTTTCAATGAAAATAATGATCATCTCTTTGCAGGAAAGGCTAGACTCGTTTCATTTCGAGAGAATGATGAAATTATGCAAGGAAATGGCACATTTGGTATTGATAAACAGGAGCCAGTAATTGATGTTAAATTAATCCCAGAATTCTTTAAGAGATCAAAACCTGGAACTGATGTTTTTATTGTTGATTTTGATCAGGGTGATAATTGGTACAAGGAAATAATTAAGTCTGTACTAGTGAACTTCTGGTTAAGAATTCTGGAAGGTAAGCTTGAAGTGAGTGTTCATGGTACCAATATTACCGCCGAAAATTTGGAAGCTCTTATTTATGAGTATTTCCAAAACGAATCAGTAAAAAATAATAAACACGAACAGAATCCAATTCCTTATTATGAAGCATATACAAACGAGAAAAGTTTAGTTTTTCCTGGTGAATTAAGTACAATTGGAAAAGTTACGTTGCACGTCTTAATAAAAGAAGGGTATCCGAAACATATAAGCTATATACGAAATACTGGCATGGTGATTCAAAAGAAATTTCATCCTTCTTCAATTCAATATGCTGGAGTTTTTATATGTGACAATAGCGACGCCGTACCAATATTGAGGGGAATGGAAAATCCTCAGCATGATGATTGGAGCGCGGAACATGCAAAGGATGGACAACCAACTCAATTAGCAAAAAAAGTTGAGAAAGAGATGAAGCAGTTTATCAGGGAGAAATTAAATTCCTTGGTAACTTCTGAGGATAAAGTACGTTTTTCAATCAAAGGTACTGAAGATTATTTAACGATACCTTTTAACGAAGAAGACAATACGGAAGAAAAGTATTCTTCGGAGAGTGAGGATGTTGTAGGAGAAAAAGAAAGTGCAGAAAGAGTCGGTTCAGAAAAAATGACGGAGTTAAATTCCCATTCCAATGATCCTTATCGTTTTAAACCTTTAGTTCATACTCGTAAACCAAGTCCTAAACCAGATCTTTATCCTAAACCCAAACCTGATCCTAAACCCAGGTCTGATCCCAAGCCCCCCAAAGACAATAAATCTCTTAAGGAGGTGAAAGATTTTAAAGCTAGATCATTTGCGATAGTTAATGAAAATGGTGATTGTGAACACATTGCGATACTCAGAAGTGAACCAAATAAAAAAATATTGAGGATTGTTGTTAGGGCTGGATCAGAAGATTCTCTGGTCGCTCTACCTATTAAATATGCAATGAATAAAAATACTGGAGAAAAGTACAGTTTAAAGGGTGATGTGATAGAAAAAGTAACGATGGATAACGAGGGAGCTTGTCAGTTAATTATTAAATTTGCCGATAATGAAAAATATTCCTTGAATATAACCGCCTACACAAATGAAAATAATTAATTTATCATTACCCCACCCTATACTCGGGATTAAAGACGATATTGCCGGCAATTTTACAATTGACCCAATGGCTGAACTATATGTAGATAGGATCGATATATCTCTAAATAATAAAGTTTCCAACGCTACTCTGGAAAAAATGTTAGCTAATAAAGAATGTGCTTATTGCGTTGAGATAAATTGTCAGAATACTCTATATCGAAAATCTTTTGTCTTTTTCGAAAACAATTCAAAGATAACCATAGTTTCGCCTGATCTCCTCGGAAAGGTGGATGTGCAAGTTTTTCTTGTGGCCACTACTACGATTGAAGACTATTCTCCAGATGGCGTAAACTCAGACTATTTGGGGTATAAATTTAAATTAGTAAAAGGTGATGTTATGGGATTTGGAGGAGTCTTCTCCTTTATAGCCGAAAAAAACTGGAGGAATCTTAAAAAACTTACTTCTTTTATTGTTATTGAAAAAAATGAGGAAATAGAAAGTGGTCCAGTTGAGTATGACTTAAGTGGCGACAGAATAGTAATTAAGGTTTCAAAAAAAGATTACGCAAGATCAAAGAATCTTCAGGGCTACCCGCATATTCCAGAGATATTTCATAGCGCTATCATTTATCCAGCCCTTCTTCATGCAATAACCGCAATGTTTTTTGATCAAGAAAGCCATGAAGGAAATAAGTGGTGTGATTATATATGTCAAATAATAGAAAGTGACGAAGAATTAAGGTCTATTGATAGAAATGATCCAGACGGCGCCGTTATGGTAACTCAGAGTATACTAAAAAATCCCCTAAGCAGGACACTACAAGCGGTTGAGCAGATTGAAGATGAAGCCAGCGAAGACCCAGAGGATCTAGGGGATTAAAACAAATTATCATGTCTCAAAAAATATTTAAAACTAGCTTCATTGAACATTTAGTATCTCGTCTAAAAGCGGGAGATTTATCAATTTATTACTCTAATAAATTTGAACCCAATGAAAACAGTATACTTATACGAGAGGATATTAATAACACAGAAGATATAAAACTTAAAAAACCAAATATATTTGGGAAACATGCATACGATAATGCGGTAGCATTTTATACGGCCTATAGACATTTAACTCCCGAGCAGGCTGCGGACGGTCGTTTTTGGACATTTTTAACTCATGTCGTTCACAGAGATTATATGGTTAAGAAAAGATTACCGAAGACTAGTGATACGGAAGAAAAGAAGATTAATCAAATCTTACAACATTGGTTTGTTTATCCTCTCAACGCCAAAAATATTCTTAGAAACGATATTGCTTTAATGTGGTGGGGAGTGTATCTAACTTTTGATGAAAAGAGAAAAGATCCATTCGAATTAACAAAGGAACTTTTTTCAATGGCTGATTATACGAGAACCCTTCTTCCGAGTGTTCAGGGGCGGAATAATATTTTTACCCACGCGTTGTTGGAATTTGTTATTGAAAATCCAAAGCTTTTTGAATCTCAAAAGGAGGCAAAGATTCGTTTCCTTATGAGAAAAAGTAATTTTCTTGGCGGATACAAAATATTATCCGTACTTTCGAAGACCGAAATTAAAAATATCTTCAAGCAACAAGAGTTGACATTAAAGGACGAAGAATGTTTTCGGGATGGCTCACCACTCGCGGAACTGGACTCTGTTGTAATGTCTTCTTAAGTGCCTTGGCGATTTGTCTTATTACTGGGACTGAAACAGAGTTACCAAATTGTTTATATGCTTGTGTTGTTGAGACTGGGATCTCAAACCAATCAGGAAACCCCTGTAATCGAGCACATTCTCTCTCTGTTAATTTTCTGATACCCCATTTATTTTTTTTCACTGACTTGTCTTTAATTAAATTTCTTTCTCGCCCCATACTACCGCAGACAATCGTGTTTGATACACCCTCTGGATTTAGAATTTCACAACCAAAACCACTACCCTTATTCTCATGCCTTTTTTTATGAGCCAACAAACCATTATAATATTTTTGAGATAAATAGTATTTCTCCGGTACTTTCTTTTCTAAAATATTTTTTAACTTATTATCTATGGAATCTGATTTTGACTGTGGAAATTCAAAATTTTGACGGTTATTTTTTATTCCAACAATATAAATTCTTTCTCTGTGTTGAGGCACACTGAAATCCTTTGAATCAAGTATTTTTTCGACCACTGTGTAACCATCACCCGCTTTTTCAAGTTCTGATTTTATCAAAGTATAAGTTTCTCCCTTGTTGTGTTTCAAAAGATGTCTAACATTTTCAAGTACAAAAGCTTCTGGTTTTCTGATATTTAAAAAATTAACAACCTCATTAAATAGTTGCCCTCTGGGATCGCTCAATCCATCGCGTTTTCCAATCATGGAAAATGGCTGACATGGAAATCCACCAAGCAAGACATCAAACTCGGGAACCGTTTGCGGATCAACTTGTCGTATATCTCTTTCATCTATTTCTCCAAAATTTTTTCTGTAAGTTGCACAAGCGTACTTGTCGATATCGTTCGAGTAAACAATTTGAAAGCCAGCTTGTTGAAAACCCAATCGCATTCCTCCAATGCCAGCAAAAAGATCAATTGCTTTTAGTTTCTTGTTTTTTGATGATATGCTCACGACTTATATTTTAACATTATATATAGAGAAAGTTAATGACACCGAATTGTGTGTATAAGTTTTACCAAATCTGCCAACCGTCTCAATCTGCACAAATTGCGAGAGAAATTCTTATGTAATTAGTAAAAATTAAAATTGTCAGACCAAGGGACTATTTATATTTGGAAATGTGATGTGTGTTAAACTATTCTTATGGACGACCAAACCACTCCAAGCGAACCAGTTGAGGAAATAGAAGCACCAGAAACGCCAGAACCAGCTCCTGTCGTAATTGAGCCAGATTCTGGTCAAACAACAGGTTCTGACCAAGCCAATACGCCTCCAGAGCCCCCAGAATCGCCTATAAACGCTCCTAGCACCCCTCCCGCTGAAGATCAAAATCCACCTATAAATCAGCCTGAAAGCGACGAGCCAGAACAGTCAATTTCCACTCCAAGTGAGCCACAAGCTCCAACTGACAATAATCCGGCTTCTGAATCGATTTCAACGCAATCCGCACCAGTGTCTGCGCCGACGCCACTGACTCCGACGGCTCCACAGGCGCAATCGTCGGCGCAACAGAACCAGACCAGCTTCATTCGCGCACTTCTAGCTAAAGCAAATGCCAAGCTTGGTTCAAACAGACAGAAGAAACTCGACAAGCTCATGCTCTTGGCACAGAAGAAGGGATTTATCACCAACGAACAAGCTCAAGATCTTCTGCACTGCTCCGATGCTACAGCAACCAGATATCTATCAAAATTAGTCCAACAAGGAAGATTGAACCGCACAGACGGCTCGCACTGGGTGAAATATATTTTTGTGCGCTAGAGATAGTCTTGCGGCTCAGATGGCAAAACTGCTTGCGGATCAAATGGTGGATTTGAGCCGTAAAGATTTAAAAATTTTATTTACTTACTTTAACCGAGAAGCGGTCGACTTTCGCTTCTCGTCACAGGTTCCGAGCGGATGTCGGTGCGGCGGAGCACCTCGCGGTCGCTTCGGGCGACGGCGAGGGTTTCCGTGCGAAGCCGTTCGGACATCCGCGTACTAATTTCCACAAAAGCGGAAGTGGACCGTTTCGAGCTTACAAACTCCTGTGCTAGAATAATCTTGCGGATCAGATGGTAAAACCGCTTGCGGATCAAATGGTGGAATTGAGCCGCAAGGATTTCTGAATTTTTTTCTTCATCAATACCCGCCCGAAAAAAGCGCGGTCGGAAAACCGACCCCCAGACCCGCGGTTTTCCGCGGCGCAGAGACAGCAGTCGCCGCCCGTCAATACTACCCCCAGAAAAAAGTCGGGCGGCGACACCATTTCCTTTCCAGAAAATCCGCGCTGGAAATTATTCAGGATTTTGTTGGAAAAAGGTTCG
>Ga0182017_10002324_pt1 | contig 14443 bp, 7 predicted proteins | sample 712E3DmetaG_FD_120492 | JGI IMG/M metagenome (GOLD analysis project Ga0182017, IMG submission 120492) | Permafrost microbial communities from Stordalen Mire, Sweden - 712E3D metaG | ecosystem: Environmental > Terrestrial > Soil > Wetlands > Permafrost | place: Sweden: Stordalen | collected... | reverse complement strand
TATTAAGAATGTTTGCTTCCCTAAGATTATAATAAAAAAATAAATTTGAATAATTGAATAACAACGGAGAATTTTTGTTGAAGAGTTTTTAATACTTCTTAATTATCTGTGATTCTTTACTCTGTTTTTAAAAAAATCATCGTGGAGTGTAATTGCTCCATAGTATAATTATTGTATTACTTCGCTTTTAGATTTGGAGAAAAGCCTCTGATTTTAAGCGATAGTAGTATACTAAACTGGAAGGAGAAATAAGATATGAAACAACTGAAGAATAGGATAGTACTGATTCTCCTGCTGACAATGGTATCTGCATCCCTACTTTGGTCGGGCACAACAGGAAAAATTGCCGGTACTGTAACCGATAAAACGACAGGCGAGTCTCTGATCGGGGTCAATATCGTTGTAGCCGGAACATCGTTAGGGGCGGTATCAGATATCAATGGTGAATTCACGATATTGTTTGTTCCGCCAGGAATTTACAGTGTTCAAATCTCATCCATAGGATATGAGAGAGCCACGATCAATAATGTTAGGGTTTATATTGATCAGACTGCACGGATAGATCTTGCAATGGGAACGCAAGCAATTTATACAAATGACGTTGTTGTTATAGGCGAAAGAAAAACTATTCAACAAGATGTGGCTACCAGCGTTGCGGCAATATCCGAGAAGGAAGTTGCACAACTGCCGATCAACAGTGTCATGAGCGCAGTTGGTCTACAGGCAGGTGTTCGTGGAGGTTGGAGCGGAAACCTAGTAGGTGCGGCTCAACCATCGTTCTTTTCAGGTGGTAACTACATCCGCGGACATGTGAATGTTCAAGGCGGTTTAAATATTCGCGGGGGTGAAGGCGATAATATTCTATTCATGGTCGATGGTGTTACCATGCGTGACCCCAGAAATTCTGAACCATCGACGAATGTAGCGTTAAGTTCCGTGAAAGATATTTCTTTGGAACGAGGCGGATTCAGCGCGGAATATGGACAGGTCAGATCGGGTGTCATTAATGTTATTACGAAAGAAGGTGCAAAAAGTGGTTACTCCGGCAGTTTCCAAGTACGATACATGCCACCAGGGCCGAAGTATTGGCGAGGGCCAGGTACTTTAGATATTCAAGATCCCAACTCCTATATCTTACGGCCATTTTTCGATCCAGCTGTTTGTTGGACGGGAACAGATAACGGAGCATGGGACCAATATACAAAACAAAAGTATCCCACATTCACGGGTTGGAATGCGATTTCGAAAGCCCTCTGCTCTGATAATGATCCGAACAACGATTTAACACCGTTGGGAGCACAGCGTGTTTTCGAATATGAGACACGTAAAGTTCAGCCGAACAACCAACCGGATTATGATATCGATGCAGGTTTCGGCGGCCCGGTTCCTTTTGTCAACGAAGTACTTGGGAATCTTCGATTTTTTGCCTCTTATCGAAGCACACGTGAGGAGTTGTTGTTCCCACTATCAAGGCCAGATTATCATGATTATAATTGGAATGTCCAGATGATCTCCGATATAACTTCCACGATGAAATTACGGATAGCGGGTATGTCCGGAAAGAAATATACCATGCGAGGCAATTGGGACGCAACAGGAAGTTATTCCTATCCGCGTTACCCAACCGATATAGCCGGTCAACTTAACGGAATCAATGGCACTGCCGACCTTGTCAATGTGTTCTCTGATTTTAATCTTTGTCCGTCTGATATTGGTGAGCAATCTCTCTCCGCTAAGTTAACTCATAATATCAATTCTACGACATACTACGAAGTTTCTCTTGAGAATTTCAGGAGAGATTACAAAACAGATCCTGGTGCATTGCGAGATACATCACAAAAAGTTGAAGTCGTTCCCGGGTATTTTGAAGATTCAAATCCGTTCGGCTATTGGCCATTTGCCACAACAGCAGTAATACTGGGAACCGGTATGCACGAGTCCAAAGCTCGTGATTGGACTGTTGTAAATTCGACGACACTCAAGGCCAATTTTACAAGCCAGGTTAATTTCCAAAATATGATAAAAGCAGGATTAGAGTTCAACTACTACGACTTGAACTTCGACTATGGTACTATCACATCAGGCTCAGAGGGCAAATTGTTCGCAAGCCGAGTTCAAATGCGTGTATTCCCGGTTCAGGGTGGTGCATATCTACAGGACAAATTGGAAACCAAGGGATTTACCGCCAATCTTGGATTACGTCTCGATTACAGCGACCCAAGAACTGCATGGTGGGATATGAACAAATTCGACCCGAGCTTTTTCTCTTCTGCATTCGATCCGACAAAGGTTTTTTCGACGGAGAAATTTAAACCGCAGTGGCAGTTGAGCCCACGTCTTGGTATCGCACATCCAATTACAGAAGATTCCAAGTTGTTCTTCAATTACGGTCATTTCAAACAAGTACCACAATACGAAAGCTTGTTCCGTGTTGAACGAAACGATCAACGTCAGATGACGAGTTTTGGCAATCCGAATCTCATTCTTGCCAAGACGATTTCATACGAACTGGGCTATGATCAAATTTTATTCGAAGATTTCTTGTTGCAAATAGCCGCATTCTACAATGATATCTCAAACCAGCAAGATTTCACTCAATATATTTCTTCCGTTGCTGGTTTTGCGTATACAAAATCGAGTTCAAATAACTACCAGGATTCACGCGGAATTGAGCTAACACTGCGTAGGACATTCGGTCGCTGGGTGTCTGGTTTCGTCAATTATACATATCAAGTGAATACTACAGGTCATTTCGGCGATTCGAAGGTGTATGACAATCCTTCGGACCAGAAAAAGTGGGATGAAGCAACCGTCAATGTGTATCAAGATCGTCCGGTTCCTCAACCGTATGCGAGACTCAATCTCACCTTTTTCACACCTGAAAATTGGGGCCCTTCAGTATTAAGTCATAAAATTTTAGGTGGATGGAGTTTGAATGCAACAGTCGACTGGCAAGCCGGCTACTGGACCACGTGGAACATCACTGGCCTTGCTTCGACGGCATATAATGTTCAAGCTGTCGATTTCTGGAATACAGCATTACGGGTTGAAAAGAGTATCCCTATTGGGAAATTCAAAGTACAATTATTTATGGATGTGAGCAATGTCCTGAATACACTCAAGTTGTGGGGCTTTGATCCAGGCAACCAAAATGATCCTTATATGAATTCCCTCCATCTTCCAAAGAGCGATGCATACCCCAATATTCCAGGGGATGATAAAGTGGGAATGTATCGTACTCCAGGCGTCGATTGGCAGCCTGAGTTAAATGTGAGAACAGTCGACCGAACCAGGTCCGGGGAAATACGCCCAATTTATTATGAAGGCGTATCCGGCCAATACTGGCAGTATATTGATAATCCGAATATTCCTGTTTACCAGCGGTGGACGAAAGTCGATCAAGCGAGGATGGATCAAATCAATAGAGACAAAGCATATATCAATATGCCAAATGCTTCCACCTTCTGGTTTCTGGATCCCCGGAATATCCATTTCGGCCTGAAACTTTCGTTCGATTTTACCGATTAGAAAACAGAAAGAGAAAAACCATGAAAACACAAAAAATAAAAATTGGAAATTTGCTTTCAGTGTTCGCAGTGTGCATTTTTGTCTTCATCGGTGTTCACACCGGTACTGCCCAGCAGATTAGATGGCTCCGTATCACTTCATTACAATCACCCATTAACGAAATAGGTGCGGAATTTGAGAATGAATTTACGGCGTCAAATTCCAACATTTTTTCCTGGCCTGCACAATATAGTATTGATCAGAATACAATGCGTTGCAGAGGTCTGTGGCTTGGCTGTATGAATTTTATGGACCCCATGGAAGGGAAATTGAAAGTCCATAAAGTAATCGATGTAGGCCCCAGGGTTGGGACATACAATACAAAAATCTTTCCAAAGGTAATCAAACTCATTGGAAAAGACTACCATCCCATCGTTACGGTGGACGGCAACCTTGCATCGGTGCTTGATTCATTCGACAAATTGGATGAGGTAGATACACGTCTAAAAGCTGACCGCATGATTCTGGTGAAGTTCAATACTTCCATGGGAATTTCGGTTACGAAGAAGGTTATGGCGTTTGACCAATCGAACAACGACAATTACTTTGTTAAAGATTTTGTCTTTACAAATACCGGCATCTATGACTCCGTTGGCAGTGTCAAAAAACAAACACTCGATTCTGTGTATTTCTATTTTTGTGATCGATATTCATTTGCAGGAGTAAGCTGTACCGGTTACAACCAAGGATGGGGATCATGGAACTCTACATGGGGAGAGAGCAATTTGATCCACACGATTGGCGAGGATCCGACAGCACCAGGATTTGAAATGAGAGCGGCGTATACATGGTATGGACCTGACTTCGAGCGTAAAGCGCAGGTTTCGTATGATGAGGATTGGGGAGATCCAGCACAAACTGAAGATGGTGAGTTGGCAGCAGCCAAATATGCAGGATCGGTGGCGCTTCACGCCGATAAAAGTGCAAGCGACACAACAGACGACCTCTATCAGCCAAGCACGAATAACTATATCAGCTCAGATGGTACGCTCTTTAATAAAGATCAAAGTCAGTACGATGAAGCAATAATGGCAGACCGCTGGGCGGCGATAACAGATGGGCATCCTACAATTCAGTGGGATGTGCGCGTGGGTGACAATTACCCTAAAAATGTTATAGACCCAAGAAGAAACACTGGCGGTGGCGCACAACCAGAGATGGCATTTGGTCCTTATCAAATGGCACCTGGCGATAGTATTCATATAGCCATGGCAGAAGCTGTTGCCGGAATTTCATGGGAAAAAGGCCGTGAAGTTGGCGGTAAATGGCTCCAATGGAGGAATAGTACAGGAACACCAGTTCTTGTTATGCCCGATGGAAGCACGACGACGGATTATAATCTCTATAAACGAAAATGGTGCGAGACTGGAAAAGATTCTATTCTGCAGACGTACCGCAATGCGATACGGAATTATAAGTTAGGATATAATATTGCGAAAGCTCTGCCGCCAAAATCATTTACAGTCACTTCCGGCGGCAAGAGGATCTTGCTCGAATGGGAACCCAATGATGAAGGCGGACACTTTAATGGATATGTAATCTATCGTTCTGCAGGCACCGTTCTAGACAGGAAAACTGTCTACGAAAAGATTTTCGAGTGCAGCAAAGCAAATGTCGTCCATTCATTCGAAGATATAACTGCAACTCGTGGTTTCGACTATTATTACTATATCCAAACAAAGGACGATGGCACGCAGAATGATGTTCATCCCGGAGTTCCCCTTTATAGCAGTATGTTTTGGACGGTGACAAATGTGGCAGCAACTCTCCAGCAGCCGGCTGAACCCGTTACACCGTACCCTCCAAGTGATAATTCTCGGTTTTGGAAATTAGTTACAAACTATAGAGGAAACTGGGTTGCTGATACAAGTTATAACGGCGATTCTCATGATGTTGTTTCGTATCAAGGTTCGTTTTATATCTGTACACTTTCTATTTCTGATACAACAAAGCCGCTTGCCGATACAACCCATCATTGGAGATTGGTGTCAACTAAAGGAGATTCGGTTGCCTTTGATAAAGGAACCTGGATACTTGGTAGTTCGTATGCCGATACAACCCATGATATTGTATCGTATAATGGTTTGAGCTATATTTGCAAAGCTAATATTTCTCAGGACTCGATAGCTCCAGATGTTGATAAGGCTCGTTGGAAATTGCAAACATCCAGAGGAAGTTGGATCTCCGGTTCTCACTATAACGCTAATGATTTAGTAACCTATAGTGGATCACGTTTTGTTACTTTATATGCAATTGCCAGTGGCAAAGGGTTAGATTTAGTCCGAGTTGTACCGAATCCTTATGATATTCGTGCTCGGTTCTTCCAGTTTGGCGATCAATCGCAATATGACCGGATAGCCTTTTACGGATTACCAGGTGAGTGTAAATTGAAGATCTTCACTGAACGCGGTGATCTCATCCGGGAGATAAATCATAGTGGCGGTACAGGTGATGAATTGTGGGATTCGAAGACTTCATCAGGACAAATTATTGTCAGTGGTATTTATATCCTTTACGTTGAAGCACCTGGACAAGGGTCGGTGTTTCGCAAGTTCGTAGTCATCAGGTAAGGAGATAATCAATGAAAAATAAGGCATATGGATTCATCGTTAGTGTTCTCTTGGGGAGTCTGTTAGTGAGCAGTACGTATGCTCAAGACTATCAAAAATTAGCCCAAACAGGATTCCAGTTTTTAAGTGTAATATCGGATGCACGCTTGGCTGCTATAGCAGAGGCGAGTACGAGTCTTCAATTGAACTCGAGTGCTTTATTTTCTAATCCTGCAGGCATGTCGGGAATGGAAAACTATTTTGATATGACAGCGAGTATTAATCAATGGATTGCTGATATTAAGCACTATACGTTTGGTATGGCTATTTGTCCGGCTAAAGGGAATTATGGAGTCATAGGTCTCAGCGTCCAGAGCGTGGATTATGGAGAATTCTATGGCACACGTGTGAATAAAGCAGTTCCGTTGCAGTATGATGACACAGGTATATTTAAATTGAATGCCTTGGCTGTGGGTGTTGGCTATGCCAAACAGCTCACAGATCGATTTAGTGTTGGGGCGCAAGTTCGGTGGGTACGGCAAGATATGGGCACATCTGTGATAGCTGTGAATATTCGACAAGACACATCTGATCACACCGGCAATACACGTATCGCAGATACATCCACTGTGACAACAAAGACCTCACCATATGTATTTGATTTTGGCACGCAATTTAAAACAGGAGTTAAAAGCTTGGTATTTGGGATGTCCGTAAGGAATTTTTCCAAGGAAGTAAAATATGTGGAAGAAGGATTTCATGCACCCTTAGTATTTACTCTTGGAATTTCAATGAATCTGATGGATTTGATAGATGAAAATTCTCCGAATCATTCGCTGTATGTAAGTATTGATGCGAGCCATTACAACGACCATCCTGAGCAGATAAAAGTAGGACTGGAATATAGGTTCATGAATGTAATATCGTTGCGCGGCGGCTATGCAAATGATAACGGTGGGAACGGGGTGTCATATGGACTTGGCGTATCTCAATTCGGTTTTGCCTTTGATTACTCTTATACAAACTTTGGAGTATGGGAAAAGGTTCAGCGGATGACAACACGGTTCACATTTTGAATAGAGGAAGGAATGAGATTATGAAAGTCTACAGCGTATTGCTAATTACAGGATTCTTGCTAACAGTATCTTTGGTTGTGATCGTTGGGTGTAAATATGATACAATCGGTCCTCAGTGGGATCAACCCGCTACGCAAAGCACTACAGTAACAATCACTTCAATCGATCCGCCACAAGAAGCTGCGCCTGGTGTAAATATCATTACAATCCATGGCTCGGGTTTTAAAGGCGCATTAGATTCTATGAAAGTTCATAATGCAAGTACAAATCAAGATACAACTCTTATTTATAACGGTATCTTTTTTAATAAGATGCTTGCCGATGTTATTGATATCACTTCAACCTCTATCACATTGCGCAGGCCTGATGTAGTGTCTGATTCTTGTATGATTAAAGTAATTTCTGACAAAGCCATTGTTAAAGCATCAATCGGACCTTACAAAATCTATCCTGTTAAATCACAATCGAGTGCTTTTTTAGATAATTTCCCGTTGAGTACAGTAGCAATCGATGCTCTTGGAAATCTATACGTTATCAAACAAGTTGCTCCTCTTACTGTCTTTAAGGTTACTCCAACCGGAGACAAGACAGTGATCGGAACAGCTAGCTATATACCAACAGATGCAAAAATCGGCCCGGATGGAAACCTCTATTATCTCAACAGCCAATTCCAAAAGCGAATTTATATATTGAATGTGAATGGATCAGCAACATCAAAGGATTCCTTGTGGGGTACTTCTACTAAAAATGTTAAGTTTGGCGATTTTGCTGCCAACGGATATTTCTATACAGGTGGCACTCAAAATGGTATTGTGGTGATCCGCCCTGATCGTTCAACAAGAGAGGAAAGCTATTATGTATCGGATACGATTTTGAGTGTCCGCGTTTTCAACCAGTACCTTTATGTTGCGGCAAAAGGGGCGATCTGGCGTCATTCGATTAGTGATACAAGTAAGTTGGGAAATCAGGAACTAGTAATCGACCTGACTCAAGGGATTTTCGGTTCCCGTCTCATAAAGGCTTTTTCTTTTTCTGCAGATGGAAGTAAAATGTATATTGGAACCAATTCACCAGATCCCATTTTGATCGCTACCGATGCGATGAATATACCAATAACATCCGATCGAGTGGATATCCTTTACAAAAACATTCTGCCGCCCTATTGCAAACAGTTTTGTTTTGGAAATATGCTCTATATGATAAGTGGAAACGCTGTACCGGCAGTAAATTGGACACTCTATCAGGTTGATGTAGGAACTACTGGTGCTCCATATTATTAAAAAAGTTTTATCTACAAATTCATAAGATACAGTACGCCTGCTGCTAATGAAAAGCTGCAGGCGTATTTTTTTTGGGGGAAAGTTATTTTCTTTAGTCTTCTCGGCTTCACTATCTTCCTGCTCGGCATAGGTCAAAAAACCAGGACGTCAAATTCATTACAGCACCAGAAAAATACGAGGTATCCAATTGGAATATCAAAAGAATCTTTTTACCGAATGATTCGAAATCGTGAAGAGTTCAGTGGAGTATTGAACGATATGCTTACAGCAAAATGATCGAGTAGAACAAGAATTGCATTAGTACCTTGTTGATTTACAAATTCAAATCTTTCCAGTTGTCCTTGTGATAACGAACAAACGTTTTCAAGTACCGATTCCTTATATACTTCTATGGTCACTGGAATCATATTTGTCGATTTCTTCTTATCTATGGACTCAAATATTCGACTTTAATACAAGTAATGATGATTATCTTCGAATATCTCCGTATCTTAATAACAGTTTACTGTGTTTCTAAATTAGTCTTTGCTCAACAAGACTAATTTAGAAAAAACGAGGAATATGTGATAAAAAGAAGTTTCTTTGTCCTAATTCAATTTATTTGTTTTTGGGGAATGTTAAATTATTTAGCACAAGCTCAATCTAACGCCGTTTTTTTTAAGTCCGTACTGACATTAACCGATATTCCCAAGTTTTCCGTGAAGCATGGATTTTATCAAACAGCTTTCAATGTCATCGTTAGTTCTCCAACACCAAATTCAATAATTAAATATACTTTCGATGGTTCCGATCCTCAAACATCCGTCACTGCGTTATATCAAAATTCACCGGCCACAATTCCGATCAACCCGGATAGTACTATTGGGCAGCGAGCAAAAGCTCCAGGTGTCGTTCTTCGGGCATGCACGCTTGCACTAGATTCTTCTTTCAGTGCAAGTATCACTCAAACCTATTTATTCATTAGAAAAGCTGGAGTCTTATCTCCGAGTGGTGTTAAGCCCGGCACTGATTGGCCGAATACTTCGGCTGAACAAGCTATGGATTATGGTATGGCGCTCGATGTCCTTAACAGTTCACTCTATAAAGATAAAATTGATAGTGCACTCTTAGCTATCCCAACAATTTCTATGGTGACAGACCTGAAAAATCTCTTTGCTGCGGATAGTGGTATCTATAACCATGCAATGCAAGATGGTGATGCGTGGGAACGGCCAGCATCCATTGAGCTGCTCAATCCGGATGGAACAGAAGGTTTCCAGATCAATGCAGGTATTCGGATACGAGGAGGCTGGAGCCGGCATGGAGATGATCCAAAGCATGCGTTTCGGTTCTTTTTTAGAAGTGAATATGGGGCGAGCAAGTTAGAGTATCCGCTTTTTGGTTCGGAGGGAGTTGCCAAGTTCGACAAAGTGGATTTGCGCACCGGGCAAAATTATTCCTGGAGTTATCCCGGCCATCTTGGCCAATACAACACCATGATCAGTGAAGTATTCTCTCGAGATCTGCAAAGGGAAATGGGACAGCCCTATACGAGAAGTCGATTCTATCATCTTTATATCAATGGTGTGTATTGGGGATTGTTCCAAACCCAAGAACGTTCCGAAGCGCATTACGCTGCAAGTTATTTTGGTGGAAGTCCAACCGACTATGATGTCATAAAAATAGATGATAATTATCTTATAGAAGCTACGGATGGAAACACGGATGCATATCATGATGTGTGGAATCTCTGCGTTTCTGGATTTAATACGAATACAAATTACTTCAAACTGCAGGGACTCAATCCGGATGGAACGCGCAATTCAAGCTATAAAGTCCTTGTCGATATCGATAATTTAATCGATTATATGCTTGTAATGTTCTACACAGGAAATTTTGATGCCCCAACGACAAAATTTGGAAGCAATAAGAATCCCAATAATATTTACTGCATCTATAATCGAAATGGAACCGATGGCCTTAAATTTTTCGCCCATGACGCCGAACATGCTCTCAGAACGACACAAGGAGAAGGTCCGGGGATTGGTCTCAATGAAAATCGTGTGAACATTGGAAATTTAACTGATGGTTACAAAATGGTGGTAAGCGATTTTTCAAAGTTTCATCCGCAATGGTTACATTTCAAATTGTCGGATAATGCCGAGTACAGAATCCGTTTTGCTGATCATGTGTATAAACATTTTTTCAATCAGGGATGGATGACTCCGGAAAAAGCAAAATCACTTTTCCTTTCTCGAGCTAAAGAAATTGATATGGCGATCATTGCTGAATCGGCTCGTTGGGGTGATACCTACCTTATTCCTGCAGCCACAAAAGATAACGATTGGAAACCGGCCATAAACGATATTGTTGATAATTATTTTCCTAAACGCACAAATATTGTTTTGAATCAACTGAAAGATAAAACAGTAAAGCTGTATCCCAATATTGATCCGCCGATATTTCAAAACAATGGAAAGGATATCCAGGTAGAAACACTAAAAATTGGATCAGGCTACAAATTAAAGTTAGTGAATCCGAATGCCGCAAAAGGAACAATTTATTATACCTATGATTATCAAGACCCAAGAAGTATTGGTGGTGCCAAGGTGAGTTCCGCTATGAATGGCGGAAATGCTGCAGAATTAACCATAAATGAAACCACTGTCATTAAAGCGCGGGTTTGGAATGGAGATACATGCAGTGCGCTCCATGAAATTACATTATATGTTGATCCATCAATAAATACCGTGGATAGTTCAAAGAGAGAACATCCTAACATATTTATGCTTTTTCAAAACTATCCAAATCCGTTCAATCCTGATACACGAATCACATTCGAATTGCCGAGGAGTGGATTAGTAACGCTGAAAGTATATGACATTCTCGGACGCGAAGTGGCAATTTTAGAAAACAAAGAAAAACCTTCGGGGATACATGTGGTACATTGGAATGCATTGGCCATGCCGAGTGGTGTATATTTCTATAAGCTTCAAGCGGGAAATCATGTAGAGACAAAGATAATGACCTTAATAAAATAAACATCAATTGATCAATAATAACAATAGTGGTTCAATATGAAAAAGATTCTTGCAATTGTATTGCTGATGCTGTTTTCCATTATAGCAGATGTGAAGGCTCAACTATCGCCTCAAAATGCAATAAAAGCGATGGGCAGAGGTATCAATATGGGCAATACCCTTGAATCGCCGACTGAAGGCTCTTGGGGAAATCCCGCTGCATCTGCGAGCAATTTTGATGACTATAAAAACGCTGGCTTTACCTGTGTACGTTTGCCGATTACATGGGACATGCATACAGACACTATTGCACCTTACACTATCAATCCGACATGGCTCAATCGAATCGAACAAATAGTCGATTGGGGATTAAGCCGCCACTTGATTATCATCATCAATGCTCATCATGACGGTTGGATAAAAAATGCATATACGGATAATCATAAGGCACGTTTTGATAGTCTATGGAGCCAAATAGCCTCAAGGTTCAAAAATAAATCAGACAGTTTACTCTTTGAGGTAATAAACGAACCCTACCCGTTATCACTTGCAAATGTGAACGATTTGAATGTCAGAACAATTCAAATAATGCGAAGAACCAATCCTACGAGAATTATATTGTTTTCAGGGAATATGTATTCGAATTCAACCGAGTTGATTGCCGCGGCAATTCCACAAGATACTTTTCTTATCGGATACTATCATTCCTATGACCCTTATCCTTTCGGACTCAATGGCACCGGCACGTATGGCACGGATGCCGATATCAAAACAACCACTCAAAAATTTGATCAAGTTACCGCCTGGGGTGCCACACATAAAATACCTGTAGTCTTAAGCGAGTTTGGGTATAATATTTTATGTGAATACAATTCCCGTATGTGTGCTTATGCTACAGTCGCCGATCAAGCGTTGGCTCACAATGTGGCATTCAATGTTTGGGAGGATGGTGGTAGTTTTCAATTTTACGACAGGATTGGACATACATGGAATGAAATAAAAGATATTTTGATTAATACCTACAAGGAATCACCTAATAAAATGAGAATAAATTATTATAAAGATACCTTAGTACAACTCAGGTGGAACAATAGGACTACCGACGTTGACAGTATTATTATCGAGCGAAGAATTAACAATAATGCTTTTACAACCATCGCAAAGGTATCGCCTGCAACATCCGAATTTATCGACACTACGGTAACAACCGGCAAACGATATTATTATTATCGCTTAAGAGCTAACCTGAAAGACTCTATTGAAGTACAATCGTATCCTGTAAGAACAATCAGTGCTACTACAACCCGTGGGCCTTTTACCGGAACGCCTATTGCAATACCGGGTACATTAGAAGTAGAAAATTTTGATACAGGAATAGAAGGCGTAGCCTATCACGATTCCGATTTTATCAACCTCGGCGGAGTATACAGGCTTGGCGTCGGTGTTGATATTTATCAGATAGGTGCTTTTTACTATATTGGGAATATGTCGCCAGGCGAATGGTTAGAATATTCCGTAAACGTTCAACAAGAAGGCGACTACACTATTTCAGCCAGTATGGGTGCTGTAACTGCCGGGGGAGAATTTACTCTGGAATTTCAAAATGGTACTACATCGCCTTTCATTGCTGCAGCAACTGGAAAATTATCTTCTTTTAAAAGTGTATCTAATACTTATCATATTTTAGCGGGTCAACAAATAATTCGTCTTCATATTACCCAAACACCGGAATTCTCTATTAATAGTCTTAAATTTTCTCTTATCACGGGGGTGGAAAAAGAAATAACTCCTATTGACTTCCAGCTTTCGGATAATTATCCCAATCCGTTTAATCCGGAAACAAATATTCAGTATACCTTGAAAATCACAGGGAAAGTTCGCCTATCAGTGCTGAATACATTGGGCCAAGAGGTCGCGATTCTCGTGAATAAAATTCAGAATAGCGGAACGCACGCGATTACATTCTCGGGTGAAGGATTAGCAAGTGGAATATATTTATACAAGCTGGAAACAAATCAAGGAACAATCACAAAAAAGATGGCATTGATTAAATAGGGCATTTGTCTTTTTGAAAAAAATATATTTAAATCAAATTCCTCAGAACACGAGGAATCATAAAATAAGGAACAAGGAATGAAAACAAGGTCACTGTTTTTTATTGCAGCAGCATTGTGTATGCTCGTTGTAAACGCATGGGGGCAACTTTATTGGAAAACAGATGGTACAACTGGCTCATGGACCGATGCTTTCTGGGGCAACGCAAGCGTGGGACCTTTTACTTCCAACTGGGTAAGTGGAAGTGATGTAGTATTTCAAGCAACTTCTGCATCGACGTTTGCTACAACGATAGTTGGCAATGTTACTGTTAATGACGGTGGCTACACCGTTACAGTTACACAATTGGGGACCCTCACAACATCATCAATTAGTACCATCTATGTAGGAACAGGTTCAACATTGACTTGGACTGGCCAAGCCATGGCAAGCTCTAATGGTTTCATAAAAAATGGAAGCGGGATATGGAATATTGGTTCAGTAACTTCATCCTATACTGGCGGATTTATATTGAACGCGGGTACTGTTATCGTCTCTGGGAATAATTCGCTTGGTACTGCGGCGCTCTCTATTAACAGTGGAACTATTCAATCATCTGGCTCTCGTACTTTTGCACCCACTAGTATTATTATTGGTGGTGATTTTATAATAACAGGAAGTGGAACTCCTACTTTTAGCGGCACTGTGGCTTTAGGTAGCGCTATACGAACCATTACTAATGATTATAACAGCAACAACAATGCTATTACTTTTAGTGGAATCATTTCAAATTCAAGTGGCGGTATTGGTTTTGCAGCTACCGCTGGTGCTGTAACATCAGGATCCACTATTGCAATTACTAATACTTCTAATAGTTATACAGGTACAACAAGCGTTACAGGAGGAGAAGTAACATTTCCCGCAGATGGTTGTTTCGG
>Ga0182017_10002323_pt1 | contig 14450 bp, 9 predicted proteins | sample 712E3DmetaG_FD_120492 | JGI IMG/M metagenome (GOLD analysis project Ga0182017, IMG submission 120492) | Permafrost microbial communities from Stordalen Mire, Sweden - 712E3D metaG | ecosystem: Environmental > Terrestrial > Soil > Wetlands > Permafrost | place: Sweden: Stordalen | collected... | reverse complement strand
GTGTTTTCCAGTTCCGCTACGATTTTGGCGCTCTGCGCTTTTTCGATGTTTTTAGAACGCAGTAAAAAACACAACGCGGTTCCGGCAGCGGGGACGATAATAGTCTCAGGAATGGCTGCGGCGGCAGTGGAGATAATAAAAATACCCGGAATACTGACCAGCGCGGCGGCTGCGGTGGTGATCAGACCGGCGGTAAAGCCAAAAACCCAGTCTGCGTAGACGATCGGGATTAAAAGGAGGAGCCGTCCGAAGCTGATTTGAATCGTTTCCCATTCGGTTCCGGCCAACCCCGAAACAATCGTATATTGCAGTAACCCAAAGGTGATAAAAAGGATTAATATGATCCAAAAATGAGGATTACGCAGAGTTTTCATAATTCCCCGGATTGAATTTTCAGGATATGTCTTCCAGGCTGAACCAGCCTTTCTTTAAACCGCAGACGATTGCTTCGGAACGGGAGCCAACCCCGATCTTATTGAAAATGCTGCGCATATGTGCCTGTACGGTGCGTAAACTGATATTCAGACTTTCAGCGATGTCTTTGTTGCTCTTGCCGCTGACCGCCAGTTTTAACACTTCCATCTCACGCTCGCTGAGCACATCAGATGGGGATTCGGCCTGGCGGGGGCTGACGGTTTTGCATCGGTCCATCAGCTTGCGCATGACAGTGGGATGCAGCACCGGTTCGCCCTGGTAGACCGCGCGGATGGCGCCGACTAACTCATCGCCGCTGACATCTTTCAGTAGATAACCGGCTGCTCCGATTTCAAGTAGGCTGAAGATATACTCATCGTAATCATATCCCGTTAAAACCAGAATCCTGGTGCCGGGGAGTGTTTCCTTGATCTTCTTGGTGGCTTCGATGCCGTTCATGCCGGGCATTGCCACGTCGATGATGACGACATCCGGTTTTAGTTTATTGACCAATTCCACGGCTTCCGCACCGTCGCTGGCCTCACCCACGACATTCATGTCGGATTCATGTTCCAGCAGCTGCCGGGTGCCCTGGCGCAGTATAACGTGGTCGTCAGCCAGTAAATTTCTTATTTTAGCCATAGTTTGTACCCGCCACTATTGTAACTCTTCACTCTGAACTTCACAAGTATTTGAAGAATTATCTCTCCTATGTATTAGGCAGAAATGCCTAGCGCAATATGCAGTTATAATTGCACAAATGATTACCGGATTAATGAAAAATGCAATCTGTTTTTGTATACAAACCGATGCAGCGTTCTTTATAATATGGTTCAATGAAGATAGGTTAAAAGGGAAACCACGGTTGGAGGTGTGCGATGAGCCGTGGGATTGTAGACCAGATTACGGAATTACTCAAAGACCCGGTTTCGCCGGCAGATCTGGCGAAGATCGAAAAAATTGTCCGGGAAGCTAAGAGGAAAGCACAGGCAACCGCGAAACAGGATTTCTGGGAAGGCAAAGCCACCTGCTGGGAAATGTGCAGTTGTCCGTCGTCATTACATCTGGAATGCCCTACCTTCAAAAATCGGCAATTCCCGTGCTGGGAAATCGAGGGTACATACTGTAAATTGGATGACTATGGCGCGACCGGACGGGACACCAATATCTGTCAGATCTGCAGTGTCTACAAGAAATATGGAAACAATGAACCGATAAAGATCAAGCTTTTTGGCCAGGGATTTAATCCGACCTTCGCGCAAAAAGCTAAGGAAAAAATTTCCAGGGTAGGTTAATGAAGACAAAAGTTCAACAGGTTGAAGAAGTAATCAAAAGCGGCGCCACCAAGGTAGAACTTGCCGAAATTAATCGTCTCATCAATCAATTTGAAACCGTGATCAAGCGTGACGTGACTGCTGTCGAAGTCGTCGAAATCGAAAAGGTCATCAAAGCAGACGGTGGTAAACTCTTCGCTGATCTGCAAAAGATTGTAGACGATAATAAAGGTAAGGCAGGGTCGTTGATTCGCGTGCTGCAGCAGGCACAGGGAAAGGTCGGGTATCTCCCGAAACCGGTAATCGCGGCGATTTCGCTCGATTTAAAGGTGCCTTTCAGCGAAGTCTACGGCGTGGCCAGTTTCTACCACTTTTTCTCGATGAAACCGAAGGGCAAATTTGTCCTGCAGGTTTGTCTGGGCACCAGTTGCTACGTCAAGGGCGGCGACAAGATCCTGGACAGGCTGAAGAAAGACTGGAATCTGGAACCGGGCGGGATCACGCCTGACGGACGGTTCTCGCTGGAAATTGTCCGGTGCCTCGGCGCCTGCGGTCTGTCTCCTGTCATGGCAGTAGGCACAGATATTCACGGTAGAGTTAAACCAGGTAAACTGAACGAAATTCTGGATTCATACAACTAGGTGAAAGCAATGATAAAACAATTAAAATCGGCAGCCGAATTACAGAAATTATACGAGTCAGCCAAAGCGAAACAGGCCGCGCTCGAATCCAAGACTCAGGTGAAAGTACACCTGGGCAGTTGCGGGGTCGCTTCCGGCGCGGACAAAGTCCTGGAGGCTTTCAACAAAGAGCTGGAAATTTCGAAACTACACGAAACAACCCGCGGTGAAAAAGCCGGGCAATTAAAGAACGTCGTCATTGAAAAAGCCGCCTGTATCGGTCTCTGCGGTGTGGAACCGACGGTAACTGTACTGGTTCCCGGACAGGAAAAGGTGATCTACTTCAGTGTCGACGGTGAAAAAGTAAAACGGATCATCAAAGAACACCTGCAGCAGGGAAAGCCGATCAAGGAATGGATGCTGGATCTGAAAGCGCCCCGAATGGCGATGCAGGAAACAAGAGTTTTACATAATCAAGACCTCGACCCCATGGAAATCGAGCAGTATATCTCGCGCGGCGGATATCTTGGGTTAGCCAGGGCGCTGACGCAGATGAAGCCTGAAGAAGTACTGGAAGAGGTAAAAAAGGCTAACCTGCGCGGACGCGGCGGCGCCGGTTTTGCGACCGCGACCAAATGGGGTTTTGTCCGCAATGCCGTCAGCGATGTGAAATATATTGTCTGCAACGGTGATGAGGGCGACCCCGGTGCTTACATGAACAGAGCGGAACTGGAAGGTAATCCCCATGCCGTTTTGGAAGGGATGGCGATCGGCGCTTATGCTATCGGTAACGTGAAAGAAGGATTTGCATATATCCGCGCCGAATATCCGCTGGCGATCGAAACCTTAAATCATGCGCTAGAAGAAGCTCGAGCCTACGGCTTGTTCGGTAAAGATATCCTGGGAACAGGGTTTGACTTTAACATCGATATCTTCCCCGGCGCAGGCGCTTTTGTCTGCGGTGAAGAAACAGCTTTACTGATCTCCATCGAAGGTAAACGCGGTAATCCCCACCAGAGACCGCCATTTCCGGCGAATGTCGGCGGCGGACTGTTCGGTAAACCCACCACAATTAATAATGTCGAGACGTGGTCGGATGTGCCGACGATTATTCTGAATGGCGCTGATTGGTTCACCGGTGTCGGCAGTGAAAAGAGTAAAGGCACCAAGACATTGTGTCTTGTCGGTAAGATCAATAACCCAGGCCTGGTAGAAGTGCCGCTGGGCACGACGCTGGGCAAGCTCATCTTCGATATCGGCGGCGGGATCCCCAACGGCAAGAAATTTAAAGGCGCTTTGCTCGGCGGGCCTTCGGGCGGCGTCATCCCGATCGAAGCGATCAATACTCCGATCGATTACGAATCCGTCCCGGCGCAGGGTGCGATCATGGGCTCCGGCGGCGTGGTCGTCATGGATGAAAATAACTGCATGATCGATATCGTGAAAAACAGCTTCCTGCAGTTTACCAGCGAGGAATCATGCGGTAAATGTACACCGTGCCGCGCCGGTATCCCGCAAATGCTAGTGGTACTGGACAAGATCAGCCGCGGTGAAGCGATCATGGAAGACCTCGATGGATTGAATTCACTGGCGGACATGATCACCTCGTGTTCTTTATGCGGTTTAGGCCAGACCAGTCCTAACCCTGTTATCAGCACATTACGTCATTACCGGGCCGAATACGAAGCCCATATTATCGATAAACATTGTCCTGCGGCAGTCTGCCGCGCTTTGTTCAAATCACCGTGTCAGCATACCTGTCCGGTGGAACTGGATATCCCCGGTTACGCGGCCCTGATCAAAGAGGGCAAATTCATGGAAGCCTACGCGCTGATCAAACAGCGTAATCCCTTACCGGCAATCTGCGGCCGGGTCTGTCATCATCCTTGCGAAGGGAAATGCAACCGCGGTCAGATCGATGAGCCGGTAGCTATCCGCGACCTGAAACGGTTTGCCGCTGATTACGTATACGAAACAGGCGCGAAGATCAAACAAAAAACCGCACCTGCCAAAACAGAAAAAGTTGCCATCATCGGCGCAGGGCCGGCCGGTTTAGCGGCGGCCTCCGATCTGGCGATGGACGGTTATCCGGTGACGATTTTCGAAGCGCTGCCGGTAGCCGGCGGTATGCTCGCGGTGGGTATTCCTGAATATCGCTTGCCGAAAGATATCCTGCAGAAAGAAATCGATGAGATAAAAGAACTTGGCGTCGAGATCAAACTGAATACCCCTGTGAAAGATGCTGGCGCGTTTTTGAAAGACGGTTACAAGGCAGTCTTCATCGCTTCCGGCGCCCACCTGGGGATGAAGATGAATATCCCGGGCGAGGAATTACCCGGTGTTTATGACGCCATTGAATTTTTACGCAAAGTTTCGCTGGGTGATAATGTCAATATTGGAAAGCGCGTCGCCGTTGTCGGCGGCGGTAACTCCGCGGTTGACTCCGCGCGGGTTGCGGTACGCAAAGGCGCTGAGGTTCATTTGATCTACCGCCGCGAACGTGCTGATATGCCCGCCATGATTGAAGAAGTCAAAGCCGCAGAAGAAGAGGGTGTAATTTTCCACTTCCTCACTAATCCTTTAAAGATCACCGCTAAAGGTGATGCCAAAATGCTATCGCTGACCCGTATGGATCTGGGTGATTACGACCGCTCCGGCCGCAAGGTAGCCAAGCCCATCGCCGGTTCTGAATTTGATATTGAAGTAGATACGATCATCGAAGCCATCGGACAAAGACCTGATACTTCGTTCATCGGTAATGACGGTGTGGCTGTGAAGGATAATGTCATCGTCGCCGACTTCCGCACGCTGGCTACCGGTCATCCCGGTATCTTTGCCGGCGGTGACGCGGTGTTAGGACCGCGTACCGTGATCGAAGCAATTGCACATGGACAACGGGCGGCTTCTTCCATCAGACGTTACCTCCGCGGTAATCCGCTCGGCCCACGCGTGGAAAGGCCTGCCTACGAGGCAATCCCTACGCCACAGGTACCACCTACCGATGAGGAAACGAAGGAAAGAGCCCGTATCAATGAAAATGAATTACCTTTGAAGAAGAGAAAAACCTCGTTCAAAGAAGTTGCCTTAGCTTATACGCCGGAGCAGGCCCAGAAAGAAGCCTCCCGGTGTTTACGATGCGACCTGGATATCGGAGGATAAACTTATGCAAGAAATAACTCTGACCATTAACGGTCAGTCCGTTAAAGGTAAAAACGGAGATACCTTATTGGATATCTGCCGGGCGAATAATATTGATGTGCCTACTCTCTGTCATTTACAGGGTTTGACAGATGTCGGCGCCTGCCGTCTGTGCGTGGTGGAAATCCAGAGTGAGAAAAAACCTATTCCCGCCTGTAATTATCCGGCCCGTGACGGACTGGTTGTAAAAACAAGCACACCGCAAATCGAAAGATACCGCAAGCAGGTCATTGAGTTGATGTTTGCAGAGAGGAACCATTTCTGTATGTTCTGTGAGCAGAGCGGCGATTGCGAATTACAGAAAATGGCCTATCGTTTCCAGATGGATAACGTCAGGTATCAGAGCCTCTTCCCGAAATTACCTAACGATACATTGAGCGAATTCATGGTAATCGACCATAACCGCTGCATTCTGTGCGGACGCTGCGTACGCGCCTGTAAAGAAGTGGCTGCCGTACGCACTCTAGATTTTGGCGGACGCGGCGGCGAGACGATGATCGCGGCGGATATCAATCAGCCGTTGGGCGCATCTTCCTGCACCACCTGCGGTTCCTGTTTACAGGCTTGTCCTACCGGCGCTATCGTCAATAAAGCCAATATTTTCAGAGGCAAGGCGGTGGATTGCCAGACCGCGAATGCAATATGCCAGGGTTGTGATATCGGTTGCGAGATAAAAGTATCGATCAAAGACGGCAACCTGGTACGAATTGAAACACCAGACCGAACCGGTCCGCGCGGCGCGCTGTGCCGCATCGGGCGGTTCGAACAGATAAATGAATCACGCGTCCGTATTAAATACCCGATGATGCGTAATGGAAAAGGCCAACTGGTGGAATGTACATTGGATGAAGCACTGGCAGCTGCCGCGAAAAAATTCGCAGAACTGGGCAACAGTTGCGGCGGTCTCACCACTACCCGCGTGCCGAATGAAACAATCGACATGTTCCAGAAACTGATCACCGGTACACAAAAAAGTAAAGCAATCGATACTCTGGACGGTAAAGAATACCGGCTGATTTCATCGGGCATCCGCCAATATACCAATGGCGGCGCAATGCCGGAAGTCGACCCGGATATCGAAGGTATTTTAAAAGCAGACTGCATCCTGGTGGTCGGCGCGGACGTCGACCGTACGAATCCGGTCATGGGCAACTTGATCCGCCGTGCGGTAAATATGAACCACGCTCAACTCATTAACGTCGACGCGAACAAAGATTTACTACCTCTGTGGTCCGATATGTGGCTGAAACCGGCCGCCGGCACCGAACGCGTCTTGATTAACGGCCTGGCCAAACTGGTCATCAACAACAGTAAATCGCTGGCCGAATTAAAGCCCGAACTGTTGCGGGTGCTCAGCCTGTATCAATCCGATAAAGTCAGCGAAAAAACCGGTGTCACCGAGCAACAATTGACGGCAGCCGCGAAGATACTCAGTGGAACCAAAAATTGCTATGTTGTTTTCGGTGATAACCTGACAGCCCAAAACGATACCGATCTGGTTACCGCTTTGCTTAATCTTACCTATCTGGTACAGAAGGGCATTGGCGACAAATTGAATTTGATTTTCCTGAAACCCGGCATCAACAGCCAGGGCGTCTGGGATACCGGCATCGCCAATAAAGATATCAAAACACAGCAGCCGCGCGGGCTTTATCTATTGTTAAGCGATGATAACGTCGATAAAGAATGGCTGACATGGTTGAAAGGAATCGATTACCTGGTAGTGCAGGCCGGTTACCATTCTCCAGTAGTGGATGAATTGGCCGACGTGGTACTGCCGTCCCGTATCTGGGACGAGCGCGGCGGCTCATACATTACCGCCGGCAAACGCGCGCTAAAATCGAATCCGGTCATGCAGAGATATGGATTATTACCCGATGAAGAAATTTTACAGCGGCTGATACAAAAAATTAATGTCATGCCGAGTCGGAGTTAGAGGTGCAATAATGGCAAAGGTTAAAGTTGCTACAGCCTGGCTGGATAGTTGTTCCGGCTGTCATATGTCTTTCCTTGATCTGGATGAAGCCCTGATCGGTCTGGCAGACAAATTGGAGTTCGGAGAAAGCCCGATCACAGATTTCAAGAAGTTTACTCCCTGTGATGTCGGCATCCTGGAAGGCTCCATCAGCAATAAGCACGATGAGGAAGTGGCCAGGGACCTGCGGGCGAATTGCAAGATCCTGATGGTTCTGGGCGATTGCGCCTGCTTCGGCGGAATTAACAATATGCGCAACCTCTTCAATACGGATGATGTGATTGCCCGGTATTACTCCACCGAGAGCACCGCGCAAAACAGCGCCGCACCTCATTCCAAAGAGCTGCCGGCATTGGTCAAAGTACGACCGGTCAATCAGGTCGTTAAAGTGGATTGTTATGTCCCGGGCTGTGCACCAAAACCCAGCGCAATTCTTTATGCTTTATCCGAACTTCTCGACGGCAGAATCCCCGTGTTGCCCGGCGAGATCATGCGGTTTGATTAATACTGAATAATCATTACAAAAGTGAGAAAATATGGCTAATAAAATTGTTATCGAACCGGTCAGCAGGGTAGAAGGTCACGGCAAAGTAACCGTTTATCTGAACGACCAGGGCAATGCGGATAAATCCTATTTACATATCACACAGGTAAGGGGTTTCGAAAAATTCTGTGAAGGCCGCCTGTATAATGAAATGCTGGCCATTACCCCGCGTATTTGTGGTATTTGTCCGGTCAGCCACCATCTGGCAGCTGCCAAAGCCTGCGATGAGATCATCGGTGTGCAATTAACGCCCACCGCCACGATGCTGCGGCGGTTATTGCATAATGCCCAATTCCTGCAATCGCATGCGCTCCATTTCTTCTACCTGGCCAGCCCGGACTTGCTTTTCGGCATGGAGTCCGACCCCGCGATGCGCAATATTATCGGGGTGATTACACAACAGCCGGAACTGGCCAAGAAGGGTGTGTTCCTGCGTTCCTTCGGCCAGAAGATCATCGAATACCTCGGGGAAAAAAGAGTGCATCCCAACGCGGCGATTCCAGGCGGTATGAACAAAGTCCTTTCTCAGGCTGAGCGTCAGCTGATTCTGTCGCAGATCGACCAGGCTATCGCCGATTCGCAATTAGCCGTGAATATTGTTAAAGATTACATTACCAAAAATAAAGCGCTGGCAGACAGCTTCGCCAATTTCGACAGCAGTTATCTGGGTCTGGTAGACAATAATAACAACGTAGAAATTTACGATGGTAAACTCCGTTTGAAAGACAAGAACGGGGTGGTATTAGAGGATAAATTCGCACCGAAAGATTATCTGAAATACATCGAAGAGAAAGTGGAAGACTGGTCTTACCTGAAATTCCCTTATTACAAAAAAGCCGGTTATCCTGCCGGTATGTACCGCGTGGGTCCGCTCGGACGTTTCAATGCTGCCGAAGGGCATGCTACCCCGCTGGCCAACAAGGAATTCCAGGAAGCCCGCAAGCTGACGAAGAACGGTGTTCTGAGCGGATCGTTGTACTATCATCTGGCGCGGATGATCGAAATGCTTAATGCCGCCGAAACAATCAAAGCCCTACTGCAGAACGACCAGATCTGCGGTAACGATATCTGGGTGAACGGCAGCGTCACTAATGAAGAGGGTGTTGGTGTCATCGAGGCACCGCGTGGCACCTTAATCCATCATTATAAAGTGGACAAATCCGGGCAGATCAAACAGGTGAATCTGATCGTTTCCACCGGCCATAATAACCTGGCGATGAATAAAGCCGTGTTTGACGTGGCCAGTCAATATATCAAGGGCGGGAACGTAACCGAGGGCATCCTCAATCGCATTGAGGTTGCCATCCGCTGTTATGATCCCTGCTTCTCCTGTTCCACACATGCCCTCGGGCATATGCCGCTGGAATTGACAGTACATGAAGCAGACGGGACTGTCAGAGAATTACTGAGGCAGTAGTGAAAACCCTGGTGCTGGGGATCGGTAATGAGATCCTGGGTGATGACGGAGTCGGTATCCACATCGCGCGGGAAGTGGCTAAATATCTCAACGCCGGTGATGTTACAGTCGAAGAAACAGGCGCCGCCGGATTGAGTTTACTGGAACGGATTAAAGGCTATCAACGGTTGATCATCGCCGACGCAATATTGACGGATAATACCGAGGCAGGTAAAATCCACCGCTTGACGCTCAAAGACCTGGCTAAAATAAACGATTCTATTACTCCTCACGAAGCTGCTTTACGCACGACGCTGGAAATCGGTAACAGTTTGTTTCCCGGCGAAATGCCGCACGATGTTGTAGTATTTGCGGTGCAGACTCATAACGTCGACCATGTCACCGGAAAAATGAGCAGAGCCGTGAAAGCCGCTGTGCCGGAAGTAGTAAAGATGATAATGGTTGAGATTACAGGATAACTTTTTAAAAATCCTTTATATACCCGGAATAAAAAAGGAATAAAAATAGTGACTAAGAAAATACAAACATCCCGTTCGTTAGCGCTTTGGATATTATTTTTATTATTGTTGGTAATTGGTATAAGTGGGATGATCAGCGGTCCGATGTTGTTTTTATCTCCTGAGGGAGCGTTAATGAAGTTGTCGGTCGATGTGTTGAAAGGAACGCCTTTTACGAATTTCGTAATCCCCGGTCTGGTGCTATTTTTGTTCATCGGGGCCTTTCCAATCATGGTTGGCTACGGTCTTTTACGGCAGCCATCGTGGCGCTGGGCGGAGGCGATCAATATCTGCAAGAAATATCACTGGTCGTGGACAGCTGCATGGGCTGCCGGTGTAATCATGTTAATCTGGATAGTTGTGGAAACCGCGTTGCTTGGTTATATCAGCTTTTTGCAGCCTGTTATTTTGCTCTGGGGCATCGCGATTATTACTTTGACTCTACTGCCCGGGATACGACGCTATTATCTTTCGCCCGCATAAATGCAAGGATAGAATAGACCTGGGTTTTTACTTATTATTTGACAGTTAATAAATCTATAAAGAAAGAGAGGCTGCGATATTTTATCAGCCTCTCTTTCTATTATCTGAAATTATATTTTAATGGCCTGAAGATGTCTTCAGCTTTTGGTCGATCCAGAAGCGGGCGCCGTAGAAGCCGAGCAATTGCGGTCCGTTGGTGCCGCCCCAGAATGCATTGTTTTGCCCCGTGTAACCCTTCAACCACGGCTGCGTGAGTTCAAAGAGATAAGGCTGTAATAATGATATTACATAATGCTGCCGGGCGACTCGTTCGTTGGCATCTTTTAACGCTTGCTTGATTACATCTACATTAGTGGCAGCGAGGGCTTTCGGCGCGAAAGTATCATAAACCGGGTCGGTGACCATATTGTAATTCGCTGTGTATCCGGTCAGGTACCGGTTAAGTTGGCGCATCGGTTCATACGTGAAACCAAGGTCGCCGGAGGAAGGGAAGGCCATTTGATCATATTTTTTACTGTTTCTGACAACTGCGATCCATGATGGCGAGTCCATCGTCTGGATAGTCATGTCAATGCCCACTGCGGAAAAGTAAGATTTGACGATCTGTAACAGGTCCGGGTCGGCGGCAGCATCGGCGATGATGGTAGTTTTAAATCCGCTGGGGAATCCCGCCGTAGCGAGCAGTTGCTTGGCTGCTGTCGGATTGTACGTATACTGATCCTTTAAGTCCTGCGGCCAGTCTTCATAAGGGAAGCCGTACCCTCCCTTCATGTACCGGGACGTCATTGAAGCAGGTACCGGTTCAGCCGTCCCCTGGTAATAAGACTTTGCGATGTCCGGGAGGTTTATTGCCATTTGCATTGCCTGGCGGACTCTGATATCGGTGAATGGAGCCGCATCGTTTCTGGGATCGACGGTCGAAGCCTGTCCCAGCGGTATGCCGAGCTGCACGATTTCCGGATTGGTTTTTTGAATCGATTGCGCATTGGCAAACGAAATCTGGCTCATCACGTCAATTTTACCGGTGCGCATTGCCGCCATCGCGGTCGCGTTATCAGGCATGATGAGGATTTTCAGCTGGTCGACGTACGGCAACTTGTTCTGCGGATAGCGTTCATCATAGCCCCAGTAATTCGGGTTTTTCACTAATGTTGCCGAACTGCCGGAAACGAAATCTTTCAGGATAAACGGTCCGGTGCCGATTGCATGATGCCAGTCGGAAACATCTCCCCACAGCTTAATAGCCTCGGAGTTCTCCATAAACTGGTCGGAACTGGAAGTCTGCATGTTTTCCATGATGGCTTCGGGGTTTGTTGTGTTCCAGACAAAAACGACGGTATATTTATCGGTGGCGGTTATCGATTTCAGGTTTTTAAAAATAGAAGCGGACGAGGCAAATGTACTGGGTTTAGTGAAACCGCCGCCGAGTCCATACATCCGGTCGTAGTGAAATACTATGTCATCCGCGATAAATTCGCGGCCGTTAGCCGGATATATATCCTGCCAGTGGATTCCCGGGCGCAGGTGGATAACATATGTGCCCGGATCAGTAATTTCCCAGGTTGCGGCTACATTGCCTTTGACAAAATTATTCGGCCTGAAGCCGATCCTGTAATCAAACACCGCAGGATCCAGTGTCCAGTCATCACAATGGATTTTCTCCATAAAAGCGGCGTTGATGCTCATTCCTGCCCCGGGGTAAGAGTCATAATTTACAACATCCCTGTCCAACCTGAGGGTAATTGTGCCGCCGTACTGCGGTGTACCCAGTTTAGTCCACCAGTTGCCTGCTGTGGTAGTGGCAGGAGTGGTTGTTGCAGAGGTGGTAGTGGTTGTACGGGTCGTAATAGTTTGTGAAGCTGTAGAAGCAGCCGTGGTTTGTACTGCGGTAGATGTGGATGTAGAGGTCGATGTTGAAGTCGTGCAGGAGGCAAGTAACATTGCCGTTACTGTCAGGAGGCCGAAACTGAACCAGAAAAGTTTGTTCTTCATTTCCTTTCTCCTCTTTTATTTACGGCGGGACTTAGCCCGCATTGTACCAGCACTCGAAATTATTGTCAATGCGAAGTAGTGGGCATGGAAAGTAGCCATCAGCGTTCAGCTTTCAGCTTTCAGTGGTGAGCGACGAGTTAAGAGTGAGGAGTAAAATAAATGGCGATGCAAGAAAGGAGTCTAAAAAATGAATGAATCGATATCGTTAGCTTAGTAAAGAAGGAAATATGTTGGAATTTCTTTTTACTCTATTCAGGCTTTGTATCTTGAATTTGTTTAGCAACTAATGAATTCGATATTAGTGCTTTTTTGATTGTTGATTATTGTTTCTTGAATATTCTTCTTCAGTGTCCCATTTTTCTTTTCATTTCCTGATCGATCCAGAAGCGGGCGGGGTAGAAGAAGATCATCGGGGGGCCGCCGGAGGCCGCAGAAACGGCGAAAAGCTGGCCGTTGTAGCCTTTTAGCCACGGCTGGCAGAGGGCGTACTGCAAAGGCTGCACCAGGGAAATGGCGAGATGCTGCCGCGCTACGTATTCATTGGCTTTTCTGATTACTTTTTTAATGTCGTTGATATTGGTGGCAGCCATTGCGCGCGGCAGAAAAGCGTCAAAAACCGGATCGTTCACCATCATGTAATTTGGGGCGGAACCGGTACGAAACCGCTCTAACTGCCTGATCGGCTCGGTAGCCAGCCCCAGTGAGGACGCAGAGCGTTGTACGAGCTGGTCCTGCTTGCGGCCGGTCATCACAAAAGGCACAAATTCGGCGGTGGACAGCGGACGGATTTCCATCTCAATTCCCACCGCTCTAAAATAGGACTGTACGATTTCCAGCAATTTGATGTCGATCGTAGCCTCGATGACGATATTTGTTTTAAAACCGTCCGGATATCCGGCCTCGGCCAGCAGCTGTTTGGCTGCGGTAGGATTATAGGCATATTCGTCCTTGAGGTCTTGCGGCCAATCTTCGTACGGCAATCCCCAGCCTGTTATGTCTCTGGAGGTCAGCGCGCTGGGATAAGGTACCGCCGAGCCGCCGAAATATGTCCGGGCAATAGTAGGCAGGTCGATGGCCATCTGCAATGCTTTCCGTACTCTGATATCGTTAAACGGCGGTCGGTCATGGCGCGGGTCTATGGAAGGAGTATTGGGAGAGGGCATCATGATCTGCACGATTTCCGGGTTCGTGTTACGGATTTCTTGCGCTAGTGAAAAAGGAACCTGATCGATGGCGTCCAGCTTCCCGGCGCGCAGCGCAGCCAGTGCATCAGCTTCGTTTGGTATTACCATGATTTTGAGGCTGTCTGCATAGGGAAGTTGATTCTGCGGATAACGTTCGTCGTGTCCCCAATAATTGGGATTCCTGATTAGTGTTGCCGCCACGCCGGGCTCAAAATTCTGTAAAATAAAAGGACCGGTGCCGATCGCATGATGCCAATCGTTAACATCTCCCCACTGTTTGACGGCCTTCGGGCTCTCCAGGCATTGCGAGGAAACAGGCGCTTGCAGGGTCTCCATAATAAATTCCGGATTACGGGTTTTCCACTTGAATACAACTGTGTATCTATCGATAGCCGTAACCGAAATCAGGTCTTTAAAAGAACTGACCGAGGCATGATAAGGTGAAGCTTTTGCGAAGCCGCTGCCCAGACCGAACAGCCGGTGATAATGAAAAGCGACGTCTTCTGCCGTTAACTCGCGTCCGTTGGCCGGGGATATATCCTGCCAGTGGATACCCTTGCGCAGATGAATGACATAGGTGTTCGGGTCGGTGAATTCAAAGCTTTCCGCCAGGTGGCCTTTTACAAATTCGCTGGGACGGAAGTGCGTGGTATAGCGGTAGACCGTCGAGTCCAGCGTCCAGTCGTCGGCGTGCAGGCGCTCCATCCACGCCGAATTGATATTGGGCAGCATTTCAAAATTATAAGGATCGAAATTAGCGATATCACGGTTGATACGCAGGACAATTTCGCCGCCGTATTGCGGCGTACCGAGTTGCTCCCACCATTTTTGGACTTCTTTAGCCAAGTTTCT
>Ga0182017_10002322_pt1 | contig 14450 bp, 15 predicted proteins | sample 712E3DmetaG_FD_120492 | JGI IMG/M metagenome (GOLD analysis project Ga0182017, IMG submission 120492) | Permafrost microbial communities from Stordalen Mire, Sweden - 712E3D metaG | ecosystem: Environmental > Terrestrial > Soil > Wetlands > Permafrost | place: Sweden: Stordalen | collected... | reverse complement strand
GCTTACCATCGATCCGACAGGCTCTCCGCACAGCACACGTTTGAAGTTCCCGGGAACATTCATATCAAACACGATGAGCGGCAAATTGTTTTCTTTCGAAAGCGTAATAGCCGTCATGTCCATGATACGAAGATTTTTTGTCATTACATCGCTGTACGAAATTTTTTCAAACCGCAGCGCTTTCGAATTTTTTTCAGGATCGGAATCGTAAATGCCGTCTACGCGGGTTCCTTTCAGAATGACTGCCGCTCCGATTTCGATGGCACGGAGCACCGCTGCAGTATCGGTGGTAAAATAAGGATTACCCGTTCCTGCCGCGAAGATCACGACGCGTCCTTTTTCCAGATGCCGTACGGCACGGCGGCGGATGAATGGTTCGGCAATCCGTTCCATATTAATAGCCGTCAGGCAGCGTGTTTTCAAGTCCTCATGCTCCAGTGCGTTCTGGAGTGCAAGCGCATTGATGACTGTTGCGAGCATTCCCATGTGGTCGCCGGTCACTTTATCGATACCGTCGGTTGAATTTTCAATGCCGCGGTAAATATTTCCGCCTCCGATCACGATGCCGATTTCGGCGCCAAGCCTCTGTGCCGAGCCGATCTCCTGGGCATATCTTTTGAGCACTTTCGAATCAATACCGTATTCAAGGCTGCCCATCAAAGCTTCACCGCTCAATTTCAGAAGAACACGTTTGAACTTGAGTCCGTTCATTTCCTTACCCTCATAAAAAATCCCGAATCGTATCGGGATTTTGTTCTTCAAAATATTTATTCACCAAGCTGATATCGGACATAACGCTTGATGGTGATTTTTTCACCGACGCGGCCGATTTCTTCGTCGATAATATCCTTGATCGTTTTTCCGGAATCCTTAATAAAGCTCTGCTCCATCAGGACAAATTCCTGATAAAATTTATCGAGCCGTCCTTGAGCGATTTTATCGGCAATCTCAGCCGGCTTGCCTTCGTTCTTCGCCTGTTCACGGTAAATTTCAAGTTCCTTGTCGATAGTCGCTTGCGTAATATTTTCCCGCAGAATATACTGCGGATTCATCGCCGCTGCCTGCATGGCAATATCGTGTGCCAGCTGCTTAAAACCCGGTGTCTTTGCGACAAAATCCGTCTCGCAGTTTAATTCTATCATCACACCGATGCGTCCGCCTGCATGTATGTACGCTTCGACAACGCCCTGGTTCGTTTCTCTATCGGCGCGTTTTGCGGCTGTCGCCGCTCCTTTTTTGCGCAGGTGGTCGATGGCGGCTTCCATATCGCCGTTTGCCGCTTCTAATGCGCGCTTGCAATCCATCATACCGGCGCCGGTTTTATCGCGTAATTTTTTTACTAAATCGCTTGTAATCTCAGCCATGTTACTCTCTTACCTTCCTTTGTTCGACTGCTCCTGATTTTTCCGCAGCAACAGCAGCCTGAGCAGCCTTCTCTTCAGCCTCTGCGGCTTTTTTTGCCGAAGCGCGTTCGTTGCCGTTGAGAACCGCGTTGCACATTGCATTGGCAATCAACTGAATTGATTTCAATGCATCGTCGTTTGCAGGAATCGGATGATCGATCGGATCGGGATCCGTATTCGTGTCGACAATAGCTACGACCGGAATACCGAGACGCTTCGCTTCTTTGACAGCTATCGCTTCTTTTTTAATATCGACGACAAAGATAACGCCGGGCATCCGTGACATTTCCACGACGCCGGAGAGCACTTCCTGAAGTTTATCGCGTTCACGGCTCAAGAACAGGCGCTCTTTCTTCGTAATATTTTCGAATGTGCCGTCGGTTTCCATTTTTTCAATATTCGTCAAATGCTTGACGCTCTTGCGGATCGTAGCGAAGTTAGTCAGCATACCGCCGAGCCAGCGTTCGGTCACATAAAAAGCGTTGCAGCGGAGAGCCGCTTCTTTTACGACATCTTGCGCCTGAGTTTTGGTGCCGACGAATAAAGGCCTTTTTCCTTCCGCAACAATGCTGGAAACCGCATTGTATGCTGCGTCGATCGATTCCTGTGTTTTCTTTAAATCGATGATGTGAATTCCATTGCGCTCCATAAAAATATAGGGCTTCATTTTGGGATTCCATCGGCGGGTCAGGTGACCGAAGTGCGCTCCTGCTTCGAGAAGTGCATTAATTTCTACTTGAGGCATTGAATATTTCCTTTCAGTTATTCTTCTATTCCCGTCATCTCCTGCCGGAATCACGCAATCGATAGAAGCGCTCGCACGACACTGCCGGTCGGATCGGAGAATATGCTTGATAAAATATCACCGTTCCGCCGGAAGCGGAACGGGATGTGATAAAAAAATTAACGTTTGGAGAACTGGAACCGTTTGCGGGCTTTTTTCTGTCCGTATTTTTTCCGTTCCACCATACGCGGGTCACGCGTCAACAAGCCGGCATTGCGCAGTACCGTGCGCAGATCTTCATCCAGCGCAACGAGAGAGCGGGCAATGCCCAGACTCACGGCTCCGGCTTGACCGGTCGTTCCGCCGCCGAGAACGCGGATAGCGGCATCATAGCGGCCGAGTGTTTCCGTCACCTCAAACGGTTTCAGAACCTCGCTGCGCAGGATCGCCAGTGGAAAATAATTTTCTAATTCTCGATTATTGATCGTCACTTTGCCGGAACCATCCGAGAGTTTGACACGGGCGACGGCATTCTTGCGGCGGCCAACGGTTATGGGTATCTGCATAGACTTACTTCACCTTTATTCAGAAAGACATGGTTTCAGGTTGTTGCGCTGCATGCGGATGCGATGCGCCGCGGTATACTTTTAATTTCATTCCAATTCTGCGTCCGAGCCGGTTATGCGGAAGCATGCCTTTGACGGCATGTTCAATGACGAATTCAGGCTTCGTCTTTATCAATTCTTTGAACGCCTCGAAGCGGGCGCCGCCCGGATAGCCGGTATTGTGATACAATTCTTTTTTCTCCGTGCGCTTGCCGGTAAGTTCGACTTTTTCCGCATTAATCACCACAACAAAATCGCCAACGTCGGCATTTGTCGTAAAAATCGGTTTGTGTTTGCCTCGCAGAATATGTGCAACATGCGAAGCAATGCGGCCTAATGTTTGTCCGGAGGCATCGACCAGATACCATTTCTGTACCGTATCCGACGTTTTAAAGAACCGTGTTTTTGGCGATGTTTCCACTTGCTTTTCTCCTCACTCTCGTTAATTCAAAACTTCCATTTTCTTTATTTACATCCGCGTGCGTCATCGGTCTCGAATCTGCAGGATTTAAGATCGTGCACCCAGCAGGACTCGAACCTGCAACCCACTGATTAAGAGTCAGTTGCTCTACCAATTGAGCCATGGGTGCAGAACTGACACTTACTTGCCGGTCGGAACAGGCATCGCCGGAGCCTGCTGTGCAGGCGGCAGAGACGCTGCCGCTGGTGCGGACTGAATGATGCTCTCTCGCTGCTTCTCGCCGCGCGGAAGAAGCCAGAGGTTAATCAGCAATGCCAGCACCAAAAAAATTCCCGCAAGCCATTGCGTTGCTTTCGTTAAAAAATCCGATGTACGGCGAACTCCGAAAACAGCTCCGATATTCGATCCGCCGAAACTTCCGGCTAATCCGTTTCCTTTGCTCGATTGCATTAAAATTACAATTATCAACAGGATGGAAACGACTAATTCTATAAACAGTGCTAAGGTGTACATAGTTTATCCTTCTTCACGAAAAAAATCCCCACACAAGTGGGGCAGACATATTATAATAAAGAAATTTGCTCTAAAACGCAATAAAAACTTCCGAGAAAAATGATTCCGATTGCGGTGACACCGGAATAACCCATGGCGATATGCCTGCATTTTATTCCATCAAGCAAGATCGAACGCGATTACAGGATGACGCCGAGAAACGAGCAGAGCGCGGCTGCGAGTAAAATCCGGTCACACCGGCCCGTTTCCCTTTGAAATATCCTTGAATTTTGCTTCTTGCACATCCGAATAATCCTCTTTCGGCTTTGCATCTGTTTTCTGCCATTTCGGAGGGATTTTGCCGTCAGGCGGCCGGGATCGCCGGATCAATCCCAGTCCTACGAGAAGCCCCCGTGCGATGGTAAGAACGATATACGCGATAAGAAACGTAAACACCAATCTCAGAAAACCGAATATCACGTCCGCCTCACAAAAGGATTATAATATTCAATCGGCGCTTTGTTGGGCCGGAGAATCTGCTGCAATAAATCCTCAAAATGTTCCGGATTGTTTACAAAGTCGATATCCGTTGCTTTGACAATCAGAAGCGGCGCCGATTTATACCTGAAAAAGAAGTAATTATATGCTTCGTTAAGCTCACGGATATATGTTTCCGACATGTTGCGCTCCATAACCCGGTCCCGCTTTTCTATGTTTTCCATCAAGCGATCGACACTCGACTGCAGATAAATAACAAGGTCCGGCTGCGGGACTTTATGCTCGATCGTCGCCAAAAGATTTTCATAGAGCTTCAACTCATCATCGCGCATTGTGAGATAAGCAAAAATTTTATCTTTTTCAAAAATATAATCGGAGATGACATGGGAATGGAAAAGATCGGCCTGAAAAAGTTCCTGCTGCTGTTTGTACCTGCTCAGAAGAAAAAATATCTGTGTTTGAAATGCATAATGCTCCGGATCTTCATAAAACTTGGCAAGAAAAGGGTTCTCGTCAAACTTTTCAAGCACAAGGCGCGCCCCAAGCCGTTGCGCTACCATGTTCGCCAGCGATGTCTTTCCCGCTCCGATGACACCTTCGATGGCGATATACCGGATATCCGCGGGAATTTGCAAGTCGTTTTCTTTTTGCTGCATACGATTCTATCACTCTTTCCGGTGTACTGCCGATGCATCCGGACAGTTCTTGAGTAAAGCCGCAACGGTCTGATGTTCCCGCGGATCTATGAAGTCCGCCGCAATCTCGGACAACGGCTGCAAAACGAACCGGCGGGCAGGAATCCCGGAATGTGGAAGAGTAAGTTGTTCGGTCTCCATCATTGTATCGCCGTAATATAAAATATCAATATCGATTTCTCTCGGACCCCATCGCACTGATTTCGTTCGGCCGAGATTTCGTTCGATTCCCTGCAGCATGCCGAACAAAATCCGCACATCGATATCTGTTTCAAGTTCAACCGCCATATTAAGAAACGGCGGCTGTTCTTTCATACCGACCGGTTCCGTTTCATAAACGGACGACTGCCCCGCAAAGACGCTTCCGGAGATTCGCCGAAGCTCCCCGAGCGCACGAAGAAGATACTCTTCTCGCTTGCCTCTATTGGATCCCAATCCGAGAAAGACGCGGGACATTGTTTATTTCCGGGTTTCCGTCAATTCCACTTCCACGGAATCGACAACGCCTCGAATCGGCGCACTCGGTTTACGCACGCGAACCGTAACAACCTGTACTTTCGGAAATTTTTCCAATAGTCCGCGCGCAATTGTGCCGGCAACCGATTCGATGAGAAAATGTTTTTTTTCAACGACCGACGAACGGATATACTCGTAAACCCGCTCATAATCGATCGTGTCATGCAGCTGGTCGCTTTTCGCGCCTTTGGACAAATCGCAGTGCAATTCCACATCCACTTCAAATTTTCCGCCGCGCGATTGTTCGTCCGATAAAACGCCGTGATATGCATAGAAAACAGCATTGTGCAGGCGAATGATACCTAGATTATTTTTTTTTGCCATAGCTTTTTGTATCGCGTAAAATTGAATATAGGGAAGGAAGTCCCGAAAGGCAATCCTATGAAGTTTTCATCGCTTTCGACGCAGCTCGCAGCCGCCGCACGACCGTTTCTTTACCGAGCACGGACATCAATTCATACAGGCTCGGGCCGACCTGCTTTCCGGACACAGCCAGCCGCGCCGGATGAATGAGCTTGCTGGTCTTTATTTGCAATTCATCGGCAAGCCGCTTCATGACCGTTTCGATCGCTGTATGAGAGAATTCTTCCACGGCATCAAAGACTTCTGCTAAACGCGTCAGCCTCTGGGAAGTTTCCGGTTCCCAATATTTTTGAATTCCCGCTTCTTCATACGTTTTCGGTTCTTCAAAAAAATATGTGCTGTACTCGCCGAAGTCCTGAGGGAAAGTCAGCTTTTCTTTTAACAATCCTATAACGCGCAGAAAGTATGCTTCATCGGAAATTCGTATTCCTTTGACTTCCAGCATCGGTCTGAACATCTCTGCCAGGGTTTCATCGGACAGCAATCGGATATGCTGCTGGTTCAGCCAATTCAGTTTCTCCACATTGAACACTGCGCCTGCTTTCCCTACACGTTCAAGTGAAAAGTCATGAATCAATTGATCCAGAGTAAAAACTTCCCGTTCATCTCCCGGATTCCATCCGAGGAATGCCACAAAATTGACGATGGCTTCTTTTAAATATCCCTTACTGCGATAATCCTCGACCGCTACATCCCCCTGGCGTTTGCTGAGTTTCGATTTATCGGGATTCAAAAGCAGCGGCAAATGAGCAAGCACCGGCGCATCCCAGCCGAAGAAACGGTAAAGCAGTAAATGTTTCGGCGCACTCGGCAGCCATTCCTCTCCCCGGATCACATGCGTGATACCCATCAAGTGATCGTCCACTACAACGGCAAGGTGATAGGTCGGGAACCCGTCCGATTTAAGAATTACCTGATCGTCCAAGACTTTGTACGCAATCGTCACTTTTCCGCGTATCGCATCTTCAAACGTCATTTCGCCCGTCAGAGGTACCTTCATGCGTACGACATATTTTTCCCCGGCAGCAATACGCTGTTCCGCCTCTCCGAGAGGAATTTCACGGCAATGCCGGTCGTAGGAGAATGATCGTTTAAGCTCCGTTTGTTTTTTCCGGACATCATCTAACCGTTCCGGCGTGCAAAAACAATAATAAGCATTTCCGTTTTTAATCAGATCCAGCGCATGTTGGCGATAGATCGGCAGCCGCTCCGATTGAATATAGGGGCCGCAGTTTCCATCCTTGTCGGGACCTTCATCATACTCCAGACCGGCCCATTTCAGTGTTCGTATTAAATTCTCAAGAGCCCCTTCGACCTTGCGGGATTGATCGGTATCTTCGATTCGCAGAATAAATTTCCCGCCGTTATGTTTTGCAAAAAGATAATTATAGAGCGCCGTTCTCAGCCCGCCGACATGCAGATAGCCGGTCGGACTCGGTGCAAAACGTACGCGAATATTCTTATTCATAGACACCATACGGAAGATAAAAGCAGCATTACTGCTCAGCGCTTATTAGGGCACATTCCCAATTGAGGGAATCATTCTTTTAAGAATCCCGCTACCAGAAGATATTGCCCTTCGAGAAATCGACAAAGGGTGCAGTGCCGTTTCAGACACCTTGCGAAGGTGTCCACCTTCGCAAGGTGGTAAGCATTTCACGCAATGCTTGGTGCAATATATAGCTATTCGAATTTCATTTAAAAGATAGCTCGAGATGCCTACAAAATCAAGGCAACCGCTCTGAAAACGATATCTTCTTTGCCTTTCCTTTGAAAATCCTTTTCTTTTTTCTTATACTATATATTGATAACTATTCAACATATCTTGAATTACCAATTCTTTTGTAGCCAACGGCGGTGACGTCGGAAGCTTCCGCGGTCACCCTCCCGAGGCGGGCGAGCCGTCCGCGGCTACAGAGTAAATCCCGGATATCAAGGAAATGCTTAGGTTACAAATATTGAAACTTTCTATAGAGGAAACCAAGTAAAAATGTCTATCGACGAAAAAGAAGAGAAAAAAGATTTTATACGGGAAATTATCGACGAGGATTTAAAGACCAATAAATTCCAGGGACGCATTCACACGCGCTTCCCGCCCGAGCCGAACGGATACCTCCACATCGGCCATGCGAAGTCCATTAATTTGAATTACGGCATTGCCAAGCAGTACGGCGGCAAGTTCAACATGCGCTTCGACGATACCAATCCTTCCAAAGAGGAACAGGAATACGTTGATTCCATCGTCGACGACGTTCGATGGATCGGCGGAGACTTCGAAGACCGTTTGCTCTATGCTTCGGACTATTTCGATAAAATGTATGAATGGGCAGTGCAATTGATTAAAGCGGGAAAGGCGTATGTCTGCGACCTGAGCGGAGATGAAATCCGCGACACACGCGGCACGCTGACGGAACCGGGAAAAGACAGTCCCTACCGCAACAGAAGTATTGAAGAAAACCTCGATCTTTTCGAGCGAATGCGCAAAGGCGAATTTCCGAACGGTTCCAAGACGCTCCGCGCAAAAATCGATATGGCAGCCCCCAATGTGAACTTGCGTGATCCGATTATGTACCGCATTCTTCACGAATCGCATCACCGGCAGGGGGATAAATGGTGCGTCTATCCGATGTACGACTGGGCTCATGGATTGGAAGATTCTATCGAAGGCATCACGCATTCTATTTGCACGCTGGAATTTGAGAATCACCGTCCCCTCTATGACTGGTTCATCGATCAACTCGGCATCTATCATCCGCAGCAGATCGAATTTGCACGCCTGAATCTTACATATACTATCGTGAGCAAGCGGAAACTTTTACAGCTCGTGCAGGAAAAACACGTGTCCGGCTGGGATGATCCGCGCATGCCGACTATTGTCGGCTTTCGACGCCGCGGTTATACTTCGGAATCTATTAAAGTCTTTTGTGATAAAATCGGAATTTCAAAAAAGGATAGTATTATCGATGTTGCAATGCTCGAATGGAGTATTCGCGAAGAGTTGAACAAAACGGCACAGCGTGCGAATGCGGTTTTGAATCCTGTCAAAGTCATTCTGACGAATTATCCGGAAGGGCAAGTGGAAGAACTTCAGGCCGTCAACAATCCGGAAGATGAATCTGCAGGAACCCGCATTGTCCCGTTTTCAAGGGAGATGTACATCGAGCAGGAAGATTTTCGCGAAGTTCCGCCGCCGAAATATTTCCGCCTCTCGCCGGGCAAAGAAGTACGGCTGCGATATGCATATATTATCAAATGCGAAAAAGTAATTAAAGACGACAAAGGCAATATTATTGAATTGCACTGCACCTACGACCCGACGTCGAAAAGCGGCACACCGACGGCAAATCGTAAAGTCAAAGCGACCATTCATTGGGTCTCCGCTCCCCATGCGGTAAGTGCGGAAGTGCGTCTCTATGATCGCCTATTCCTGAAAGAAAATCCGGATGAAACGGAGGAAGGAAAAACCTTCTTAGACAACATCAATCCGAATTCTTTGCAGGTGCTGACACAATGCAAATTAGAGCCGATGCTTGGTGCGGCAAAACCCGGTGAGCGTTTTCAGTTCGAACGGATGGGATATTTCTGCGCCGACATTAAGGATTCCAAACCGGGCGCCCCGGTCTTTAACCGTGTGGTCACGTTAAAAGATACATGGGCGAAGATAGAACAAAAAGATATTAAACGATAAACTGTAGCCGGAGATGGCAAGGCCATGCCTTCGGCACCTGAAAATGTTATTCCGCGTAGCGGAATTCAAATTGGAACGTTATAATAATTCTGACTGCTAAGAAAAGCTTAATGTAACTCAGCGTATTTTGAAATAAATGCTTTTTTGTTCAGTTTTAAATCTCCCTGAAATTAATATCACATAAATATGATTCATTTATCCTATTTGTAACATGCCATGCATGTTAACATTTTTATGTCTCCGACTGGCGCCTTTGCAAAGGGGATTTGGAAACGTAAAAATGAGTCATGCGGAAGCATGACGCTTATTAACCATTTTTGCAGGGAATTTTAATCATTAAATTAAACACTGAGTAATTACCTGAAATTTTAGAAAGCTCTCGTATAGTACTCTTCCTTTTCGTTCGTGTGAATGCGCATGACGCCGGCGCGGACTAATTGTATCAATGAGCGGGACGCTCTGCGCGGCGAGACGTTGATCTCGCGGGCATATTCTTTGACGGTAATCCTTTGGTGTTCATCAAGATATTCAAACAGGCGGCGCTCATTATCGCCCAGGGCGATGCGCAACGGCGGGGCATCCGGATTTTCCGATTCAAGAATTTTTACAACTTCCTTGCTCGCTTCAACCGTCTTGTCGTCGACCCGGATATACACATTGGTTCCGTCTTTCAGTTCATCGTCGCCGTCGACGAAAAGTACATGCGGCTTCCGGTCGCTTTCTGCTATGGTAACGGCAATGACGTCTTTTTTCTTAAACGGAACGATATCGATGGCCGGCTCGATCGGGGGATCGCAGTAATAACTCCCTGCCGTTTGAATCATTTCCATTTCTTCTTTTTCACTTTCAACGCCGACGATCGTATGATCGTCATCGACACCGAAGAGAATAGTCCCGCCTTTCGTATTCGCAAACGCAATCATGGTCTTTGCAATTTTCTGCGGTCTGGAAACTTTCCGCTTTAGTTCGATTGCAAATCCCTCTCCCTCATCGATCAGATCCTGAATATCTCTGTAATTCATACTCCGGTTTCCTCATCTCATAACCCGCGCGCAGACATTCTTTCAAGGATGATTTGTGAACGGCGCAGGACATACTTCGAATCGGTATTGGCCCGATGCATACGGGGACTTGGAATAATTGCCGCAAGACGCGCGCATTCTTCCCTGCTCAATCCCGATGCCCCTTTCCCGAAATAAATTCTCGATGCCGCTTCAATTCCGTAAATTCCGTTCCCCCACTCGATCACGTTCAGGTAAATCTCCATAATACGGCTCTTGCTCAGCGTTCTGTCCATGTACCACGTCAGGACCCATTCCTTCAGCTTACGGAACGGATTCTTGGACGGGGAAAGAAAAAGATTTTTAACAAGCTGCTGAGTAATCGTGCTCGCACCGCGAGCCGCCCGCCCTTCTTCAAAGTTCTTTTCTACCGATTCCTTGAATTCATACCAGTCGAAACCTTCGTTCCACCAGAAGGTTCCGTCTTCTGCGAGTATAACCGCATCGACTGCATCTTTCGGAATCGTTTTCAGAGGAATCCAGTACTGCACCTTATGAAAAGGCTTTTTTTGCTCTCTTGCCCGTTCTGCATGTTCCCGCATGAAGGCAGTTTCACCGGGGTTCACAGTCTTCAGACGGTCGATTTCCCCGTATGGAAGAAATACAATTTGCAGAATGAATATCAGCAGCAACGCCAGCAGAGCTGAGCGAATCTTGTGCCGCCATATCCAGCCGGCTGGTTTGCGTAAAAATACCGGCACCGGCTGAGGCTGTCCATCAGCCATGCGTTCCGGAACCGGAAGCGGTTCGTGCGATTGTTCCATGATTAACAAGAGCGGGAATATTTTACGCTGTCTAAATAATTCTGCAGAAGAATTGCCGCTGCCATCGAATCGATTCGTCCGTCTTTTTTCTGACGTTCCGATTTTTTTGTTCCCATTTCGCGAAGTGTTTGCTGTGCTATGCTTGTGGTAAAGCGCTCGTCCCACGAAACTACATCGAGTCCGATTTCACGCTTCAGCTGATCAATGAAAATTCGCACTTCTTCCGCTTTGAATGCGACCTGTCCTTTTAAATTAAACGGCATACCGACCACGAATAATTTTATCTTTTCACGTACGACAATCGCCTTTAGAGCGTTGAAGAATTCATCGTCGTTCGTCAGCGCATCGATCGGCCGGGCGATAACACCCAGCGGATCGCTTATGGAAAGCCCGATCCGTTTGGAGCCGTAATCCACGCCGATAATCCTTGAAAGAGTATTCATGTTTTCCCTATCCGACAAGCCGCTCTACCGAAAGGATATTCGGTATTTTTTTAATCTTCTCGATCACACGGGCAAGATGCCCGGTATCTTTGACGTAGAGAATCACTTTGCCGTCAAAAATGACGCCCTTCGAATCCATGTTGACGCTTCGGATATTCGTATTCTGGTAGGTGGAAATAGCATGCGTGATGTCGTTAAGAAGTCCGGGACGATCTTCCCCGGAAATATGTATGCCGGCGACGAAATCCGTACCGTCTGAAGACGGCCACGCGACTTCCACAATGCGTGCACTTTCCGCCAGGCGCAGCGTAAGTATGTTCTTGCAGTCTTTCCGATGAATCTTAATGCCTTCGCCGGTCGAAACAAATCCCGTAATTTCATCGCCGGGTATCGGATTGCAGCATTTTGCATGCTGGTACAAAAAACCTTCGTTCTCGCCCCGTATCGAGATTCCGCTCGTCAATTCCCGTGCCGTACTGACAAACCGGTTGAACAGCGATGTATCTTCGGCGACCGGTTCTCCGGCGGAAGGTTTGGAACGAATAACATATTGCTCAATCATCGTATCCGGTTCCGCTTTTTGATCGGCGATAGCTAAATAGAAATCCTGAAGATCGTTGAATTTAAGCACATGCACGAATTTTTCCAGATCATCGTCGTTGATATGTACTTTCCGCCGTTTGACCTTCTTTTCCCACAACTCGCGCCCTGTTTGTGCGTGTTTAAAAATCTCTTCTCTGATATATTTTCGAATATGCGCTTTTGCTTTGTGCGAAACAACGAACTGTTCCCAATCGGGATTCGGGGTCTGATTCTTCGATGTAATGATTTCAATTTGATCGCCGCTGCGGAGGAAGGTGTTGAGAGGAACGATACGTCCGTTCACTTTCGAGCCTATACAATGATAACCGACATTGGAGTGTATTTCGAAAGCGAAATCGATCGGAGTGGAGTTGCGCGGAAGATTTTTCAATTCGCCTTTCGGCGTGAAGACATAAATTTCATCCTGATAAAGATTGAGCTTGAAACTCTCCATTAATTCCCTTGGCGTATTTGCATCCTTCTGCTCGAAGAGATCGCGCACCCAGCTGATCCAGCCTTCCAGTTCCTTATCGAGTACCGATTTGTTTTCTTTATATATCCAATGCGCTGCAACTCCTTTTTCCGCAACCTCGTGCATTGCTTTTGTGCGGATCTGAACTTCAACCATCCGTCCTTCCGGGCCGACAACGGTAGTGTGGATCGATTGATAACCGTTCTGTTTCGGGACAGAGATATAATCCTTAAAGCGTTCGGGAATAGGTTTGTACATCTCGGTCACCATGCCGTAAACCACATAACAATCGTTATTATCGGTCGTATCGAGAATAATCCGGACCGCAAAAAGATCGTAAATTTCCTCCAGCGGTTTTCCACGCCGCTTTAATTTGTTATAAATACTATAGATATGTTTCGGGCGCCCTGCTATTTCATACACATAGCCCGACTCGGCCATTTTCTTTTGGATAGGCAGAACGAACTTGTTAATGTACGACTCGCGTTCACGCCGCTTCGAGCGGATTTGGCGCGCGACCTTATCGTATTCTTCACGCTGCAGGTATTTGAACGCAAGATCTTCCAGTTCCCATTTTATCTTGGCAAGGCCGAAACGGTGTGCAAACGGCGCATAAATATCGAGAGTTTCCTTCGCAAGGCGCTGCTGTTTTTCGGGCGGGAGATATTCCAGAGTGCGCATATTATGCAGGCGGTCGGCAAACTTGACAAGCATAACCCGAATATCGTTCACCATGGAAAGCAGCAGTTTCCGATAGCTTTCCGCCTGAGTCACTTCATGACTTTCGAATAATCCGGTAATCTTCGTTGCTCCATCGACGATATCGGCGATCGTATCGCCGAATTCCGCACGAATATCTTTCAACTCGAATGCCGTATCTTCCACAACATCATGAAGCAGTGCGCTTGCAACGGAAACGTCGTCTAATGGAATTTCTTTGGCAACGACCATAGCCACTTCATACGGATGGAGAAAATACGGTTCTCCGGAAGCACGCAAATCATGTTTGTGCGCTTCAACGCTCAGCATAAATGCCCGCTTGATGAGATCTTCATCGACCGAACGTAAGTTCTTGCGGCATACGCTCAGGAGATTATCAAGCCTTTTTTGATATTGACTATCGATCATCGCGACCTGTGATTAAAAATTTCCGCGCACCAAACATTCTTAAAATGTAATGAATCAGCAGCTTGATTCAAACTGAACATCCTCTCGGTCATCCGTTGCAGCCGGCGCCGGCTTGCCCGGCCTGCATCATTTTCCGCGGGTGACGCCGGAATACCCCGCGGTCATCCCGCAGGGACAACGCCGACCGCGGCTGCATTCCTAAAATAATATAGAGATTCCCTGCCGAATGTCAAGCGCAGAGGGAGGAATTGCGGGAAGTTAATTTTTCCCGAGAGAATTCAGAAGTTGCCGGGTATCCTGGAATTTCGCCTCAGCCCGTTTTTGAAGCGCTTCCGAAAATTGCACGGAGTCATAGGAAAGTATTTTCTGCAATTGCTCGCGGACTCCAGCCGTATCGGCAACAGACAACTGTGATTTTGAGAGATTGAGCCGGCAGACGATCTCGTCGTACGGATGCGGTTCATGAGCTAACACAAGGTTTTCTAAAAGAGTACGATAAGCGGGAATTGCTTCATGATACCGCTTCGAACGGTCGTAAGCAGTTGCAAGTCCCCATAGGAACACTCTCGTATCCGGGTAATGCTGCAAAGCTCTT